>Ga0180430_10000254_pt1 | contig 60640 bp, 47 predicted proteins | sample SS_ome_9_FD_132999 | JGI IMG/M metagenome (GOLD analysis project Ga0180430, IMG submission 132999) | Hypersaline lake sediment archaeal communities from the Salton Sea, California, USA - SS_1_S_2 metaG | ecosystem: Environmental > Aquatic > Non-marine Saline and Alkaline > Hypersaline >...
AGTCGGATCGTATCGCGCGCCCCCACGCGACGCGAAGGCCCGAAACGCGCGGGCCGAGCCCCGCTGCGGCCTCGCGGATCCCCTATCCTCCGGCGCCCCACCCGAATCGAGGTCCAGGACATGTCCGATGCCACGCTCCTGATAAACGGCCAGGCCGTCCCGACCGAGGCCACCTTCGGCGTCGTGAACCCCGCGACGGAGGAGGTCTTCGCCCAGGCGCCGGACGCGTCCCGCGAGCATCTCGACGCCGCCGTCGCCGCGGCGCGGGCCGCTTTCCCCGACTGGCGCGCGAAGTCCCTCGACGCGCGTCGTGCCGTCCTCCTCGCGATGGCCGACGCGGTCGAGGCCGACCTGCCGACCCTCGCGGAGCTGCTGACCCGCGAGCAGGGCAAGGCGCTCTCCCACGCCCAGTTCGAGGTCGGGGGCACCGCGATGTGGATGCGTGCCCTCGCCACGATCGATCTCCCCGTCGAAGTGCTCTCCGAGGACGACACCGCCCGGGTCGAGCTCCACCGCCGTCCCCTCGGCGTCGTCGGCGCGATCACGCCCTGGAACTACCCGCTGCTGCTTTCCATGTGGAAGGTCGCGCCGGCCCTGCTGACCGGGAACACGATGGTCCTCAAGCCGTCGCCCTACACGCCGCTCGCGGTGATGCGCTTCGGCGAGCTCGTGCGCGAGATCGTCCCGGCCGGCGTGCTCAACGTGGTCTGCGGGGGCGACGACCTCGGCCGCTGGATCACCGAGCATCCGGACGTGGACAAGATCTCGTTCACGGGCTCGGGTCCGACGGGCAAGAAGATCATGGCCAGCGCGGCGGGCAACCTGAAGCGGATCACGCTCGAGCTCGGCGGGAACGACGCGGCGATCGTGCGCGCCGACGCGAGCCCCGAGGAGATCGCGGGACCGATCTTCGACATGGCCTTCCAGAACAGCGGCCAGGTCTGCGGCGCGATCAAGCGCCTCTACGTCCACGACGACGTCTACGACGCGATGTGCGAGGCGCTCGTGGCGCGCGCCGGCGAGAAGACCGTCGGCGACGGCCTCGCCGACGGGACGGACTACGGACCGGTCCAGAACGCCGCGCAGTACGACATCGTCTGCGATCTCGCGAAGAGCGCCGAGGCCGACGGTGGACGCTTCCTCGTGGGCGGCGAGCCCGCGGAAGGCAAGGGCTACTTCTTCCCCCTGACGATCGTGGCAGACCTGACCGACGGACATCGTCTGGTCGACGAGGAGCCCTTCGGCCCCATCCTCCCCGTCATCCGGTGGAGTGACGACGACGACGTGATCCGGCGCGCGAACGACACGCGCTTCGGCCTCGGCGGCTCGGTCTGGAGTGCGGACACCGAGAAGGCGACCGAGATGGCCGCCCGGCTCGAGACCGGCTCCGCCTGGGTGAACCAGCACTTCAATCTCTCGCCCTTCCTTCCCTTCGGCGGCGTCAAGGAATCCGGAATGGGCGTGGAGAACGGGCCCTGGGGACTCGCCGAGTTCACCTCGACGCAGGTGCTGAACGTCCGGAAGAGCTGAACGGGCGAAGCAGCTCCCACCCGGGCGCTCACCGACCGGGGGGCGATCGCTGCACTCGGTCCGCTCGCCGTCGTTTTCGCGCGACGGGCCCGCTGCCGACCGGCAACTCGCGGTCTAGACTGGCGGAACAGGGGGGAATCGGAGGAATCCGCCTTGAGTTCGCCCCCCGCTCCCGCGGCTCGCTTCGCCGAGTTCTCGGCCGGTCAGGTCGCAGGTCTCTGCAGCGCGCCGATCGTGGCCGAAGCGCGCGCCCGGGGCCTCGACGTCCACCCGCTCGTGGCCGGGACGGGAACCCCCCTCGAGCGTTTCGAGGATCCGCGGTCGCGGATTCCGTGGAGCGATTTCGTGCCCTTCGCCGCGCGTGCGACGCGGCTCCTCGGCGAAGACGTCATCCGCGACCTCGCTTCGAACGCCGTCCTCGAGACGGTTCCGGCCGTCCTTCGCCGGCTGCTCCCGCGCCTCACGGACTCCCGCCCCCTCTTCCACCTCGCGCCCCGCTGGTGGGGCCCCTGGGTCTTCCAGGGAACCCACGGAATCTGCGAGACGCTGCCCGACGGGCGCCTCCGCGAGATCGTGAAGATCCGACCCGAGCACGAGCCCTGCCCCGAATTCCTGTCCGGCCTGACCGGCACGCTGCGGGCGATCCCCCGCCTGACGGGTCAGGCGGACGCGCTCGTCGAGGTCGAACACGACGGGCGGGAGGCGGAGTTCCTGATCACGCCGCCCCCGCGCCTCCGCCTGCGCGACCGCTGGCGGAAGCGCCCGGTCCATCGCCTCCCGGGCGCCGGCCCCACGCGCCGCGCCCGCTCGGCCCTCGACGAGATCGAGGAGATCGGGTTCGCGAACGAAGCGCTCCTGACCGAACGGCGGAGCCTCCACCTCGTCTCGGCGGAGCTCGATCGGGAGCAGCGCGACAAGTCCACCCTGCAGGCCCTCGCGAATCTCCTCCTCGGCAAGAGCGGCGCGACGACGGAGGCGCTGCTCGAGGGACTGGTCGCGCTCCTGATCGCGCGGGACGAGATCGCCGGCGCCTCCCTCTCCTTGCGGTCGACGGAAGACGAGCACGAAGCGCGGGCACGAGGAGGACGTCGCAGCGGCAACCCGGACCGCACGGTCGCGCTGACCGTCGGCGAGCGGGAGATCGGCCAGCTCACCCTCTGGGCCGTGCTCGAACGCGACGACCTCGAACGCATCGCGCCCCTCGAGGCCTGGATCGCCTTCGCCCTCGAGTTCGGCCAGGCGCGCGCGGTGAACGCGCAGCTCCGCCGCCTGCTCGAGGAGAACGCAGCCGACTGGCAGGACATGGAGTCGCGGCTCGAGCACCTCGTGGCCCACCTGAACCTGCCGGCCGGAGACGCGCGGGCCGACTAGCGCGCACCGCGCAAGCGGACGGCATCCACGATGCAGCGCATCGCATCTGTGCCCCGGATCACAGCCGGTGGCTCGTAGGACGTCGACGAGAGGGATCCACATCACACGCTCTCCGGAACGGAAGAGCGCGGACGTCGATCCATCATGCCCAGGTTCTCCGACATCCTCGACGCCTGCGATCGCGTGGGCGCGCTCGCCCGCGAACGCCGGCTCGGCCTGCTCGACGCCGAAGACGAACGCCTCGACGGACGGACGCTCCGGATCGACGGGCGCACGCTGCGCAACTTCTCCTCGTGCAGCTATCTCGGGCTCGAGCTCGACGAGCGCCTGATCGAGGGGGCGATCGACGCGACGCGGCGATTCGGCACGCAGTTCTCGATGTCGCGTGCCTTCGTCTCGGCGCCGCCCTATGCGGAGCTCGAAGCAGCGATCGAAGCGAACACCGATCGGCCGAGCCTCGTGCTTCCGACGACCTCCCTCGCGACGGCCGCGGCGCTGCCCTCGCTGCTCGACGAACGCGACGCCCTGCTGCTCGACCAGCAGGTCCACATGTCGGTCCAGAGCGTGCTCCCGACACTCGCGGCGACGGGCGTCCACGTCGAGACCGTCCCCCACGCCCGGATGGACCACGTGGAGACCCGCACGCGCGCGCTCTCCCGGAAGCATCGCCGCGTCTGGCTCGCCCTCGACGGTCTCTACAGCATGTACGGGGACGCCGCGCCGTTCGACGCGCTCGAGTGTCTGCTCGGCGCGCTGCCCGCCCTCCATCTCTACGTCGACGACGCGCACGGCACGAGCTGGTCAGGGCGCCACGGGCGTGGGCTCGCGCTCGAACGACTCGGCGACCACGAACGCGTCGTCGTCGCGCTCTCGCTCAACAAGTCCTTCGCGGCGGGGGGCGGGGCGCTCTGTTTTCCGGACGAGGGCATGAAACGACGCGTTCGTCACGTGTCGGGGCCGATCAACTTCGGGGGGCCGATGCAGCCCCCGATGCTCGGTGCGGCCCTCGCCTCGGCGCGGCTGCACGCCTCCGACGACCTTCCGCGTCTCCAGGCCGAGCTGCGGGAACGGATCGCGACGGTGAACGACCTCGCGGGCGCCGCCGGGCTCCCGCTGCTCTGCGCCGACGAGATCGCCCCGATCCGCTTCGTGGGCGTCGGTCCCCAGGACGCTTCGATCGAGATGGCCGAGGCGCTCGTTCGTCGCGGCTTCATGGTGGGCTGTGCCCTCTTCCCCGCCGTCCCGCCCGACCGCACCGGGCTCCGCTTCACGGTCACCCGTCACCACACCCGCGAAGACCTCGAAGACCTCGTCGACGCGATGGCCGAATCGCTCCCGGACGTGCTCGCACGTCACGGCCTCGAGCTCGACGAGGTCGCCGCGCGCTTCGGCCGGAAGCCTTCGCTTCCGGCCGTCTGACCGCAGCGGCGCCCGCCTCGTCCCGAGCGACGACGTCCTGCCCGGCGTGCTGAGCGCCGACCAAGGCGCGTCTCCCCCTGCGAAGCGGTGCATGGCAGGCCCCCACCGGCCTGCCATACTCGGGAATCCCGTCCGACGGCGATCGGACGGGTCCCCATCCTCGTCGACACGGAGCCCACGATGAAAGCCGCCTTCCTGAACGCAGGCCAGCTCGAGATCCAGGACATGCCCGTCCCCGAACCCGGCCCGGAGCAGGCCCGGATCCGGATCACCTCCGCCGGCGTCTGCCACTCCGACCTGCACATCGTGCGCGGCGACTGGGCCGGCGTCCCGGACACCAGCCCGGTCGGCCACGAAGCGATCGGCGTCGTGACGGCGCTCGGCGAGAACGCGGATCCCTCGATCCAGGTCGGCGACCGCGTGATCCTCGGCCTCGGCGGCACCGGCGGCGGCTACTGGTGCGGCGCCTGCGAGTTCTGCCTGGACGGCGCGCCGCGCCACTGCGCGCAGACCCAGGGCGTGATGGGCACCTTCGCCGAGGAGTTCTGCACCTTCGCGAAGGGCCTCGTCAAGATCCCCGACAGCGTGGGCGACGAGGAAGCGCCCCTCGCCTGCGGCGGGCTCACGGCCTACGGCGCCGTGAAGAAGCTCTTCAAGCACGGCGTCCAGCCGGGCAGCCCGATCGCGATCGTCGGGGCGGCGGGCGGCCTCGGCCACTACGCCGTCCAGATCGCCAAGGCCTTCGGGTACGTCGTCGTGGGTGTCGACGTCGGGGAAGAGCGGCTCAAGTTCGTCGAGTCCCTCGGTGCGGACTACGCGGTCTCGCCGGAGGACGCCCCGGGCCTCGTCGCGAGCGAGTTCGCCGACGGGGGCGTCCACGCGAGCATCGCGTTCACGGCGAAGCTCGCGGGCTTCGATCTCGGGATCCAGCTCCTGCGACGGAGCGGGCTCTTCGTCGCGGTCGGCCTCCCGGCCACCGCGGAGGGCAACCTCGAGATCAACCCCTTCCTCTTCTTCTTCAAGGACCCGACGCTGATCTACTCCGCCGTCGGCAACGTGCAGGAGATGCGGGAGCTCGTCGCGCTCGCGGGAGCGGGCAAGGTCAAGAGCCACGTCGGGCGGACCGGAGTCCTCTCCGAGCTGCCGACCGTCTTCGACGAGCTCGAAGCGGGCAAGTACGTCGGCCGCGCCGTGATCACCGACCTCGGCCGCTGACACGCCCCACCGCGCCGAGAGGAAGCCTCATGCTGGAAGCGAAGACGCTCTGGTCGCTGGTCGAGAAGCGCGCCCAGGCGACTCCCGACGCCCTCGTCATGGTCGACGAGACCGATCGGGAGGTCACCTTCGCGGGGCTTCGCGACGAGGCCGAACGGATCGCCGCGGGACTGCAGGCCCGTGGCCTCGGCCCGGGAGACGCCGTGTCCTGGGTCCTGCCGAGCCGGATCGACACGGTCCTGCTCGTCTGTGCCCTCGCCCGCCTCTCGATCGTCCAGAACCCGTGCCTGCCCATCTACCGGGAGCGCGAGCTCTCCTTCGTGACGAAGCAGACCGGCGCGAAGCTCCTCGTCCACCCGGGCGAATTCCGCGGCGTCGACTACCACGCGCTCGGCGAGGCCCTCCAGCAGAGCCAGCCCGACCTCGGAATGCTCGACCTCTCCGAAGGGCTGCCCCAGGGCGATCCGGCGACGCTGCCGGGGCCGCCGGCGGAGACCTCGCCGGACGACGCCCCGGTTCGCTGGGTCTTCTACACGTCGGGAACGACCTCGGATCCCAAGGGCGCCCGCCACACCGATGCGACCCTCCACGCGAAATCGCTGGGCATGGCGAACGTCCTCGACCTGAAGGAAGACGACCGGATCGCCCTCGTCTTCCCGATGGCGCACATCGGCGGAATCGGCTGGCTCTTCAGCACGCTGATGTCGGGGGCCGGCATGATCATGATCGAGATCTTCGCGCCGGAGGAGACGATCCCGATCCTCGCACGCCACGGCGTCACCCAGGCGACGGCCGGCACGGTCTTCCACCAGGCCTACCTGGAGCATCAGCGGCGCGACCCGAGCACCCCGCTCTTCCCCCGGATCCGCGCCTTTCCGGGGGGCGCCGCCCCGAAGCCGCCGCAGCTCCACTACGACCTGGTGAAGGAGATGGGCGGCGTGGGCATCGTGTCGGGATACGGGCTGACCGAGTGCCCGATCATCGCGATGAACACGACCCGCTGCGCGCCGGAGAAGCTCGCCCACACGGAAGGGCGCGTGAACCCGCCCGAGGCGCAGATGCGCGTCGTGACCCTCGAAGGCGAGGAGGCCAGGCCGGGCGTCGAGGGAGAGATCCGCGCCTTCGGACCGCAGCTCTTCAAGGGCTACGTCGACGAATCGCTGAACGAGGCCGCCTTCGACGAGCAGGGCTTCTTCCGGACCGGCGACCTCGGCCATCTCGACGACGAGGGCTACGTCGTGATCACGGGCCGCCTGAAGGACGTGATCATCCGCAAGGGCGAGAACATCAGCGCGCAGGAGATCGAGGATCTCCTCTACCAGCACCCGAAGATCGCCGACGTCGCCGTGATCGGCCTGCCCGACCCGGCGAGCGGCGAGCGCGTCTGCGCGGTCGTCCAGTGCGCCGAAGGCGAGACCCTCGAATTCGACGAGATGGTTTCCTTCCTGCTCGAACGCGAGCTCATGAAACAGAAACTCCCCGAACAGCTGGAGCTGATCGGGGAGATTCCGCGCAATCCGGCGGGCAAGATCCTGAAGAAGGATCTCCGCGCGCTATATGGCGAGAGCTGAAGGCTCCACGGAGCGGCGTAGGCCCGCGGCCTACTTCTTGCCCCACGGATTCATCTGCTCGTCGGCGCCCTTGAAGTTCGCCTCCATCGCCTGCGCGGCTTCTTCGTTCGTCCAGACGCCGTCGTCCGCGGACGCCTCGAGCTCCATCTGCATGTCGAAGTTCGAGTGGAGGCCGATCTTGCCGTTGCCCGAGCTGACGACCCGGCGGTTCAGCCAGCTCGACGCCTCGCTCGCCATGTAGACGATCGCGGGCACGCAGTTCTCGGGCGAGAGCTGCTTGTTCTCCTTCGAGTAGTTGAAGGAGCCCTGCGCGCCGAGGCCCTCGGTCATGCGCGTCGTGGCGACCGGCGCGATCAGGTTGGACGTCACGCCGTAGCCGCGCAGCGCGTTCGCGCAGGAGAAGGTGAGGCCCACGATCCCCGCCTTGGCGGCCGCGTAGTTCGGCTGGGAGGGCGCGCCGAAGAGGCCCGAGCCAGAGATGAAGTTGATGAGGCGGAACTCGCCGCCGCGGTTCTCGCGCCAGTGGACCGACGCGTGACGCGTCGTATTGAACGTGCCCTTCAGGTGGACGTCGATCACCGAATCCCACTGCTGCTCGGTCATCTTGAAGATCATGCCGTCGCGCACGATCCCGGCGACGTTGATCAGGATGTCGAGGCGGCCGAGTTCCTTGACCGTCCGCTGGATCATCCCCTCGACGCCCTCGAAGTCCGTCACGTTCGTGCCGTCGTGGATCGCGGTCCCGCCGTTCGCGACGATCCGGTCCGCCACCTCCTTGGCCGGTCCGGGGTCGGTCCCGCCGCCCTCGAGGTCGACGCCCAGGTCGTTGACGACGACTCCGGCGCCTTCGGCGGCCAGGCCTTCCGCGACGGCCGCGCCGATGCCTCGGCCAGCGCCCGTCACCAGTGCGACGCGATCATTCAGGACTCCCATGGGATCTTCTCCTCGTGTTCTCTCGATGTCTGGGGTTCGGATGGGATCTCGCAGGCCGCCGACGGCTCGTCGGAGGTCCGCGCAAGAAGACTTCGGCCGATTCTCTGCCGAAGCGCGGGAGGGGGTAGCACAGGAGGGATGAGGCCGAGAGGACCCGACCCGGGGCCGCCCCAGCCCCCCTTCCCGGCGAAGCCCCGGTCCGGCAGACTCCTCTGAGCGCGGTTTTCCGCACACCGCCCCGCGCCCCGGGAGGTCCCATGAAGACCGTTCTGAAGATCGTCGGAGGCCTCGTCGGCCTGCTCGCCCTCGTGCTCGTCCTCTTCCTCGCCTACGCCCGGACCCACGACGGCCCCATCGCCATCGTGCCGGGCGGTCCCTTCGAGCGGGGCGAGCTCTACACCGGCCCCGAGCCCGACTGGTCCGCCATGCGCACCCGCAGCGAAGTCGAGTTCCAGCTCCTCGACCCGCCGCGATCGCGCATCACCTGGATCGCCGAGCACGAGAACCGGATCTACATCGTGTCCGGCTACATGAACACGACCTTCGGCAAGATCTGGAAGCAGTGGCCCCACGAGATCCAGCAGGACAACCGCATCCTGCTCCGGGTGGACGACACGATCTACGAGCGGCAGCTCGTCCGGATCATGGAGGGCCCGATGATCGAGCCGGTCCTGGCGATGATCGCGGACAAGTACCTGCCCGAGGGCACGACCCTCGGCGATCCGGAGGAGACGATCCGGAACGGGGACGCCTGGCTCTACGAAGTCGCGCCGCGGAGCTGATCGGGGGAGAGGGACCCATGTCGAAGGCCGCACTCGACCCCGCCGACTTCGCCTCGGCGACGGCGCCCCTCGGCGAAGCGACGACGCTGCCCGCCTCCGCCTACGTCGACGAAGCCGTCTACGCGCAGGAGGTCGAGCGTCTCTTCCGGGGCGAGTGGCTCTGCGCCGGTCGCGTCGACCAGATCCCCGATGCCGGGGACTTCCTCTGCCTCGACCTGCTCGGCGACCGCCTGGTCGTCGTCCGGGATCGGGACGACACGATCCGCGCCCTCTCCCGCGTGTGCCGCCACCGGGCGGCCGAGCTCGTCAGCGGCCGCGGCAACACGCGTTCGTTCCAGTGTCCCTATCACCTGTGGACCTACGGCCTGGACGGCGGACTGGTCGGCGCGCCGCACATGGAAGACGTCCCGGCCTTCGACCCGGCGAAGTGTGCCTTGCCCGAGATCCGATCCGAGATCTGGGAGGGCTTCGTCTTCGTGAACCTCGACGGCGAAGCGGAGCCCCTGGGACCGCGGCTCGCCCCGCTCTCGGCGCTCCTCGCCGACTACGAGATCGGCGCGCTCGTCGCCGAGGAGACCGGGACCTACGACTCGTCCTTCAACTGGAAGGTCCTCGTCGACAATTTCATGGAGGCCTACCATCACATCGCGACCCACGCGGACACGCTCCAGCCGATCCTGCCCGCGACGGCCTCCCACGTGACCGATGCCGAGGGGCCCTTCTCCGTCCTCGTGATGCCGACGAGCGAGGCGGGGGAAGCCGTGCTGCCGAGGCGCTCGCTCCCCGGACTCTCTCCCGAGCAGCAGCCCGGGCTGATCGCCGCCGTGATCTTTCCCTTCCACCTCTTCGCCCCGGGCCCGAACACGACGGCCTGGTACCAGTTCCTCCCGGAGTCGGTCGACCGCTTCACGCTCCGCATCTACGACTGCGTGCCGAAGGACATGAGCGAGGAAGAGCGCGCGCAGTCACACGCGATCCTGAAGACGATCCACGCGCAGGACATCGGCGCCTGCGAGGCGGTCATGGCCGGTCTCGAGAGCGGAAGATTCGATCGCGGGCCGCTCGCGCTCCTCGAGAAGTCGATCTGGCAGTTCAACCAGTGGTGGTGCGAACGCATGCTTCGTTAGGGCAGAGCGCGCCCGCTCGTCGACGCGCCGTCTTGCGTTGTCGCCCCACGGCCTGATGCCTACACTCCGACGACTGCCGTCTCGGAGATCCCCGGATGCCGCGCAAGATCATCGGAATCGCCCTCTTCGGCCTGGGCCTCGCGGTCTTCCTGGTTCGCCTCCAGCACGATGGTCCCTATTTCGTGCCGGAAGGCGGGAATCTGGTGGGCGGGCTGCTCGCCCTCGTCTGCGGCGCGCTGCTCTTCTTCGACGGGCTGCCGTCGGAGGGCGCGGGTGGATCCGTCGCCCAGGGCGCCCTGCTCCTGACGAGCCTGCTCGCCCTCTACATGGCCGCCTTCGCGACCCTCGCCGAAGTCGAAGAGGTCGTCGTGGTCCGCCCCGGCTGTGGCGAGACCCGCGGCGGCCCGCTCCGGCTCTGGGTGATCGACGACGACGGCGCGATCTGGGCGACGATGGGCCGGGACAAGGCGGTCCGGAACGGGATCTCGACGGCTTCCCGCGTGACCCTGCTTCGGGGCGGCCGGGAGGTCTGCGTGGTCGCCGCCGTCGTCGACGACACGCGCCTGGTCGAGCACGTGTCGCTCCTGCGCGAGGAGAAGTACCTCGCCGAACGGATCGCCGTCGCGCTCGGCATCTTCGGTGAGGATCGATTCGAATCGAACGTCGCGCTCCGGATGGGCCCGCTGGCCACCCCCTGAGCGAGGGGTCGCCCCTTGGCCAACTGGTTCATCGCGCTTCCCGTCCCCGCGGCGGCGTGGTTCGAGGCGCTGCCTGAAGCGCCCGACGCCGTCCGTCCCTTCCATCCCGACGATCTTCACGCCACCGTCGCGTTCCTCGGCGCGGTGGGGGAGGCGCGCGCCCGGCGCGCCTTCGACGCCCTTCGCGCAACACCGATTCCGCGGCGCGAGATCCGGCTCGGACGCATCGTCCCGATGGGCCCACCGAAGCGGTGGAGCGCGCTCTCGGCGGAGGTCTTCGACGCGCACGCGCAGACGCCGGCGCTCGCCGACCTGCTCGCAGGACCACGCGATCGCGGGCGGGCGGCCGCCGACGTCCCCCCGGAGAGACGGCCGATGCGCCCCCACGTGACGGTGGGGCGTGTCCGCCGGCGGAAAGGCGGCGAGGCACGCAAGGCGGGCCTCGCCTGGGCGCAATCGGTGGGCGAGATCGGGGCTACGGTCCAGGTCGAGCGGCTCGCGCTCTACACCCGCGCGGCGGAGAAGGACGCGCGCACCTACACGATCGTCGAATCACGCCCGCTCGAGGCGACCTGATCGCCTCGCGTCGCTTCAGGCGGAATCCACCGTCTCGACCACGTCGCCGACCCGGATCTCACCCGGCTCGAGGATCGTGGCGTAGACCCCGAGGTTGCCGTCCGCCTCGGAGACGAGGCTGCGCATGATCGCCGGGTCCTTGGGCAGGTCGTCGAACCCGTGGGTGGTCATGACGCAACGCGGGCACGTCATCGGCGCCTCGATCAGAACGCCGCCGATCCGCAAGCGCTTGCCGACCCAGGCCTGCTCGGGGAAACGGTCTCCGCCCTCGGCATCGACGAGCAGACTCGGCCGGAAGCGGCGCTCGTCCATCTTCGCTCCAGGGGCCGAGGCCGCCAGTGCGTCGATCGATTGGCGCGTCATCACGAGCAGCGGCGCGAGGTCGACGAAGGGACGATCCGGACGCGACATGTGCTCGATCAGCGACTCCGGCGTGGTTCCGAAGTCGGGGACCGGCTCGGCATCCTTCCGCGCGAACATCGAGTTGAAGTCCGCCATCGGGTCGTCCGGCGTCTCGACGTCGTCGGGCGGGGGCGCGGGCTCGCCCATGCGATGGAGGGTCACCGGATGGTCGAGGGCCTTCGAGAGCCGCGCGGCGGCGTCCGGTGCGTCCGCGGCGAAGCGAGTGCCGTCGGGCAGCTCGATCTCGGGCGCGTTCCCGCCGAGCCCGCCCAGACCGCGGCAGCCCATCAGAGCCGCGAGTCGCTTCGCCGTGAAGAAGTCGCCGCGACGTTCGTCGCGTACGGCCCAGCTCCGGTCGTCCGCGATGCCGAGCTCGCCGATCCCGACGCGCTCGACGGACTCGCCGAGCATGCTCTTCACCGGATAGCGGAAGAGCGATTCCACCCTGCCCAGTCGTCCCACGGGTCCCTTCTCGAAGATCCCGCGACCACGCGGGACCGAGGAGCAGAGGGTGGGACGTGGACCTGCCCGTCGCAAGGGACGAGCGGTTTCCGGCCGCGGGCGGTCCGTGCCGCCCGGGCTGCCGACCGCCTAGCGGTCGACGAGGCCGCGGAGCTTGCCCGAGAGCCGCGACGTGGCCTTCGTGTGGATCTGACACACCCGCGACTCGGTGATGCCGAGGATGTTCCCGATCTCCTTCATGTTCAGGTCCTCGTAGTAGTAGAGGCTGATCACGAGGCGCTCCTTCTCGGGGAGCGAGTTGATCGTGTCCGAGATCACGTGCTTCGTCTCCATCGACTTGAGCGAAGCGAAGGGGTTCTCGGCGTTGACGTCCTCGACGACGTCGGCGAAGGTCCCGGCGGTATCGCCGTCGGAGTTCGTTCCGCGGACCTCTTCGAGGTTGACCAGGGAGATGCCTCGCACCTGGTTCACCATCGTGTGGAACTTGTCGAGCTCGAGACCGAGGGAGTCGGCGACTTCCTCTTCGTTGGCCGCGCGACCGAGGCGCTGCTCGACCTCGCTGTAGGCCTGATCGAGCTTGCGGCCCTTCTGACGAACCGAGCGCGGGACCCAGTCGAGGGAGCGGAGCTGGTCGAGGACGGCGCCCTTGATCCGGAACTCCGCGTAGGTCTTGAACTTGCAGCCCTTGCTCGGATCGAACTTCTCGATCGCGTCCATCAGCCCGATGGCGCCGGTGCTGTAGAGATCGTCGAGGTCGATGTGGTTGGGCAGTCGGACCGCGAGGCGGTTCACGATGTACCGGATGAGCGGCTCGTGCTCGAGGACGACCTGTTCCTTGAGATCGGCCGGGATCGGTCCGCCGGTGAGTTGAGCTTCGTCGAGAAGGGCTTCCATGGTGTGTTCCTGGTCGCGCGGCGCGTCCCCTGCTCCTCCCCCAGGAGCCCGGGCCAAGGACGTCGCCGTCGTTACGCGACCCTTCAAAAGCATTCCGCGTGCCAAGCCCGCGAACTGAATGGGGGAAACACCGGATTTTCCGCAGCGATCTCTCCCTCCTCGACGCGGGCCGGCGAAATTCCCCTTCTACACCGGGATCTTTCGCGACCTGGAGGAAAATCGGCATTTTTCGCTTCAGTCGAATTCGGGGCCGTCGTGAGGGCCATCCGAAGCGTCGTGTTCCCGTCGTGAGCGACGAATCTCCGACGCCGTGCGAACACGGATGTTCGAATCGGAACGCGGGCGCACTCGCGCGGACCGACACGAGCAGCGAGCCGGGAGACCGGCGGAAGGCCGGGAGCGCGTCAGGCCGCGCTCGACCGCTTGCCCGGCGTGAAGCGAACGGGCATCTCTCGCGGACCGGAGATGAAGTTCGACGCCAGCCATTCGGGTGTCCCCGAGAGCGCGAGGTCCGGCATCCGCAGCAGGACCTCCCGGAGCATCGCGTCGATCTCGACCCGCGCGAGCTGGGCGCCGAGGCAGAAGTGGGCCCCGGTCGCGCCGAACGCCACGTGATGGTTCGGCGTCCGCGTGACGTCGAGGCGGTCGGGCGCGTCGAAGGCCGAGGCGTCCCGGTTCGCGCTTCCGTAGTAGAGAACGACCTTGTCGCCCCGACGAATCGCCTGCCCGGCGATCTCGGTGTCCTCCGTGGCCGTCCGGCGCATGTAGACGACGGGACTCGTGAAGCGGAGCAGCTCCTCGCGCGCGGTCGGCAGGATCCCGTCGACGTCCGCCCGGAGCCGGGCGAGCTCGTCGGGATGCTCGAGCAGGGCGAGCATGCCTCCGGCGACGAGATTCCGCGTCGTGTCCCCGCCCGCGTCGACGAGCAGCATGAAGAAGAGGTTGAACTGCATGTCGCTCAAGCGGTGCCCGTCGACCTCCGCGTGAAGCAACCGGGTCGCGAGATCGTCCCCGGGATTCGCCCGCTTCTCCGCCGCGACGCGCGCCGCGTAGCCGAGCATCTCGATGCCCGCGGCCATCTGGGCCTCCCGGCCGACGGCGTCCGTCGCGGAGTGGATCGTCTCCGTCAGCTCGTAGAGCTTGCGGCCGTCGTCGAGCGGCAGCCCGAGGAGCTCCGCGATCACGTAGGACGGAAGCTCCCCGGCGACGTCGGCGACGAAGTCGCACTCCCCGCGCTCGATCACCTCGTCGACGATCTCGGTCGCGAGCCGCTCCACCCGGGGCTTCATCGCCCGGGCGGCCTTCGGCGTGAACGACCCGCTCACGATCCGCCGGAGCTGCGTCTGGTGGGGCGGGTCGCACATCAGCATCATCTTGTCTTCGGGAAGGGGCGCATCGGCGAGCGCGGGATCGCCCTCGACGTCAGGCGCGTCCGCGAGGACAGGCGGGTCGGCGATCATGATCGACGGCTCGTTCGAGAAGACCGCGTGGTTGCGGCTGATGGCGCGGATGTCCTCGTAGCGGGTGACCGCCCAGTAGCCGGGCCCCCCGTCGGCTTCGGCGTGGCGATGCACGGGGGCGTGCTCGCGCAGCCAGGCGAACTGATCGTGCGGCTGACCGCCGTCGTAGCTCTTCGGGTCGAGGAGATCGATCTCCATGCGGGGTCCTTCCGATCGCGGGGCGCCGCCCTAGAGCCGCGCCTCGACGTATTTCCCGATGTCCGCGAGCGCCTCTCGACCTTCGGGCAGCATGTCCGCGAAGGTCTGCCAGACGTGGAGCATGTCGTCCCAGATCTCGAGCTCGACGTCCACGCCCGCGGCTTCGGCCTTCTTCGCGAAGGCCTCGATCTCCCCGATCAGGATCTCCGCCGTCCCGGCCTGGATGAGCAGCGGAGGAAGCCCCGAGAGATCCGCGAAGGCCGGACTGGCCGTCGGCGACCTCGGGTCGGCCCCCGCCAGGTAGGCCTTCGCGAAGACCTCGAGCACCGCCGGCGAGAGCATCGGGTCCCTCGGCGCGACCTCCGCGATTCGCGGATTCGAGCCCGTGAGGTCCACCCACGGCGAGAGACAGAGCCCGGCCGCCGGGAGGACGTCCCCCGCCTCGCGCAGCGCGATCAGCGTCGCGACCGTCAGCCCGCCCCCGGCCGAGTCCCCGCCGATCGCCGTCTTCGCCGGATCGGCGCCCTGTGCCACGGCCCATCGATAGGCGACGAGGGCATCGTCGACCGCCGCCGGGAACGGATGTTCCGGAGCCAGTCGGTAGTCGACGGAGAGCACCCGGGCACGGGCCGCCCGAGCGAGATTCGAGCAGAGGCCGCGGTGCCCTTCGACGGAGCCGATGCCGTAGCCGCCCCCGTGGTAGTAGACGATCGTCCGCCCTTCCACGCAGTCGTCGGGCACGTTCCATTCACACGGGACCCCGTCCGCGGCGACCGCCTCCCATCGGACGTCCGGCGGCTGCGGGTACGGCGGTGCCGCCGCCATCCCCGCGCGCATCGTTTCGATGTCGCCGCTCCCGAGCGGATTCATCGTCCGCATCATCTCGACGAGCTCCTGGTGTTCCTTGCTGGGCATGATCGGGTCCTCGGAAAGGGTGGGTGGAGATGGATCGGCGCGCGTTCAGCCGCGCCGGGCGAGCGCCGGGGCGATCCGTCCCGCGATCAGCGGGAGGTCGAGATAGGTCTTGATCCCCGGGCCGGCTTCGCAGACGTAGGGGATCGCGCTCACGCAGTGCATCGCCGTCACGACGATCCCCTCGTTGCGGACGAGCCCCTCGGCGACAGAGTGCGGATGCCAACCCTTGAAGGTGAGCAACGTGTCGGGATCGCCCGTGATCCCGACCTCGAAGCGGGGGCCCTGCTCGCCCCAGGTCCAGGGGGCGTCGGGGTCGGCATCGGACACGGGCTCGAAGCCTTCGTCGCCCATGTGCCAGTTGACCGCCGCCGTGATCACGGGCTCGCCGTCGACGAGCCCCTGCCAGCAGAAACGCTGGGCCGCCACGCGTCCCGGCTCGATCACGCCGATCGGCGCCTCGATCGGCTGCGTCGCGACCGCGATCGAGTGGGTCGTGCGCTTCTCCCCGTCGAGGGTCACCCCGATGGCGTCCGCCACCATGTCGATCGACTGGTAGAACCCCCCGGCGAGGAGCTTGCCCATCGGGCTGGTCCGGGCCTCGTCCGGCGTCTTCCCGAAGAGCATCATCTCTCCGACCACTTCGGGGGCGCCGTAGGTCCGGATGTCCGAGAACTCCTCGGCGCGGACGTGGGTGATCGCGCGGGAGAGACCGGACACCATGAGCGGGAAGCGCTCGGTGATCCCACCCGGGTGGATGCCCGTTCCGTGGAGCGTGCTGCTCCCGGCGGCGCAGGCGGCCTCGACGTCGGTGGTGTCGATCCGCTTCGGGTAGATCCAACCGAGCGGCGTCACGATGTCGATGCCCGCCTCGAGGATCCGGCAGACCTCCTTCGGGTTCGCGACGATCGGGCTGTAGCAGACGCAGTCCGCGCCGAGCGCGAGAAGCGCGTCGACGTCCCGCGTCGCGGCCACGCCGACGGGATCCCGGCCGATCAGCTCTCCGACGTCCCGCCCCTCCTTGGACTCGCTGTGCACCCAACACCCGACGAGCTCGAGCTCCGGGTGGTCGAGGACGCCCTCGATCGCGGCGCGGCCGACGCCGCCGGTCGCCCACTGGATCACCTTGTAGGTCACGCTGGTTGCCCTCCCTTCGAGCTGCGTTCGGCCTCCATACTACCCCGTAGAAGCGCCTCGGGTGGACATCCTTCGCTGCTCGAACGCCCCCGGCGCCGCCATCCGGGCTAGAGTCGGCGCGCCATGCGCCTGCGAATCGAACGCCTCCTCGAAGCCCTGGGTCACCTCGCCTATCGACGTGCGTGGCCGATCCTGATCGCGACGCTGGTCCTCATCGGCGCCGGCGCGACCCAGATCGGCAAGATCGAGATCAAGACCTCGATCGACGATTTCCTGAACCCGAACGACTCGACCAAGATCGCCTACGACGCGTTCCTCGAGCAGTTCGGGCGCGACGACATCATCATGATCGTGATCGAGGCGGAGGACCTCTTCTCGCTTCCGACCCTCGAGCGGCTCCGCGCGCTCCACGAGGCGATCGAGGACGACGTCCCCTGGGTCCGGGAGGTCCAGAGCCTGATCAACCTCCGCGAGACCCGCGGCGAGGACGACCTGCTCGTCGTCGGCGACTTCATGGAGACGTGGCCGACGACGCCGGAGGAGGTCGCCGACCTGAAGACGCGGGCCCTCGCCAACCCGCTCTACGTCGACTTCTTCCTCACGCGGGACGCCGAGCTCACCCTCGTCACCGTCGAGCTCGAGGCCTTCGCCAAAGAGTTCGACGACGCGAGCGCGTTCACCGGATTCGAGGACGAAGCCGCGCCGGGCGAAGGCGCGACCGAGGCCCGCCTGAGCGGCGCGCAGGAACGGGAGGCCGTCGACGCGATCGAGTCGATCATCGCCCGTTTCGACACGGCCGACTTCCGCCTCTACGGCGGCGGCTCCCCGGTCCTCAACTCGGCGATGATGCGTGGCCTGATGAGCGACATCGTGAACTTCACGGTCCTCTCGACCGCCCTGATCGCCCTCTTCCTCGTCCTGGTCCTCCGGCGAGCCCTCGGCGTCCTGATCCCGCTGTCGGTGGCCCTGCTCGCCGTGATGAGCACCCTCGGCGTGATGGGCACCTTCGGCATCCCGTTCATGCCGATCTCCGAGATCGTGCCGTCCTTCCTCCTCGCGATCGGCGTGGGCGCGAGCGTCCACCTGATCGCGATCTTCCTCCAGCGCCTCGAGGCCGGCGCGTCCCGCGAGGAGGCGATCGCCGGCGCCCTCGCCCACTCCGGCCTGCCGATCATCATGACCGGACTCACGACGGCCGGCGGGCTCGCTTCGTTCAGCGTCGCGGCGCTTCGACCGGTCGCGATGTTCGGCGTCGTCGCGCCGCTCGGCATCCTGCTCTGCCTCGTGCTGACGCTGCTCATCACGCCGACCCTCCTGGCGATCGTGCCCATGCGCCAGAAGGCGGGGCGGACACGCGAAGGGGACGCCCCCTCGATTCGCCTCCTGACGGCCGCGGGCGACTTCGCCCTCGTGCGCTCGACCTGGGTCCTGATCACCTGCGGCGCCCTGACGGTGCTCGCCGTCCTCGGGATCCTCCAGCTGAAGGTCTCCTTCGACAGCCTCGAGTGGTTCCCCGACGACATGCCCGCCAAGGTCGCGTCCTATCTGCTGGGCGATCGCTTCGGCGGCGCCGTCGCGCTCGAGATGGTGATCGACACCGGCCGACCCAACGGGCTCCACGACCCGGAAGTCCTGCACGCGATCGACCGCGCCCGCCACACCCTCGACGGAATCCAGGTCGGCCCCGTCGAGGCCGGCCCCAGCATGTCCCTCGTCGACGTCGTGAAGGAGATCCACCAGGCGCTGAACGAAGGGCGGCCGGAAGCGCGCATCGTCCCGGACGATCCCACCCTGATCGCGCAGGAGCTGATCCTCTTCGAGAACAGCGGCAGCGACGACCTTCAGGACGTCGTCGACACGGAGTTCCGGACCGGTCGCTTCTCGATCCGCACGCCGATGGTCGACGCACTCTTCTACGAGAACTTCGGCGACGAGGTCGAACGCATCCTCCGCGAATCGCTCCCGGAAGGCGTCGACGCGGATCTGACCGGCATGATGATGGTCTCCCGACGGACCTTCGGCGCCTCGATGGAGACGATCATGCGCTCCTACGGCATCGCCCTGCTCGTGATCACGCCACTCATGATGTTCCTGCTCGGCAGCTTCCGGCTCGGCCTCGTGGCCATGATCCCGAACCTGTTCCCGATCCTACTGACCCTCGGCCTGATGGGCTGGACCGGCCAGCCCCTCGAGATGTTCTCCCTGCTGATCGGGAGCGTCGCCCTCGGCCTCGCCGTCGACGACACGATCCACTTCATGCACGGCTTCCGCCGGACGTATTCGGAGACGGGCAGCGTCGAGATCTCCGTGCGGTCGACGCTCCAGACGACGGGCCAGGCCCTGCTCTTCACCAGCGTCGTGCTCACGTTCGGGTTCCTCGTCTACCTCTTCTCGGAGATGAACAACCTCTGGCGCTTCGGTCTCTTCACGGCCTTCTCCGTCACGATGGCCTTCCTCGCCGACGTCCTCCTCGCGCCCGCGCTGATGAAGGTCATGGCGCGCTGGAGCAGCGTCGCCCGCTCGGCCTCCGACTAGCCGAAAGCTCCGTCTGGCCACACACGGGGCCCGACCGGGAGTAGTCGGGCGCGCCGGCGCGTGCGATGCTGGTCGCTCGGACCGGGCCGCCGAGCCGGGAGGAGGAGCGCCATGCAGATCGGGATCGTCTTTCCCCAGACCGAGATCGGCGACGATCCGGACGACGTCGCGCGCTTCGCGACGACCGCCGAGTCCCTCGGCTATCGCCACCTGCTCGCCTACGACCACGTCCTCGGCGCCAACACCGCGAGCCGCCCCGACTGGTTCGGCCCCTACACGTCGAAGAGCCTCTTCCACGAGCCCTTCGTGCTCTTCGGCTACCTCGCCGGGCTCACACAGACGATCGGTTTCGCCACCGGCGTCCTGATCCTGCCCCAGCGCCAGACGGCGCTGGTCGCCAAGCAGGCCGCGTCCCTCGACGTGCTCTGCGGCGGACGCCTCCGGCTCGGCATCGGAATCGGCTGGAACGCCGTCGAGTACGAGGCGCTCGGCGAGAACTTCAAGAATCGAGGGCGGCGCAGTGAGGAGCAGATCGAGGTCATGCGGAAGCTGTGGTCCGCCTCCGAGGTCGAGTACGAAGGCGAGTTCCACTCGATTCCCGACGCCGGGATCCTGCCGCTCCCGCCGCGACGCAATATCCCGATCTGGATCGGCGGGATGGCGCCGATCATCGCGGAACGCGTCGGACGGATCGCCGACGGCTGGATGCCGATGGCCCAGAAGAGTCTCCCAGACGAGATCGCACGCATGCGAGCTTCGGCGAAGGCGGCCGGCCGGGACCCCGACCGGATCGGGATCGAGTGCATCATCCCGCCCTCGGCGACCCCCGCGGAGGCCCGGGACCGGATCACGCAGCTCGCGGATCTCGGCGTGAGCCACGTGTCCTACTCGCTGATGAACCTCGGTCTCGGCGGCGCCTCGGCCCACATCGACGCCTTGAAGGGCGTCTGGGATGCCGTCGGCGACCTCGCGGACTGAGGGACGAATTCATGAGCGAGGACGCCGCGTGATCGAAGGACGCCCGAGCGAGACCGCGATCCAGGTCGCGGCGGCCCGCGAGGCCCACCGCCGCTACGACGAGGGGCCGCCGCTCCTCGACGACGTCCACGCGGCGGCGCTGCTCGACGAATCGGGCCGCGACCTCGTCGAGACCTACGGCGACGAGGCGCCCTGGATCCTGCGCGAGAATCGTCTCTTCCTCCCGCTCCGGGCGCGCTTCGTCGAAGACCGACTCTCCGAGGCCTACGCCCGCGGCGTTCGCCAGTACGTGATCCTCGGCGCCGGGCTCGACTCCTACGCCTGGCGTCAGCCGGACGGCCAGGAGGCGCTCCGGATCTACGAGATCGACCACCCCAGCACGCAGCAATGGAAGGTCGACCGGCTGGCGGGCCTCGGCTGGCCGCTTCCGCCCAACGCCCGGATGGTCGCCTGCGACTTCGAGGCGACGACCGCGTCCGAAGCCCTCGCCGGCACCGACTTCGACCCGAGCCAGCCGACGGTCGTGTCCTGGATGGGCGTCGTCTACTACCTCGAACGGGAGACGGCCGCGGCGGCCCTCCGCGACCTCGCCGCGATGCTCGCGCCGGGCAGCGAGCTCGTGTTCGACGCGATGCTGCCCTGGGAGGCGATGCCCGAGCGCTACCACGCGATCCGGGCGCAGATGGTCGCCTGGCTGAAGGGCGCGGGAGAGCCGCAGAAGAACCGCTATCTCCCGGCGGAGCTCGTCGAGGTGGCGCGTACGGCCGGCTTCGGCAAGACCGAGGTCGTCGACGTACCCACCCTGTACGCGCGCTACGCGAAGCGGGAGCCCACGGCTCCGCTGACCGAGCGGTTCTTCCTGGCGATCGCGAAGCGCTAGCTGCGGGGCGCGGTCGAGCCTCCGCGTCGGAACGGCCCCGGAGAGCGGTCGAGCCTCCGCGTCGGAACGGCCCCGGAGAGCGGTCCGAAGCGCGCCTAATGACGGGACGCCCCCGCATCCCGGCGATGCGTGAGCACGAGGAGCGCCGGGGTGACCGTCACGTCGAGCAGGAACGCGGCGCCGATGGCGAAGGAGGTCAGGACCCCCACGTTCCAGAGATTGAGCATCTCCGAGAGCGTGAGCACGCCGAACCCCGACGTCAGGACGATGGACGTGAAGAGCAGCGCCCGCCCCGTCGATTGCATGGTCTCCTCGACGGCCCGGACCGGATCGAGTCCCTGCGCCAGATAGCGACGGAAGCCCGCGATGAAGTGGATGCTGTCGTCGACCGCGAGACCGATGGCGATGCAGCCCGCGAGCAGGGTGAACATGTCGAGGGGAATGCCGATCGCGCCCATCAGGCCCAGCGTCATGGCGATCGGGACCAGGTTCGGGACCATCGAGACGAGCCCGGATCGCAGACTCCCGATCAGCAGGATCATGAGCGGCGTGATCAGGCAAAGGGCCAGGGCGTAGCTCCGCAGGATGCTCTCGTAGATCGCGTCGACGGTCCGCGAGATCAGGGCGGACATGCCCGTCAGCGAGTAGCCCCCGACGTCTCCGAGGATCGTGGCCACCTCGGGCTCGAACGCCCGCAGGAACGGACGCATGTAGATCCCGTCGGTCCATCCGGAACGGATGGTGAAGCGCGCCTGGCTGAACTGCGGATCGACCACCTTCTCGAGGTCTTCGCTCCCGGAGTTCTCGAAGAGCAGCAGCTCCTGGGCGAGGAGGCGTCTGTCCTCCGGGATCGCGTAGTAGCGCCCGTCGTTCGCGTTGAGCGCCTGGTGCGTCTCCTTCACGATGTCGACGAGCGAGTTCGAGTAGGAGAGCCGCGCGCCGCCGTCCCGGTACTTGCCCACGAGCGCGTCCACGTCCTCGAGCCGCGCGAGGACCGAGGGATCCTTGAGCCCGTCCTCACGTCCGGTGTCGACGACGAGCTCGATGGCCTGGGTCCCCCCGAAACGGTCGTTCACGAGCTCGGCGGCCATCCGGTAGGGATGATCCGCCGGGAACCAGCTCGTCGGGTCGGAGCTCGCGTAGAGCCGCGTGGCTCCCGCGATCGCGGCGAGCACCAGGAGCCCGGTCGCCGCGACGATCGGCCAGGGATGACGCGCGGAGATCGCGGCCAGTCTCGCGAGGAGTCGGTCGACGACGGTGCCCTCGCGCCGCGCCCTCCCCTTCATGGGAACCAAGACCATCAGGGCGGGCAGGAAGATCAGGGAGTAGAAGAGCATCACGACGACGCCGATCACCGAGATCATGCCCATCTCCGCGATCGGCTTCATCGGAGCCACGAAGAAGGAGAGCAGCCCCGCGGAGGTCGTGAGTCCCGTCATCAGGATCGGCAGCCCCGAGTGGCGGAGCGCGTGCTCGAGACTGTGGACGCGCGCCCGCCCCTCGCCCAGATCCGTCAGGAAGATCGTCAGCAGGTGCACGGAGTAGGAAACCCCGATCGCGAGGAGGAAGGACGGGATCAGCTGGGCCGGCGCACTGAAGGGCAGACGAAACACGCTCGCCAGGCCGAAGGTCGCGAGGGTCGCGGGGACGACGACGCCGATGCAGAGGAAGATCGGCGCGATCCGCCGGAAGAGGACGAAGAGGAAGAGCCCGATCACCGCGAGCCCGCCGCCGAAGAAGCGCGGCACGTCGACGCCGAGCTGCTTCGTGAGCTCGTAGGTGAGCATCGTGCCCCCCGCGGTCAGCAACGGGAAGTCCGGGCTCGTATGCCGCGCCGCGACGGCGTGAATCGCCTCGATCACGGCCGCGTTCTCGGCCCCGGAGAGAAACGCCCGCTTCGTCGAGGCCGACCCGGCCCCCTCCTCTTCGAATCCGCCGAGCTCGAGGTCGTCGCCGTCGATCGAACCGTCCCCGTAGACCGCGACCTCGACCCGCACGCCCGTCATCTCGCGGTCGCTCGAGAGGATCCCCGTCTTCACGTAGAAGGGCGTGTTCAGTACGCGCTCCTCGAACGCCGCCAGCTCCTCCGCGTTCGTCGGCATGTCGTCGAGCAGATCCTCGACGACCAGCTCGTCGCCCCGCCCGTAGGTCGAGCGCACGTTCACGAGGCTGGTCACTTCCTCGAGATAGGGGAGCTCGTCCTCGAGGTCGCGGTGGAAGGCCTCGAGCTTCTCGAGGAAACCGAGGTCGAAGATCTCGGGCGGCGAGATCGCGATGATCGTGACCTGGTCCTGGCCGAAATCGTGCCGGAACGCGTCGTAGACCTCGCGGACCGGGTCGTCCTCGAAGAGGAAGTCCTCGGAGGCCATCTTGACCTCCATCTGAGGGATGAAGGAGGCGAGGAAGGCCGTCCCGAGCACGACCGCGAGGGCGATCGGCCAACGAAGACGCAGCACGAGATGCGCCCACCCACCGAGACCGTCCTCGATGCGTTGCCGCAGCCCGCCTTTCCGTCCCCCGCGCCCGCTCGGTTCGCTCAAGCCGTCGCTCCGCTCATCGGCCCGGCGCGAGGGCTTCGATGGCGCGCCAGGGGAGCTCTCCGTAGCCGCCGTCGGGGTTCACGAAGTGGATGCAGACCTGCGTGGCGCCCGCATCGAGGTGGCGCTGCAGGAAGTCGTCGACCTGCGTCTCGCTGCCCCAGGCGACGGTCTCGTCGATCAGCCGGTCGGAGCCGCCGTCCTCGAAGTCGGCATCCTCGAGCCCGTACTCGCGCCAGGTCTTGCGGTAGTTCTCGAGGGCGATGTTCGTCGCGCCGGCGGCCCGCGCGGCGTTCCGCGCCTTCGTCGGATCCGTCTCGAGGACGACCTTCACTTCGGGAACCAGCAGCCGGTCGGGACCGAGGATCTCGCGCGCCGCGGCCGTGTGCGCGGGCGGCATGAAATACGGATGGGCCCCCTGCGCCCGCTCGCGCGAGAGCGCGAGCATCTTCGGCCCCAGGGCAGCGAGCACCCGCGGCGGGCCGGTCTGGACCGGCGGGCCGGCGGGCGGCGCCGCGTCCGGGCCGAGGAGCGCGCTCATGTCGGGCCCGCGGTCCATCGCGTCGAGATAGCGCCGCATCGACGTGAGCGGCGGGCCGTAGGTCAGGCCGTGCATCTGCTCCACGATCGGCGGGTGCGAGACGCCGAGCCCGAGCAGGAAACGCCCCCCGGACTGCTCGTCCAGCGCGCGGTGACCCGCCGCCATCACGGCGGGGGCCCGCTCGAAGATCGGGATGATGCCGGTCGCGACGACGAGATCCTGCGTCTCTGCGAGGAGCTGCGAGGCGACGACCATCAGGTCGCGCTGCATCGCCATCGGGTGCCACAGAGCGGAGTACCCGAGTCGCTCGATCCGCTGCGCCGCCTCGGTCCGCCCCTTCAGATCGAGCGATTCGAGGCTTACCCAGATGCCGCGGGGGCCGAGCTTCATGCGATCCACTCCTCTTCCCGGATCCAGCTGATCGGGATCGGCAAGTATGTCAGGCGCGGCGGGGGTCCGCGAGACCACACCGAACCGGCGCGGCGGCGCTCAGCCGGCCGTCGTCGCCCCGCTCTCCGCGTCGCGCTCCGCCCGCGCCCGCGACAGATCGCCTCGAACCGTTCGGGCCGAGAGGACGCACGTCGCCGCCGAGGCGACGAACCCGACGGACAGCCAGACGAGCCCCCAGCGGAGCGAATCCTCGCCGTAGACGGCCTCGAAGGACTGGCTCAGGTAGCCGACGACGAGCGGGCCGATCGCGCTGCCCACGCCCGTCCCGGTCAGCGAGAAGATCGCGGCCGCCGACGCGCGCATGCGCACCCGGGCGAGGCCCTGTACGAGCGAGAGGAAGGGAGCGCTGTGCATCGCGCCGAGGATCGAGCTGGCGATGCTCCAGGCGAAGGCGACCGGGAAGAGCGGCAGCCCGCCGCCGGGATCGATGCGGTGGTCTTCCGGCCAGAGCAGGAAGAGCAGCATGAAGGGAAGCGAGCCCAGCAGAGACAGGGCCGGCACCCACAGATAGGCCCGTTCGTCCCGCGCCGCCCAGTGGTCGCACAGCCACCCCCCGAGCCAGAGCCCGAACATCGACGGGATCGGCGTCGTCAGGAAGTACCAGGTCCCCGCGGCGCCCGTCCCCATGTCGTAGGTCCGGATGATGAACGAGGGCTCCCACGCGCCCTTCCCGGACGTGTAGAGGAGCGCGAATGCGTGAGCGACGAGCAGCCAGCGCATCGCGGGCAGCGACAGCAGATACCGCCCGTCCTCCAGGAGCGAACGCCGCTCGCCTTGCTCCGCCGCGCGGCCCTCGCTCTGGCCTCGCGCCGGCTCGCGCACCGTCAGCCGGAAGAGGATCGCGACGAGCAGCCCCGGTGCTCCCGCGATCAGGAAGGCCGCGCGCCAGCCCCAGAGCTCGTTCACCCAGCCCCCGCCGGCCATGCCCACGGCGAGACCGAGCACGGCCCCGACCGAGATGAACGAGAGGCCCTGGCTGCGATGCTCCGGCGGAACGGTGTCGGAGATCAGGGACTGGATCGCCGGGCTCGCGCTCGCTTCGCCGATCCCGACGCCCATGCGCATGACGAAGAGCTGGAGGTAGCCCTGGACCCAGCCCGTCGCCATCGTGAAGAGGCTCCAGACCGAGAGGCCGAGCGCGATGATGTCGCGCCGGACGCCACGGTCGGCCCAGCGCGCGAGCGGGAGGACCGCCGCGGTGTAGACCAGCGTGAAGCTCGGCCCGAGGATCCAGCCCATCTGGCTGTCCGAGAGACCGAGCTCCCCCTTGATCGGGTCCACCAGGATCGCCACGACGTGACGGTCCACGGTATTCAGCATCATCACGCCGACGACGATCGCGAAGAGGTAGCGGCGATAGCCGGGGGAGGAGACGTCCGGGGACGAAGCGCTCATCGAGCCCCTTCAGAGGCGCCCATCGGCGACACGTCCGCCGTCAGGCCTGCACCGGGTTTCCGCGCCCGCCCCGGAGGAGCCTGCCCGAATGGGTGTGGGTCTCCTTGTCGTCCTCGATCGTGACTTCCCCGTTCACGAGCACGTAGCGGTAGCCCGTGCCCGCCGAGGCGACCCGGTACTCGTCGCCCGGCAGGTCGTGGCGGAAGTTCGGGAACTCGTAGTCGAGCTTCTCGTAGTCGTAGACGACGATGTCCGCCGCCGCGCCTTCGCGGAGCACGCCCCGGTCCTGGAAGCCGGCGCAGAAGGCGGGCAGCGCCGACAGTCGCCAGTGTGCCTCCTCGAGGGTCAGGAACGCGTGCTCGCGCACGTACTTCGAGATCAGCTCGGTCGCGTAGCTCCCCGCCGCGAGGTACTTGAGGTGGGCGCCGCCGTCGGACAGGCCCGGGATGACCCAGGGGTTGTCGAGGAGCTGCTTGATGCCTTCGAGGCCGATGTCGAACTGCGGGACCTGGAAGCTCGTCTCGAGGCCGTCCGAGACGACGAGGTCGCAGATCGCGTCGACCGGGTGGACGCCGCGTGCGTCCGCGATCTCCTGGACGCTCTTGCCGACCCACGCTTCGTTCTCGCTCTTCGCAACCGAGACGACCCGCGCCTCGTCGACGCCGCCGATGAACTGGTACCGGAGGGGCTCGGCGCGCAGCCGTTCGCGCACCGACTCGTCGGCCAGGTTCTTCAGGATGACGTCGTTCGGCACCTCGGGCCCGGCGACCTCCTGCCAGACCGGCCCCCAGAGGTCCCAGTAGTCGAAGGTGAAGAGCAGCGGCGGGTTCTGCGTGATGCCCTGCCCGTAGATCCGGAGCCCCTTCTCGCCGCACGCGTCGAACCAGGCGAAGAGGTTCTCGTGCATCTCGATCATGACGTTGGACGCGGGCAGCGCCTGGTAGATGATCGGCGCTCCGGAGACCTCGGCCAGCTTCTCCCAGTGCTCCCGAGGCATCGTCGCCCCCGAGAGCTCGATGAATCCCTCTCCCCGCTCGCCGAGGACCTCGGCCAGCGCCAGCTGCGTCTCCGGCCACATCACGTCCGAGGGCATCGGCGTCCCGTCGAAGTCCGACTGCGCGGCGCCGCCGGCGGTCGGCGCCTTCGGATCCCCCGGCGTGCCCAGGGTCTGCGACGACCAGCCGCACGCGCCCGCGTCCATCGCCTCGTTCAGCAACCGCTTGAGCTCGGCGGTCTCCTCCTCGGTCGGCTTCCGTCCGGCCTTCGCGTCTTCCAGACCGAGGACCCAGATGAGGAGCGGATTGACGCCCACGTAGGGCAGCAGGTTCACCGCCTTCGGGACCCGGTCGATGCTGTCGAGCATCTCGGGATAGCTCTCCCAGTCCCACGGGATCGACGCCTCCATCGTGGCCATCGGGATCGCCTCGACCTTCGTCATCGACTCCATCGCCCGGTGCTGCAGCTCCTTCTTGCAGGGCGCGAAGCCGAAGCCGCAGTTGCCGACGACGACGCTGGTCACCCCGTTCCATCCGCTCGTCGTGAGATAGGGATCCCAGAAGACCTGCGCGTCGTAGTGGGTGTGGAGGTCGATGAAGCCCGGCGCCACTACGAGACCTTCGGCGTCGATCTCGCGCGACGCCTGCCCCGGCGCGATCCGGCCCATGCGAGTGATCCGGCCGTCCTTGATCCCGACGTCGCCCTTGTATCTCGGATTGCGGGCGCCATCGACGATCATGCCGTTGCGGAGGACGAGGTCGTAGGTCGGGTCGGCGTCGGACATGGGAGTTCCTCAGGGTCGAAGGGACGGAGGCCCGAAGATAGGGCGCCCACGAGCCCGGACACACCCCGCCCGGGGCACCTACGGAGGGGGCTCACGCCTCGTCGGAACGCCCCGCGAGCCGCTTCGCAAAGGTCGCGACGAGCGCCGGCGCGAGCGTCACGTCGGCGAGGAAGGCGACGACGATCGCCGTCGAGACGGTGACGCCGAACGAGTAGAGGTGGAGCATGTAGGCCTGCGTGTACATCAGGAAGCCGAAGGCGAGCACGCAGGAGGTGAAGAGGAGCGCCTGCCCCGTACTGCGGAGCGTGTGGTCGACCGCCGCCTCGACCTCTTCCCCGGACTCGAACTCACGGCGGAAGTTGTGCATGAAGTGGATCGTGTCGTCGACCGCGAGGCCGATCACGATCGACGCGGTCATCAGGCTGATCATGTCGAGCGGGAACCCGAGCCAGCCCATCATGCCCAGCGTGAAGAGGACGGGCGCGAGATTCGGGATCATCGTCAGCAGGCCGAGGCGAACGCGACCGATCAGCAGGACCATCAGGACCGTGATGATCACGAGCGCCGTCGAGTAGCTGCGCAGCATCGTCTGGAGCGCTGCGTTGATCGTGTTGCCCACGAGCCGGTAGGTCCCCGTGACCTCGAACTCGAGGTCGGGCCCGAGGATTTCCTCGATGCCCGGGCGAACGGCTTCGAGATAGGGATGGAAGAAGGAACCGTCGCCGAAGGAGAGCCGCGCAGAGAGCCGCGCCTTCTCGAACCCACTCGTCACGACGTCCTCGACGTCGTCGCTTCCGGAGTTCTCGAAGAGCAGCAACTCCTGGGATACGAGCGCCCGATCGTCCGGGATGGCGTAGGACTCGGGACGATTCTCGTTCAGTGCGCGGTGGGTCTCCTTCACGATGTCGACGATCGACACGACCTTGCCCGACTGGAGCCCCGCGGCCTCGGTCGCGAGCACGTGCTCCGACACGGCTTCGAGACGACGGAGGACTTCGGGATCGTGGAGACCGTTCTCGCTCCCGGTGTCGACGAGGATCTCGTAGCTCGCGGCGCCCCCGAAGGATTCGTTGAGGAACGTGATCGCCTTCACGATGCCCGCGTCCGGCGGGAACCACTCGACCATGTTGTGGCCGACGTGGATCCGGGGGATCCCGATCGACGCGGCGACCAGCACGACGGCCCAGACGGAGAGCACCAGCCCCGGCCGTCGCGTCGAGAAGCGGCCCGTCGCGACGAGGAGGTGCTGGGAGAAGGCGTCCTCGCGTTCCACGTCGCGAGCGACTCGATGGATCGGGACGACCGCGAGCAGCGCCGGAAGCAGGACCAGCACGTACGCGAGGGCGTAGAGCACCCCGACCGGACTGATGAGGCCGAAGTGCGAGATCGGGGCGAGCGCCGCCGGAATGAAGGAGAGAAGCCCCCCCGCCGTCGTGAGCGAGGTCATCAGGATCGGCAGACCGGAGTGACTGAGCGCGTGGACGATCGCCTCGTTCCGGGAGAGGTCGCGGCGGAGCCCCTGATAGAAGATCGCGACGAGATGGACCGCGCCGCCGATCCCGACTGCGAGCAGGAAGGACGGGATGATCTGCGTCGGGGCCATGATCGGGATGCCGACGGCGCCCATCGTGGACATCGTCGCGAAGACGGAGAGCAGGACCGTGACGAGGGGGAGAGCGACGCCCAGCACGCTCCGGAAGAGCACGGCCAGGAAGACGCTCACGACGAGGATCGAGAGGATCGTCACCTTCGCCATGTCGGGCAGCATCACGCGGTTCAGGACCGTCGTGAACGATGCCATTCCGGCGATGTGGACCTCGACGTCCTCGGGCACGCGCTCCAGCACCGACTCGACGGCGCTGAGGATGCGGGCGTCCTCCTCACCGGTGATGGGTCGCCTCGGGGCTTCGTCGACCTCGCCCTCCTCGTCGCCGAAGCCTCCGAGCGCGTCGATCTCTCCGATCTGCGAGTAGACCTCGGTCTCGAGCACGATCATGGTCGCGCGACCGTCTTCCGAGAGCATGAAGTTCCGGTAGAGCGGATTCGAACGCGCCCGGGCCTCGAGGTCGGCGAGCGCCTCCGGCGTCTCGGACCAGTCTTCGAGGAGATCACGGACCTCGAGCCCCTCCTCGTTGCCGAGGGTCTCCCGGACGTTCCAGAGGCTCGTCACCTCGACGACCAGCGGCACCTCGTCCTCGAAGGCGCGGTGGACGTCCACCAGGACCTCGAGGAAGGCGGGATCGAAGACCGAGGTCGCGGGTCGCATCACCACGGCCACGACGCTGTCGCGTCCGAACGTGTCCTGGAAGGCTTCGTTCTTGACCCGGATCGGGTCGTCCGGATGGAAGAACTTGTCGTTCGAGGTCTCGAGGTGGAAGTGCTGGATCTGGGTCCCCAGCGCTCCGGTCAGGAAGAGGACGAAGAGGATCACCCGCCATGGATGGGTCGCGACCCAGCCTCCCCAGGCCCCGAGCGCCGACTCGATTCGATCCTTCATCCGACGGGCGCGAGCTCGCCGTAGCGGGGGCTCCGCTCGCCCCAGAAGAAGCGCTTCGCATTTCCGTAGAGGAACTTCTCGAGCACGCCATCGCGCAGGTCCAGGCCGCGGGCCTCGTTCACGCAGCGCTCCCAGTCGAGGGCGGGGTGATCGGAAGCGAAGATCACCTTGTCCTTCCCTCGCGTGTTCATGAAGTGGATGAGCTCCGGCGGAAAATGCTTCGGTGCGTAGGCCGAGGTCATGAGGTGGAGGTTCCGGTACTTGATCATCAGCCGCGTCGCGATTCCCCACCAGGGATCGGCGCCGTGCGCCATGCAGATCTTCAGCTCGGGGAAGCGGACGCAGACGCGGTCGAGATGGATCGGGTTCTGGCACTCCCCGGCGACCGGCGGACCGGGCAGCCCGGTGTTGATCGTGAGCGGCAGATCGAGCTCGACGCACTTGGTGTAGAGCGGGTAGTAGCGCTCGTCCGAAGGCGCCACGTCCGACGAGAACGGCACGACCTTCGCGCAGACCGTCGGGTGGTTGCGCGCGAGGGCCTCCATCTCCCAGAGCCCCTTCATGATCGGCACCCGCGCCGGATCGACGGAGAGCCCAAGCGAGAATCGTTCCGGCGCCTTCTCGACGAAGCGCAGCACCCGCTCCGACGGCTTCGCCACGTTGAGCGTCACGATCGCGCGCTCGATCCCCAGGCGATCCATCTCGGGTAGGAGATCTGCCGGCTCGAAGCTCCGGAAGAAGTCGTCGCCGCCCTTGAGGTAGTCCTCCTTGACCCGCTTCAGGTACTCGACGTCGGCCTGGTCCCCCATGTCGACGTTGATCCAGCAGTCGATCGCCTTCTGCATGTGCGCCTCCGCTAAGGCCCCGACGAGAGGGGCGGCGCGGACGATAGCGAGACGCCGTGTCGAGGCCTAGCGACGCCTGCCCCATCGCGGGCTTCCGCTTCTGCCGTTCGCTCGCAGGCTTTCGGAGCACACTGCGGCGGGCGTTCGGCGTGATCGGGCTCAGCCCGTGAACGACGGACCTGGCGCGCCCCTCAGCCCTCGACGACGCTCGGATCGCCGATGTGGCGGCTCACCAGCGAGTGGAAGGCGGGCACGCCGGCGCCGTACTGGATCAGGTCGGCCTTCGCGTAGCGCGCGGCCTCCGCCGAGATGGGCTTCGCGTCCCGGGCCTTCATGTGGGCCTCCGCGACCCGCTCCATGAGGACGAAGCTGCCGACGGCCTCGGCGACGCTCCCGCCGACCGTCAACAGGCCGTGGTTCGCGAGGATGACGGCCCGGTTCGAGCCGAGGGACTCGGCGATCCGGCGCCCGCCGTCGGTGTCCTGGATCTGCACCTCCTCGTCGTCGAAGAGCGCGTGATCCTCGAAGAAGACGCAGGACTCCTGGGTGATCGGCAGCAGCGGCCGGCGCTCCGCGGCGAAGGGCGTCCCCCAGCCGGTGTGCACGTGCGTGGCGCTCACCGCCTCGGGACGGGCGGCGAGGATCGGTCCGTGGATGTAGTACGCGGCGACGTTGATGCCGCCGGCCCCTTCGCCCTCGACGACCCGCCCGTCGGGACCGATCAGGACCAGGTCGGCGACGGTCGCCTCGTGGAATGACACGCCCCAGCGCAGGACCCAGAAATGGTCGGCCCGCTCGGGATCGCGCGCGCTGATGTGACCGTCCCCGGTGTCGCCCCATCGCTGGGCCGCGAGGATCCGGTAGCCGAGGGCCACGTCGCGCTTCCGCTTCGCCCGGATGGTTTCCGGAGACGATTCCAGACCGTCTTCCGGAGTCTCGATCTTCGCTGCCTCGGCCATGGGTGGACCTCCTACTTCCGGAACTGCTTGAAGTCAGCGGGGCGCTTCTCGATGAAGGCCTTGATCGCTTCGATGTTCTCGGGCGAGCCCTGGGCCTTCGACATCTCGTCGTGCTCGATCTCGAGCGCGGCGGCGATCCCGGCCCGATGCGCCTGGTTCATGATCTTCTTGATCGCGACGAGCGCCGAGGTCGGCCACTGCGCGATCTCCCGCGCCTTCTCGAGGGCGGCCGGAAGCAGCGCGTCGTCGGGATAGGCCCGGGCGGCCATCCCGAGGTCGACGGCCTTCTCGGCGTCGATCCACTCCGCCGTGAACATCAGCTCGTTCGCCCGCTGGCGCCCGATCGAACTCTGGAGCGTGTAGCTGCTCGCGATCTCGGGGACGAGCCCGAGGTTCGCGAACGGGAGCCGCGCGCGGAGGCTCTCGCCCACGTACACGATGTCGGAGGCGATCGCGATCGTACAGCCGCCGCCGACGGCGACGCCCGCGACCGCCGAGATCAAGGGCTTGCCGAACGCGAGCACCGTCGCCTCTGCGGCGAAGAAGCCGCTCGCGAAGCCGTCCTCCCGCGGCGGGCGTTCGCCCCCGCCGAAGCCGCCGAGGTCCGCGCCGGACGAGAAGTTGCCGCCGGCGCCGGTCAGGACGACGACCGCGACCCGGGGATCGGCCTCGGCGTCGCGAAGCGCCTGGCAGAACGCGTCCCACTGGTCCTCGTCGAACGCGTTCTTCTTCTCGGGCCGGTTCATCGTGACGAGCAGCACGCCCTCGTCGTCGAGCTCGGTCAGCACGCGGGATTCTTCGCTCATGTCCACTCCGTCGGCAGGGGCTGGCGGGCACCGGTCGCCCGGCGCCCGGACGATCGCCGAAGCACGGAGCGAAGGCCACCCCGCCGTCCGCCTGCCCCTCCCGGTGTATCCCCTTTGTATTAGAGTTGGGCGCCCAACCGCCGAACGAGGAATCGCGATGCCGATCAGCCCCATGGACGACTATCTCGCCCATCAGACCACCGACACCTTCGACCACGTCTTCACCAGCGATCGCAACTTCTTCGACCGCTACTACTTCAACCTCCATGCCTCGAGCGACGAGCTCTTCATGGTCTTCGGCCTCGGCCAGTACCCGAACCTCGGCGTGACCGACGCCTTCGCGTCGATCTCCCACGGCGACACGCAGTACACGGTCCGCGCCTCCCGCGAGCTCGGCAGCGACCGGCTGGACACGTCCGTCGGCCCCTTCAAGTTCGAGGTCCTCGAAGGGCTGAAGAAGCTCCGGATCCAGTGCGACGACAACGAGTGGGGCCTCGCCTTCGACGTCGTCTGGGACGGCGCCCAGCCCCCGCTCGAGGAGCCCAAGTCGATCAAGAAGAGCTTCAACCGCACGGTGATGGAGAACGCCCGTTTCGCCCAGACCGGCTGCTACACCGGCTCCCTCGAGATCGCCGGCCAGAGCTACACCGTCGAGCCGACGAAGTGGAAGGGGGCCCGGGATCGCTCCTGGGGCGTGCGCGGCGTCGGAGAGCCCGAGCCGCCGGGGATCCGCGTGACGGAGGAGCGCGCCCACGGCTTCTTCCACAACTGGATGCCGATGCAGTTCGACGACTACATGATCAAGACCTTCATCGAGGAAGGCCCGGACGGCGAGCGCCAGATGGAAGAAGGCATCAAGGTCTGGAACTACGGCATCGACAAGCCCAACGAGATCCTGGGCTCCCCGACCCACCAGATGCGGTACCACTCGGGGACCCGCGAGATCGCCGGCGCGACCATCGGCTACGCGAACAGCGACCTCACGGTCGAGAACGTCCCGTTGCGGACCGTGAACCTCGGCATGGGCTCGGGCTACATCAACACCGACGGCTGGGGCCATGGCGTCTATCAAGGCAAGGAGAAGGTCGAGGGCCTGAAATACGACGTCTCGACACCCGCCAAGCGCGCGGAGGTCTTCGGCCTGAACGAGACCCTCTGCCGCTTCGAAGCCAGCAACGGCGACGTCGGCTACGGCATGCACGAGAACTTCATCGTCGGGATCTATCGCCCCTACGGCTTCGACGCCGGCGACACGATGGCGCCCTGATCCCGGGCAAGCGACGCGACGCCGGGCTCAGTCCTCCTTCACGCCCTTGGGCGCACGCTGCTTCATGAAGCCGAAGAGGTAACCCGCGACGCGGCGCATCTGGATCTCCTCCGCGCCTTCGGTGATCCGATAGCGGCGGTGGTGGCGATAGATGTGCTCGAAGGGCTTGTGCCGCGAGTAGCCGAGACCGCCGTGGACCTGCATGGCGCGATCCGCCGCCTCGCAGCAGAGCCTGTTCGACCAGTAGTTGCACATCGAGACCTTGTCCGAGACGGAGAACGCGCCGTCCCGGTCCATCTGCCAGGCCGTCTTGTGGATCAGCGCGCGGAGCATCTCGCACTGGGTCTGCAGCTCGACCAGTGGAAACTGGATCCCCTGGTTCGTCGCCAGAGGCTTCCCGAACGGGGCACGCGTCTTCGCGTACTCGACCGACTCGTCGATGCAGAACTGGGCGGCGCCGAGCGAGGACGCCGCCTGACGGATCCGGTTCTCGTTGAAGAAGTGCTGGACGACCTGCAGCCCCCTCCCCTCTTCGCCGAAGATCGCCGAGTGGGGCACGCGCACGTCCTTCATCGTGAAACGTCCGTGGTCGGTCGGCATGTTGAAGGTCCAGAGCAGCTCCTCGACCACGAAGCCCTCGCTGTCGGTCGGCACGAGGAACGCGGTGATGCCGTGGCCGTCGCCCGGACCGCCGCTCGTCCGCGCCATCACCATCGCATGGGTGGCGTTGTGGATCCCGGTATTCCAGCTCTTCTCGCCGTTCAGGACCCATTCGTCGCCGTCACGGACCCCGCTCGTCTCCATGTGGGTCGCGTCGGAGCCATGGGCGCTCTCCGTGATCCCGAAGGTGAAGCCGCGCCGTCCCGCGGCCGCGTCCTCGAGCCACTGCGCTTTCTGCTCCTCGCTGCCGTAGTGGAGCAGGAGCAGCAGCCCCACGCTGTTGCCCACGATCGAGTGCTCGTTCTGCAGGTCGTTGTGCAGGCCGAGCCCCTTGCGCGCGAGGTGCTCGCGGATCACCGCCATCCCGAGGTTGGTGCCGTCGCGCCCCCCGTACTCGGCCGGAAACGCGTAGCGATAGTGCCCGGCCGCGTCCGCACGCCGCTTCGCTTCGGCCAGGAGCGCCTCCCACTCCTCGGTCGGCCGACCGCCCTCCTCCCAGTTCGTGCGCGCGTCCTCGCGGCGATGATCGAAGAAGCGGACGTTGTCGTCCTCTTCTTCGAGGGGCTTGATCTCGGCCTCGATGAAGCGATCGAGCTCGTCCAGGTAGGTCTGCAGGTCGGGCGGAATCTCGAAATCCACGGCGTGTCTCTCCGGTGGCAAGCGTTCAGTCGTCGCTCGCCGCGAGTGCGGCGGCGAGGCCCGAGTAGCGGGGTTGGTCGATCGCGAGCTGGTTCACGACGGTCGCGCGGAGGTGATCCGCGAGACCGGGATGATCGAGGGCGAGCGACCCGTCACGGAGCCCCTCGGCCAGGCGTCTTCGCAGCCCGTCGATCGGCGTGTCGGCCTCGGCTCCGAGCAGCGCCGCCAGGCGCGCCTGCTCGGCGGCGACGTGGGCCGGTCCGAGGGTGAGCTCCCGGAGCACGATGTCGAGGGAGTTCGAGGCGACGAGCGAGAGGAAAGCGTCCCGACCCTTCAGACGACCGCGGAGATCCTCCCGGAGGAAGTCGCGCACGCTCCCGAGGAGCTCGTCGGTCCGTGGCATGTCGAGCGAGCTCGCGGCAGGCCCCGCCGCGACGAGCTCGACCGGCCCCGGGATGATCAGGTTGGCGCAGTCGACCTGACACTCGGAGCTCCGCCGCGCGATGCCCGGCCGCTCGACGCTCGCGTCGACGCCCTCGCGGTACATCGCCGCCATCTGGAGCGTCCCCACCGCCCACCAGAAGGAGCCGAAGACCTCCCACCAACGGAGGTGCTCCGCCCCGATCCGGATCCCCGACTCGGCCTCGTAGCCTTCGAGGAGCGACTCCCGCGAGCCGAAGCCGCCGACCGGCCGATCGTGCCGGCCGAAGCGCCAGGAGTTCGTGCAGATCCAGCCGAGATCACGAACGGGATCACCGAGATACGCGACCTCCCAGTCGAGCACGGCGGCGATGCCCTCCGGCGTGATCATCAGGTTGCCGTTGCGGAAGTCGTTGTGGACGAGCCTCGGCCCGTCGTAGACCGGCTCCGGCAGGTGATCGAGGAGCCACCGCGCCGTGTAGTCGATCATCGGCTGTGGCGTGTCGTAGGAGCGATACCCGGCCCAGAGCTGCTCGACGTAGCCGCGCGTCGACTGCTCGTCGAGGATCCCGCCGAGGCCTGCCTCGCCCGGATCGATGCCGTGGATGCGCGCGAGGACGCGACCACACTCGAAGGCGAGCCGCGGCCGGATCTCGGCCAGCGCCGGATCCTTCAGGATCCGGCCGCCAAGGGTCTCCCCTTCGAGCCACTCCATGAGGAAGCCTTCGCCGAGCCCGTCGGAAGCCTCGAGGACGAGCAGGACTTCCGGCTCGGGCACCCCGGCCTCCCGGGCCACCTGCATGAGTCGCGCCTCGCCGGCGAGACCCGGGCCGGGGTTCGCGCCGCTGCGCTCCTTCGTCCCGCCCCCCGCGGCCCGACGGAAGGCCAGCGTCCGTGCTCCGCCGCCCGACTCGATCTCGACGCGATACGTCTCCTGGCTCGCTCCGCCGGACAGACGTCGTACGGAGACGAGCGTCTCGAAGTCCGGAAGCCCGCGCCGGAGCGCCGCAGCGAGTCGGTCGTCGAAGTCTTCCATCGCGCTCGGAGCCTAGTCGATGACGGAGGACGTCCGCCGCAGGCGGCCCCGACGCGGAGTTCGCCGCGCGGCGCCCTAGGCCGGCTTCTCGAGCTGGAACTCGCTCTTCTCGGGACCGATGCGGTCGACGAGGGGCTGGAGCGCGTCCACGTCGAAGCCGTAGAACCCGGCCGCGTTGCCGCCCAGGATCGCGGTGATGTCCTCGTCCGGCAGGCCGCCGAGGACCTCGACCATCATCTTGCGGGTCGCGGGCCAGGTGCCCTCCGGATGCGGATAGTCCGAGCCCCACATGATGGTCCCGAGTCCGATCTCGTGGCGAAGCTCTGCTTCCCGACGAGACATCGCCGAGCTCCCCACCTTGATGTTGCGCTTGAAGTACTCCGACGGCTTCATCGAGAGATGCTTCTTGTATCCCGTCCCGAGCTTCGCCGAGAAGTGGTGGTCGCCATAGCGCTGATCCATCAGGTGGAGCAGCTCCGGCACCCAGATCGTCGAGCCCTCCGTGACCGCCGTCTTGAGCGTGGGGAAGCGCTCGAAGACGCCGCCCCAGATCATGTAGACGAGGGGGCGCGTGAGCCACCAGGCGACCTCGGTCACGTAGATGCCGAGGGCCCCGGGCAATTCGACCGGCGGCTCCGCCAGCTCCTCCGGATCCCGCGCCCGGAAGATGTCGAGCCCGTAGTACTCGTGCATGGGCGCCGCGCCGGAGTGGAAGTGGATCACCATGTCGCGCTCCTCGCAGGCGCGCCACATCGGGTCGTACTTCGGATGGTGATAGGGATCCTGGCCGGTGAACATGTGCGGCAGCATGATCCCGCGAAGGCCGCTCTCCTTCGCGTGCGCGATCTCCGCCACCGCCTGGTCGACGCCCCAGAAGGGCGCGATCAGCGCGAGGCCGTAGCGGCGCTCAGGGCTCTCGGAGCAGAACTCCGACATCCAGCGGTTGTGCGCCCGGCAGCCGGCCCACTGGTGCTCCGGATCGACGCCGACCGGCATGAGGCCGAGGTCGCCACCGAAGGGCGGCGAGTTCTCCTCGGTCAGCCCGTCGACGAAGAGGATCTCCGCCGCGACGCCGTCGGCGTCGAGGACCTCGTTGCGTCGATCCCCGTCCCAGGCACCCTCGAGCCCGTGGGCCTTGTCCGACGCCCACTGCTTGCTCTCCTGGCGCATCTCGAGCCGTTCGCCGGCGATCTCGAGTGCCTTCATGCGCGCTTCGTTCTGACGGTCGAACTCTGCGCGGTACTCCGGATCCAGGTAGTCGCGATAGACCTCGGGCCGGGGACCGGCGTGGCCGTCGGAAGAGATCACGAGATAGCGATCGGACATGGTCGTCTCCTTCTGTGCCGTTCGGCCCGAGAGCCGAGCGGGAGTCGTCTCAGGCCTTGCCCCGGATCTGCGCGATCGTCGGACCGATCTCGTTCGCGATCGGCTGGAGCCTGTCCACGTCGAAGCCGTAGATCCGAGCCGCGTTCAGGCCGAGCATGTCCCGGATCTCCTGCTCGGGATAGGCCCCGAAGGTCTCCTGGAGCTCCTTCATGGTCTTCGGCCACGTGCCTTCCAGATGGGGGTAGTCGGTGCCCCACATGATCTTCTCAACGCCGATGTCGTCCTTGAACTTCGCCTCGTGCGGACGGAGGAAGGAAGCGCCGAGGTAGCAGTTCTGCTCGAAGTAGCCGGTCGGTCCCTTGGAGAGTCCCTTCGTGAAGTGAGCGAAGATCGGGTCCGCCGCCTTGAACTCGAGGACACGGAGCTTCTCGAGCACCCAGCCGACCCCGACCTCGGTCAGGATGTACTTGAGGCCCGGGTGCCGCTCGAAGGCCCCCGACCACATGAGCGCGGTGAAGGGTCGCTGCGCCCACATGTCCACCTCGCTGATGAACATCGCGGTCGCGCACTCGACGTCGCCGTAGTCCGGCGCCCAGCCCGAGTGGGTCTGGAGGGGCATGTCGAGCTCCTCGCAGACCGCCCAGATCGGCTCATAGCGGGGGTGGTGGTAGAAGGGATGGCTGCCCGTGCTCGTGGGGAGGAGCACGCCGCCCCAGAGCCCCATCGCCTTGGCGTCCCGGATCTCCTGGACCGTCACGTCGATGTCGTCGACGTTGACGAGCGCGACGCCGGCCATCCGCTCGGGATGGGCGCTGCAGAACTCGGCCAGCCAGCGGTTGTACGCGCGGCAGCCTTCGAGGTTCTGCTCCGGGCTCACGTCGTGGCGGTACTGCATGAGCCCCGCGCCGAAGGGCGCCATCTGCGGGAAGATGATCTCGCCGGCCACGCCATCGTCGTCGAGCTCCTTCATGCGGACGGTCGGATCCCACTCTCCCGGGCGCGGCGCGAAGGGGTTCGACGGATCGGACAGCATGTCGAGCAGGTCCTTGTCCGACGGCGCCACCTTCGGATCGGACATGGCCTTCATTCGATTGCCGCCCTGCTCTCCGGCATTCTCGCTGTACGCCTCGACCGCCTCCTGGTCGAAGAAGGTCCCCACGCGATTCATCATCTCTCGCGTGTACTGGACCCACCACGCGTTGGCGGCGTCGTGGTACTTCGGATCCATGTGCTCGTTGTAGCCGGCCGGCAGGGTGCCGGCGTGGCAGTCGGAGCTGATGATCAGGACGGGTTCGTTCGTGTCTGCGCTCATGGCGTGACTCCTGAAATGCAAGGGTGCGATTCGGTGGGGCCAGGGCCGACGCGGAGGCGGTGCACTGCGCGCCGCCTCCGTCCCCGATCTCTAGCCGCTAGGAGAGGCCCATGTGTTCGAGCTCGATGGGGCACTCGCCCCGGGCGAGCTTCTTCGCCCGTTCGACGAGGGTCGCCTCCATCGTCTCGCGGCCGATCATGATCACGAAGTCCTCGTTGCGGATGCCGTCGAGGACGAACTGGGCGAGCTCGTCGAGGTCCTGGACCGGCATCTCGAAGCCGGCCTTCTTCGCGCCTTCCATGAAGTCGTCGAAGGTCGTCTCTCGAGAAGCGTCGACCTCCTTCGCGCGCGCGAGCTCGGCCGGGCGATTCCGCTTGGTGGTCCAGATGCCCGTGTTCAGCATCCCGCCGGAGGGATAGAAGATCGCCGCACGGAGGTTCGTTCCGCGCCCCACGAGCTGCGCCGCGAGGCACTCGGTCATCGTCGAGACCGCCGCCTTGCTCGAGGCGTAGACGACCTGCTGGGCGAGCGGCGAGATCCCGCCGTCCCCGGACGACGTATTGAGCACGTAGCCCTCCTCGCCCGACTCGATCATCCGCGGCACGAAGGCCTGGATGCCGTGGGCGACCCCCGCGACGTTCACGCCGTGGACCCAGGCGAAGTCCGAAGGCTCGGTCTCCCAGACGTCGAGATTCGGCGCGGAGACGCCTGCGTTATTGCAGAGGATGTGACAGGCGCCGTGCTTCTCGAAGGTATGGTCGGCGAGCGCCTGGACCGAGGCCGGATCGGACACGTCCGTCACGACGCCGCTGACGGCGTCGCCGAGCTCCTCGCAGGTCGCCTTCAGGACCGGCTCCTCGACGTCACCGATCACGACCTTCATGCCGACACCGACGAACGCCTTGACGAGGGCCTTGCCGATTCCGCCCGCGCCACCGGTCACGACGGCGACCTTGTCCTTGAAATCCTTCATGAGGGGTTCTCTCCAGTTCGATTCGGGTTCGGGGTCCGCGTGTCGCCACGTGGACCGTCATTCAGGGGGAAGCAGACTCGCGAGGAAGCGACCGACTTCGGACGTCCGCGCTTCGACGTCGTAGTCGTCGCGGTGGACCCACTCGAGGGTCGTCGCGTAGATCGAGCCGAGGACGACCTCGGCAAAGGTCTCGACGGAAGCACCCGGCGGGAGCTGCTCGGGACCGCCCGCGGCGAGCAGAGCCTGCACCGCGTCGGACACCCGGATCTCGCCCTCCGCGGCCTCCGGCGTGCCGTGGGCGGCGCCGAAGAAGGCGCCGACGAACTCGCGATGGACCGGGCCGACCCCGAAGTCGTCGGAGGCGAAGAAGCCGTCGAAGAGGATGCGGATGCGTTCGCGGGTCGTCGTGCCCGCCTCTCGCGCGTCGTCGATGCTCGCGACCATCCGGGAGACGGCTTCCCGGGACAGCGCCTGGACGATGTGGGCCTTGGTCGGGAAATGGTTGCAGAGCGTGCGCTTCGCGACGTCGGCAGCCTCGCAGATGTCGTCGATCTTGGTCGCGTCGATCCCGCGCTCGGTGAAGAGCTCCTCCGCCGTCGTGAGCACGCGCGCGCGGAACTCCTGGACGCGACGGTCGACGCGGCCCGAGGGCGAGGAGCCGGCGTCGTCGCGGAGCTGGGAGGGCGGGTTCGGCACTCGAGGTCCTCTTGGCGATCCGTCGCCAAGTGGCATGTGAATGCCATTTTCCGCGGGGCGCGTCAAGGGCGAATGGTCCCGGACCGTGTCGCGAAGCCTCGAAGCGTGAAAAACCGCTTCCGGAACGGGAAGTTCGAGGGCTACCCGGCGGCCAGCTGGTCGAGCACCGCCTGCGGGACCTCGAAATAGGAGACTTCGTTGGGCTCCTCGAGGCCTGCGAAGAGGCCCCGCAGCAGCGGCTCCGCGCCGCCGAGCGCCTCCCCGTCGAGGGTGGCGCCGACCGGGCCGTAACCGGCTTCGTCGGCGAAGGAGGCGGCGCGTGTCGTGAGCGCCTCGATTCCCCAGGCGACCGCGTCGTCCGCCTCGATCCGGGTCTCTTCCTGCTTCTCGGCGGGCGCGTGATAGTGCGGGCGCTCGCGGAACAGGTCCATGCGCAGGATCTCGACCTCGTCCTCGCCCGGCGCCCGGCCCCAGACATAGAGGGTGATCCCGCCGTCGATCTCACCGACCTCCCGGCGGCAGGCGACGAAGCGGAGTCCACCGGCAGAGACCTCCGCGTCCGGTCCCTTGCGGATCTCGAGCTTGGCCATCGCGACCGACCCGGCTTCGTTCGTCATCTCTCGATCCTCCCGCGCGCGCGATCCGACGCCGCCCCGCTGCCCGCCATTCTAGCCGCTCGTCCCCGGCGTCGAGGGAGCGTCCAGGAGCCCGGCGCGCCGCGCGACCCGACGGAGGCGGTTCCGCTGGCGCCTGCCGATCACCTCGGGCGCGAATTCCTCGAGGATCGTGCGTCGCCCCGCGCGGGCCCGCGCCTCGGTCTCCTCCGGCGCCTCCACGAAGCGACGCATCCAACGCGCCGCATCCTCCACGTCGGGCTCCGCCCAGACGTTGCCCTTTCGATAGGGGCCGTGGTCGCGGTCGATCTCCACGAGCGCGTAGTCGACCAGCGCCGAATTCGTGGAATTCATGAAGTCGAGGTTGCCGGACCAACCCGTGCCGATCACCGGTTTGCCGAGTGCCATCGACTCCGCGAGACCGAGACCGAATCCCTCGCTCCGGTGGAGCGAGACGAACGCATCACAGGCGGACTCGAGGCGATCGACGGCGTCGCGGTCGAGGGTCCGCTCCACGAGATGGATCCCGGGGAGCGCCCGCGCTCGATCCCGCAGCCGCGCCGCGTCCGCCGGCGTGCTGTCCCCGTTCATCACCTTGACGACGAGACCGACCCCGGCGGCGTCGGCGTCCGGGAACGCGGTCGCGAACGCTTCGATCACGGCCTCCGGATTCTTGCGCGCCTGGAAGGAGTGCATGTCGTACATCGTGAGGAAGAGAAAGCGCTCCTCGGGCAGCTCGAACTCGCGCCGATCGACGGCGGTCGGCGTCCGAGGCTCGATCGCATGAGGCATGTGGACGACCGGCACCGGCGATTTCTCGGCGAGCGACTCGAGCACGAACCGACTGGGTGCCCAGAGCTCGTCGACCAGCTCGAAGCTCTCCGCCCACTCCTCGGGAAAATCGGGCAGCTCCCAGTGCCAGATCCCGACGTTGTGACGCCCCTCGAAGAAATCGCCGCCCAGCGTGCGGTAGGCGAGCGGGAGCTGGTCGGCGTTCACGTGGATCAGATTCGTGGGAAAGGGATTCGTCTCTCCCAGGCGCGCTTCGTAGCGCGCGTTGCCGGCGCGGCTGGTGCAGCCCTCGCTGAAGTCGACGAGGCGCGACGCGATCCCGGCGGCATCCGCGGCCAGGGTCCCGAGACGAACGGACTCGCCGATCCCGAGGTCCTGCCGGAAGTACCCGACGAGATTGACGCCGGTCGCGCCCGCCTCGGTCGGGTTCCCCGCCGCGTAGCCCCGCACCGGCGCGGCGCGAACGCCCGGCTGGGCGCCGAACTCGACGAGCGGACGCGCATCCAGCTCGATCCGCGCCACCCGGATCGAGAGCGGACGCGGGTCCCGGCCGACCCCGTAGTCGGAGGGGACGATCGTCGACGAGGCCCGAAGCGCGAGCACGTGGGGCGGGTCCTCGGGCGCGTCGAGCGTACACGCGACGCGGAACGGCCCCTCGCGCTCGACCGTGAAGTCGCCGGCAGGCACGCCGTCGAGCTCGAGCGTGACCACCAGCTTCTCCCGCGTCTCGTCGCCGACGTGGAAGGGCGCCCGGTGCGTTCCCTCGATCACCAGCGTTCCACCGGGCAATTCGTCGGGCAGCAGCACCTCTCCGAGTCCGCCCATCCAGGCCTCGCCCGTCGCGCGGTCGTGCTCGTCCTGGGGATGGAAGCCGGAGATCGCCCGCAGGCGGTCCCGGGCGTCGGGCAAGGCGGGCTGCGCGCGCTCGATCCGCCCGTCGAGCCCGAGCACCCGTCGCTTCAGCGCCGTCTTGATCGGTTGCGGAACGTAGGGCGCGAGCACGGGTTTCGCCGCCAGCACCGCCCTCCGACCGACGCGCCCGACCCGTCGGCGAAGCCCCGCGCGCTCGGGCGCGGCGCGAAGCGCGCTCCGGGCGGCGAGCACCCAGGGCTCGGGGATGCCGGCGTCGACGCCGAAGTCGGCGAACCAGGTCGCGAAGGCGGCGCGATCGACGCCCAGCGGATCGGGGAAGCTCGCCTGGAGGTCGGGTCGCCCGCGCCAGAGCTGATGCGCGAGACGAGAGACGGTCGCGCCCTCGTCCCGCCCGTCGGCCGAGGCGTTCCAGAACGCCGCATCCAGGGCGAAGGGGTCCGCACCGGCCGCCTCCTGGACCTCCGGCGATTCGCGGTAGAGGGCGCGCATCCCGTCGTAGATCGGCCGGCCGTCGGCCAGGCGGTCGAACGCGTAGTCGAAGCCTCGACACGCGTCCTCGCCGGCCTCGGAGACCGCCGCGCAGTAGGCCTCCACCAGCGTCGCCTCGACGTCCAACGTCGAGAGCGTGAAGCGATCCTGATGCTTCGAGAAGGGCTCGGGGTTCGCGATGTCCAGGCCGCTGAAGTGGAAGAAGACCAGGGGCCGCCCGAGGACGACGAGGTCGTCTCCCTGCCGCTCCACGCGCCGATGCCCGAGGTTCCAGTAGGCGACGTTGTAGCCGGGGTCGCGGATCACCTCGACGTCGGAGAAGAGTCCGGGCGCCAGATCCATCCACTTCTGGTCGACGAAGAGGCCACGCTCGAAGTCGACCACACACTGCGTCTGGAGCTTCTCCCACCACCAGTCGAGGAACGCGCCGAGCTCCGGATGGCGGGCCACGGCGAGGAAGCCGAGGTTGTAGCTGCCTGCACGGAGCACCTCGAGCTCGGTCGGCTTCCGCGTGTCGCCGTTGCGGCCGACCAGGTGCGGGGTGAGGCACATGAGCGCGCCGTGGTCGAGCCGACGCGAGACCTCCTCCATCGGAGCGAACAGCTCGATGTCCGGGTCGAGGTAGATCACGCGGTCGTAGCCGCGATCGTCGACGAGCCAGCGCAGGAACGGCGGCTTGACCGCCGTGTTCAGCTCGAGGATCGAGTATCGGAAGAAGAGCCGGCGCGCGTCCGGGATCGCGAGATCGGCGACCTCCGTCAGCGAGAACGCCTCGCCGCCCGGGTCGAAGCGCCCCGCGACGTCGTCGACGAGCAGGACGTGGCGATCCCAATCGGGGTGGTGGCGGGCGACGGACTCCATCAAAACGCGCGCCCGGGCGAGATAGTTGGCGCTGATCACGGTGCAGACGACCGTCTTCTCGGAGGAGCCACCGCGGTCGGTCACTTCCCCTTCGGCCTTCGGCGAAGTCATTCGCGGCTCCCCCTTCGGGGGAACACCGGTCGATCGGGCGCCGAAAGGCTAGAATGGAGCCGACTCGTCACTGGATCCGCCCTCGCCCCCCGCGTGGCTCCCGGGATCGAATCGACATTCGCGGCCCCGAGCACCTCGAGATCGCCCGTCGCCTTCGACGAAGGAAGGGGCGGACTCCGTCGTTCGCGGCCCCGGACAGGAACGACACGAGACTTCACCGGGGAGTCTCCCGACCCGGTGCAAGCGCCGGCAAGACGACCGGGATTCGCGCCGCCGGAGGCGAAGCGAACCGCGGCGGGACGGACGAAATGGACATCGAGCAGAACGTAGCCCAGCCATCGAACGCCGGGGGCGATCCGTCGGAGTCGTTGGACGCGTCCAACGCGGACGAGACGGGGGAAGCCACCGCGCCGTCGTCCGCCGAAACCCCGCTCGACCGATGGGCGCCGGTCGATTCTCGATTCGGCGGCCCCGGGCGCCTCGTCAAGAGGGTCCTGCGGCGGCTCTTCAAGGGCACGTTCTCGGCGCAGGCCGACTACAACGAGCGGATGCTCGAGCGCGTGGAAATCGAGCAGGCGAGGATGGATGCGATCCTGTCCAGGGAAGAGCACCTGCGCGCCCGGATCGAGTCGATCGAGCGCACGATCCTCGAACAGCTCGAGCCCGGCCTCCACCGCGTCGAGGAACGGACGCGGGTGACGGACAAGAACTGGCGGGAGGTCTCGGGCGGAATCGACGAGCGACTGGAAGACGGCATCATCCGGATCGAAGGGATCGAACGCCACCTGGTCTCACTGCAGGAAGACCTGGACAGCGACTTCCGCGACGTTCGCGTGACCGCCGCGACCCAGGGCCGGCAGATCGACGACGTCTCAGGACAGCTCGTCGCCCACGTGCAGAGCGTCCCCGAGCTCGAGGCGCGAATCGTCGCGGCCCTCGACGCGCTGCCCGACCCGCGGGCCCTGCTCCAGTCGGATCTCGAGCAGCTCCACGACGGGCAGTCCAGACTCCACGACGAACAGCAGCGCGCGCGCCAGATGCTCCTGGAGCGAGCCGAAGCCCTCGAGGCGGCGCTCGCCTCGGCGATCGAGACGATGCGCGAGGCGTCCGGGAGCGCCGTCGCGAACCTGGGTTCGCGGCTCGAAGAGAACGGGAGCGAGGTCGCAGCCCTTCGATCTCGGCTCGAAGAGAACGGAAGCGAGGTCGGAGCCCTGCGCTCGCGGCTCGAAGAGACCGGGCGCACGGTCGAGACCCTCCACGCACGGCTCGGAGAGAGCGAAGCCGAGCGTTCGGAACGCCAGGAAGGCGTCGAGCAACGGCTCTCCGACTTCGCGAGCCGACAGGACCGGCTCGAAGCCGGGCACGAAGCCCTCGATCGATCGCAGGTCACGATCCAGGGCGGCTTCACCGATCTCCAACGCGCGCACGACGGCCTCGCCGATTCGCAGCGCGATCTCGGCAACGCGAATGGCGCGCTCCAGGCCGCCTACGAACGACTCGAGCAGGCACTCACCGCGCTCCACGAGGAGCACCGCGCGCAGGCCGCGGAACGGGAAGCCGCCCGCGAGATCGAGACATCGATGGCCGAGCGCGTCGGGCGAGTCGAAACGTCGATGGAGGAGCGGGTCGGGCGAGTCGAAACGTCGATGGAGGAGCGGGTCGGGCACATCGAGACGTCGATGGCGGACCGGGTCGCGCGCGTCGAGCGCCGCACCCTGCCGCCCGAGGGCCTCGTCCACTACGACTTCAACGACGCGTTCCGCGGCTCCCGCGAGGACATCACGGACCGCCTGCGGGCCTACCTTCCGCACTTCGAGGGACTCTCGAAGGTGCTGGACGTGGGCTGCGGCCGCGGCGAGTTCCTCGACCTCTGCGGGCAGGAGGGGATCGGCGCGATCGGCGTCGACGCCGACGCCGACATGGTCGGCCACGCCCGCCTGAACGGCGGCGAGGTCGTCCAGGCGGACCTCTTCGACCACCTGCGGAGCCTCCCCGATCACGACCTCGACGGGCTCTTCAGCGCGCAGCTGATCGAACACCTCGCCCCCGCCGAGCTGGCCGAGATGCTCTCCCTGGCGGCGTCCAAGCTCCGGCGGGGTGCGCCGATCGTGCTCGAGACGATCAACCCGACGACGTGGAGCGCGATGCGCTGGTTCCATCTCGATCCGACCCACGTCACGCCCATTCCGCCGGGCATGCTCCAGTATCTGCTCGAGCAGGCCGGGTTCACGATCGTCGAGACCGTCTACGGGCCGACGCCGCCGAGCGAAGAACGCCTCACCCTGCCGGATCCGGAGATCAAGGGACGTTCGAAGTCGGAGCAGGAGATCCGATCCCTCCTCCATCGAAACTGGTCGCGGGTCAACGAAGCGCTCTTCGGCGCCCAGGACTACGCGATCATCGCGACGCGCTGAGGCCGGATCGCCGTGGCCGTCCGAACCGTCGCCGTCTGCTATCCGCAGGTCCCCTTCGTCCGCGGGGGCGCCGAGCTGCTGGTCGAGTCCCTGATCCGGGAGCTCAACGCGCGGGGCTTCCAGGCCGAAGGCGTGTCGATCCCGTTCTTCTGGGAGCCGCGGACCGCGCCCGTCGACCAGTGCTTCGCCTGGCGCATGGTCAGCCTCAAGGCGGGTTGGGGCGACGAGATCGACCGGGTGATCGGGACCAAGTTCCCCTCCTACGTCGTTCGACATCCGAGCAAGATCACCTGGCTCACCCACCAGTTCCGCCAGGTCTACGACCTCTTCGAGACCGAGTGGAGCGGATACTCGCGCGAGCCGGAGGATCTCCGGGTGCGCGAGACGATCCGTCGGATCGACTGCACGGCCCTCGGTGAAGGCAAGGCGCTCTACGCGATCTCGAAGAACGTCGCCGACCGCGCGAAGCGCTACAACGGACTCGATGCCGGGGTGCTCTATCCGCCGCCGCCGGGGGCCGACGACTTCCGGCCCGGAACGCAGGGCGACTACATCCTCTCCGTCGGTCGGATCGACGCGCTGAAGCGCGTGGAGCCTCTCATCCGGGCCATGAAGCACGTGAAGGGGAAGATCCGGTGCGTGATCGCGGGAACCGGCCCCGACGAGACGCGTCTGCGCGCGGAGGTCGAGCGCCTCGGGATCGGAGATCGGGTGACGATGCTCGGGGCCGTCCCGTTCGACGAGTTGAGCGGGCTGATGTCCAACGCGCTCGGGGTCTATTTCGCTCCCTACGACGAGGACTACGGCTACGTGACGCTCGAAGCGTTCCTGTGCCAGAAGCCCGTCGTGACCGCGCCCGACTCGGGCGGCCCCCTCGAGTTCGTCGAGGACGACGTGACGGGCTACGTCCGGACGCTCGACCCCGAGTCCCTCGCGGACGCGATCGACCGGCTCGGGTCGAATCGCGCCCACGCGCAGTCGATGGGCGAGGCAGGCTACGAACGCGCGCGGGGCATCGGATGGGACCCCGTGATCGAGGCGCTGACCGCGGAATGAGTCGCCTGCGTCCGCGCGTCGCGTGGTTCAGCCCGCTCGCTCCGGATCCCTCCGGCATCTCGGCCTACAGCGAGCTCCTGCTGCCGCTCCTGGCGGAAGCCTGGGACCTCACCCTCTTCGTCGACGGCTACGCGCCGACGGATCCCTTCGCGGCGACGCTGCCCTTCGTCGATTGCGGCGCGCAGGATCCGCTCCCGCTCCTGCCCTCCTTCGACGCCGTCGTCTACCAGATGGGCAACAGCGGATCCCACGCCTACATCTACGACACGCTGATGGCCTGGCCCGGTCTCGTCGTGATGCACGAGCTCTCGATCCATCACTTCGTGGCGGGGAGAACGGCGGCGGCCGGGCGCATCGACCTCTATCTGCGGGAAGTCCGCGCCCAGCTCGGTGACGCGGCGGCGGAGGAGGCGCGCCGTGCGTTCTACGACTCGATCGACGGGCCGTGGGAGACACGGCCCATCGAGTTTCCGATGAACCGCCGGGTCCTCGACCAGGCGACCGGCGTGCTCTGCCACAGCCGCTTCGTGCGCGACGCGATCGAGCGGGTCCACCCGAAGCTCGCGGTCGTCCGGGCCGACCATCCGGCCTGGCCCCACGACCGCACGACCGAACGCCGAGGCGAGGAGGCGGGCGACGCACCCCTTCGCCTCGTGGCCGCCGGCAACCTGACCGCCAACAAGTCGATCGAGGAGATCATCGTCGCCTGCGGTCTCCTCGCGCAGGACCACGACCTCGAGCTCCGCCTCGTCGGCAACCTCGAGATCGATGCCGATCTCGAGGTCCTCTGCGAGGTCACCGGCTGCGCGGACCGGGTCGAAGCGCTCGGACGCGTCTCCGACGAGACGCTGATGCGGGAGCTCGAGGAGGCCGACCTCGTCTTCTGCATGCGATCGCCGACTCTCGGCGAGACCTCGGGGATCGTTCTCCGCACCTGCTCCGTCGGGACCCCGGTCGTCGTCTCCGACGTCGGCTGGTTTCGCGAGATCCCCGACGAGGTCGCGATCAAGATCCCCGCCCCGCTCGCGAGCGCCGAGGATCTCGCGCGCCAGCTCTCCCCGTTCCTGAACGACACCGCGGATCTCGCAGCACGAGGAGACGCGGCCCTCGCCTGGGCCGAGGCCGCCACGCCGGAGAAGACCGCCCGTGCCTACCTCGCGTGGATCGAGGAGGCCGGCCGATTCCCGCACGTGATGACCGGTCGCGCTTTCGGTCTCGCGGCGGAGATCGCACGGGAGCTCGACATGGAGTTTCCCGCCGAGGAGGCGCTCGCCCGGGCCGAGCTCTTTCGTCAGCTCCTGCGCGAAGCGCCGGCAGCAAGGCCGGATTGGCTCTACCCTCCGGAGCATCTCGCGCCGGTCGCCCGTGCGCCGAGCCGGGCGCCGTCCCCCGAAGCGGATCGCCCCGGTCCCACCGAGCCTTCGGGCGATCGCGAGCGCTGAAGCCTTCGCGACCGTGGAGAAAGAAGCCGTGCATCCCATCGAGGCGAAGGACCTGAGCCCCCGACTGCGCGACTACGCGTTGCTCGGCGGGTGCGAGCAGGTCGCGGGCTGGCTCGACAGTGGCGCGATGGCCATGACGACGCTGCTCTCGAAGGCCCAGGCGGAAGCCGGCGTCGAAGGAGGCATCGCCGAGATCGGCGTCCACCACGGCCGCTTCTTCGTCGGCCTCTGCCTCCTCCGGCGTCCCGGAGAGCGGGCCGTCGGCATCGACGTCTTCGAGGACCAGCATCTCAACGTCGACGGCTCGGGCCAGGGCAGCCGGGCCCATCTCGAGCGCCATCTCGCGCGCTTCGTCGGAGAGGACGAGGGCGTCGCGATCGCGAAAGCGGACAGTCTCCACGTCACGGCCGACCAGGTCCGGGGCTGGCTCGAGGACCAGCCCGTTCGCCTCTTCAGCGTCGACGGATGCCACACCGCCGAGCACACCGAGAGCGACCTGGTGCTCGCCGAAGCCTGCCTGGCACCGGGCGGGATCGTCGTGCTCGACGACTTCGACAACGCGGAGTGGCCGTCCGTGCGCGAAGGCGGCGAGAACGCGCTGACGGGCCCGCTCGAGGGACGTCTCGAAGCGATCGCCTACGGCAACAACAAGCTGCTGCTGGCCGCGCCGTCCTGGGCAGCGCGCTACCGCGAGATCCTGCTGGCATCGGTGCCGCTCGAGGAGACACAGGCGCCCTTCCTCGTCGCCGGCACCGCCTGCCCGAAGCTCGCCGCGCCGGCCTTCGATCGCTGGATCTCGGACGCGGACTGGCAGCACCTCGTCGGTCCGGAGAGCGGCCGGGAGCGGTTCGCCGCAGAGGCGCCCGCCGGCGCCTGCCGACTCGAATCGGGGTGGTCCGAGCGCGAGCCCTGGGGCGTCTGGAGCGACGGGACCGAGAGCCGGCTGCTGCTGCCCGTCGGCTCCGGCGCGCGGAGCTTCGAGATCGGGCTCGCCTACCACCCCTTCCTCGTCGCGGAGCGCCCCCGTTTCCGGGTCGACGCGTATGCGGACGGCGATTTCGTCGACTCCTGGACCGTGCAATCGGAGGGGCGACAGGCCCGTCGGCTCTGCATCGACCGCGCGGGGGATGCGTCGCGCTGGCTGGAGCTCCGCCTCGTCTATCACGAGCCGATCTCGCCGGCCGACCTCGGGGATCCCGAAGACGGGCGGCAGCTCGCGGTCGGACTCGAAGAGGTCAGCTGGCGGCCCCTTCGCGCCTAGCACGCGGACGCCGAGGCCTGGCACGCGAACGCCAGGGACCGAACGGCGAGCAGGGGCCCCGAACGACGAACGGCGGGGGCTCCGAAGAGCCGCCCGCCGTTCGCAGAGCGTGTCGGGCGGCGCGAGGCCGCTCGATGGCTAGTTGTCCTTGCCGAAGCCGTCTTCGATGCTGCCCGCGAGCGCCGGCGCGAAGGCGGCGATCTCGCCCGCGTCGGTCGCGCGGTTGCCGTTCTCGTCGCTCATGAAGGCGACGCCGGCCGGGTTGAACTTGTTCAGCTCGTCTCCGGCGCTTCCGTCGAAGTCGCACGCATCGGCCGTGTTCGGAGCCGCGAGGCTCGCGCCGATCTGCACCAGCGCATCGCCACCGCCGACGCCGTCCCAGATGAAGTCACCGTCGAGGTCGACCAGGAACGTGTCGGCCGCGCTCACGAAGAGCGCGATGTTGTCGTCGCCGTCACCGTCCCAGTCGCCGACGACGATCTCGCCGCCGCCGTTCGCATCGGCGAAGGCCTTGCCGAAGGGCGTGTTGACGTCGCCGCCGCCGACGCCTTCCCAGACGCGATCACCGTCGAGGTCGACGAAGAGCCGGGCGTTCACGGTGTCGTAGCGGGCCACGTCGGTCTCGCCGTCGCCGTTCCAGTCCCCCAGGACCACATCGGAGTTGGCCGCGGTCAGCGACGGGATGAACGCGAAGCGGGCATCCGTGCCCGCGCCGTCCCAGACGCCGTTGGCGTTGTCGTCGATGAAGAAGCTGTCGAGCAGGTAGCGACCGACCGATGCCTGGGTCTGTCCCGACCAGACGCCGATGAAACCGGCCCCACCGTTCTGGGAAGCCACGAACTGCCGCGCGCGGTCGCCGCCGCCGTTGCCGTCCCAGGTGTTGTTCTCGTTCAGATCGAGGGCGAAGAAGCCGCCGCTGTCGGCGATGTACTTGCCGACGCCGTCGCCGCCGCCGGCAGCGAAGTCACCGAGGACGAAGGAGCCCGCACCGAGACCGGGCGCGATCCTGAAGACGGAGTCGGTCGTGCTGCCGTCGAAGGTGCCGTTTCCGTTCGCGTCGAGGTAGAAGACGTCCGACGTCGTGTAGACGCCGACGATGCAGCTAGGCGTTGGGGCGCCACCCGCGTTCGCAACCGAAGCCACAAAGAGCGTCGCACACGCGACGGAGATCCATCCGAAAACTCGCATCATTCCTCCTGAGACACTTCCTGCTGTCTTCTGGCCGACCCGACCTGCGGGCCCTCTCGGGTACCGACTGCTTGCCGTCGGAAGTTCGCAGGATTCGAGAAGCGGACTCGCACGGGAGGCGACTCCATCGCGATCGGAATGCCGATCGCCCCTCTCTCCTCTGCTCGATCCGACGCGTCTCTCGCGCACCTCGAACCCGAGCATCCCATCGACGCTCCGGCTCCCCCAGAAATCGCGGCTTATTCTAGCCGGGGGGTACCTCGGATTCAATCACGCCCGATTCGCCGATCGTCACATCCGGCAGATGAACGATTGATTCACCGATTCGCCATTGAGGGCATATCACCTCGACACCTCCGAAGCGCATCGCCTGGGCGCCGTGTCCCCGCCCCCCTAGACTCCGCCGCCGATCGCGCCCCCGCTCGCCGCGGTGCGCGAATGCGAGGAGTCCTTCATGCCGGACCGATCGAGAGGACGGATGCTCGCCGGACTGGCGTCGCTCGCGCTCCTCACGCTCGCACTCGCGCCCACCTTCGGCCCCGCGCTCGACCCGCCCATCGAGTTCGAAGATGCCTTCTTCTACAACCCGTACCCGACGACGCCCTGGCTGAACGCGCTGCTCGCGATTGCCGTCCTGGCGCATCGACGACGCGCGATCCTCGACGCGTGTGCCGCCGGCCGCGCACGCCCTGTCGGCGGCGCCGCGCTGCTCGCCGTCGGGCTCGCCTTCCAGGCCTGGTCCCACTTCACCGCGAGCGCCGATCTCGCCGTGCCGGCCGTCCTCGTCGTCTGCGCGGGGCTCGCCCTCGCGGTCGGCGGCGGCCCCCTGCTGAGGGCTACCGGGGCGGCACTGCCCCTGCTCGCGCTGACCTGGCCCCTGCCGCCCGCGCTGATGAACGCGCTGATCCCGGCGCTCCAGACCCTCGCCCGCGACGGCGCGGCCCTGCTGGTTTCGCCCTTCCTGTCCGGCGTCTCGACGACCGGCGACGTGCTGCGGCATGGCGCGACTGATTTCCACGTCATCGAGAGCTGCAGCGGGACCCGCGGACTGTGGACCCTGCAGCTCGCCGCCCTGTCCTACGGAGAGCTGCTCGCTCTCCCGGTACGCCGCCGAATCGGCCTCTGTCTCGCGGCCATTCCGATCGCGCTCGTCCTGAACGCCGGCCGGATCGCGGTGATCGTACTGGCGGGAAGCATGGTCGCGGACGATCACACCACCCAGGGTCTCGTCGCCACGGTGATCGGGGTCGTCTGTCTCTATCTGGTCGACGTCGCCACCGATCGGCGGGCGGACGGACGGACAGAGGCCTCGACGGAGAGCGGTCCGGAGCACACCCCTCGACTCGCTCCGATCCTCTTCGTCGCCGCCACCGCGCTCGCCCTCCTCACCCTTCCCCGGATCACGCCGCGCTGGGACGCGCCCGACTCGCCCGCCGCCTGGCCGTTCGAGCTCCCGACGCGGACGGGCGAATGGTCCGCCCGGCGGCGCTACCTCGACCCGAACTTCCTCGGATCGATCGGGTACAGCCAGATCGTGAAGCGTGAGTACTACGAAGGGCCGGTCGAGGCCTCCCCGAGCGTGCGGATCCTGGTCGCTCACCACGACCGCGTGCAGCGCCGCACGAGCCTCCTGTCGCCCCGTTGGCGACGCGCCTCCGCCCGCTTCGACGAGGTCGAACGGGGCACCCGCTTCGTCGCCGCGCTCGATCGGGACGTGACGACCAGCGTGAACGAGGGCAGCGGGGAGCGCCGACTGGTCTGGAGCGGAAGTCTCGGCACGAGCGGCGTGGTCGAGGAGATCCTGCGCGGCGTGAGCGGCGTCGACCGGAGTCCGTGGCGGCCTCCCGAGGGCATCACGGCGTTCCGCTTCGAGACGACGATCCCTCCCGGCGTCGATGGACTCACCCGGGCGAACCGCCTCCTCGAGCGCTTCGTCGACGAGGTCGGCCGCAGTATAGTGGGCGGGCGTTCCGGCATCGGCGAGCAGGCCGGAAGACGCGGGCTCCCCCCTCCCGCCGACCGCAGGGTGCGCGATCGGAGCGACACCGTCGCCCGCCGCGCCACTCCGCCGCGAGGAGACCCGTGAACACGATCGACGAGACACCTCGCGCGGGGAAGGCAACCGAGAGACGGGGCCCGGGGCTCGGGGCGCTGATCCTTGCCGCGTGCCTCCTGTCGAGCTGCAGCGAGAGCCCGACGTCCGACGAACGGGCCGGCGCGGAGGCGCCCCCTGCGGATCTCCCTACCGCTTCGGCGGGTCCGCCGGACGTCGTCCTCGTCTCGATCGATACGCTGCGCGCCGATCATCTCGGCAGCTACGGGTATCCGCGACCGACGTCGCCCCACCTCGATCGACTCGCGGCGCGCGGCATCGTCTTCGATCGCGCGATGGCCCATGCGCCTTCGACCCTGCCGTCGCACGTCTCGATCTTCACGTCCACGCTCCCGACCGAACACCGGGTGATGGTGTCGACCGAGAGCCCCCTCCCCGACGACCTGCCGACGGTCGCCGAGGTCTTCCTGGACGCGGGCTACCGCACGGCCGCCTTCCACTCCGGCGGCCAGCTGACGGACGACCTGTCGATCGACCGTGGATTCGAGGAGTGGGTGCACGTCGGCGAGGCCTTCGCGCCGATCGTGGAGCAGGGCTGCGAGTGGCTCGGCAGCTCGACGGAGCCCGCTTTCCTCTTTCTTCACACCTACGAGATCCACCACCCCTATCGACCGCGTCCCGAGCTGCTCGCCCTCTTCGACGACGGCTACGCGGGTCCGTTGCCGCCGAACATCGAGATCGACGATCACCTGCGCCCGATCAACGGCCAGTCCGAGGTCGCGCTCGAGATCGACGACCGCGACCTCGCCTACATCGTGGCGACCTACGACGCCGAGCTGCGCTCGGTCGACGAGTCGATCGGCCGCCTGGTCGACTGCCTCGAGGAGCAGGGACGGCTCGACCGGACGCTCTTCGCGATCACGTCGGACCACGGCGAAGAGTTCGGCGAGCACGGCTGGGTCGGATGGCACTCGCATACGCTCTACGACGAGCTCCTCCACGTCCCCCTGATCCTGCGGCTTCCGGGCGACCGGGAGGCGGGGCGGCGCGTCCGGCCGGCCGTGCGCTCGATCGACATCGCCCCGACCCTGCTCGACGCGACCGGGATCCCCGCCCCCGACGGATTCCGGGGGCGTTCGCTGCTTCCGCTCGCGCTCGGTGGCGCGCCGGGAGCTCGCCCCGCGGACACGGTGGCGATCTCGATGCGGGATCATCGCGGCCTCGTCCCGGGGAACATCAGCGTGCGTTCCTCGACCCACAAGCTGATCGGGGCCCGGCTCTACGATCTCGTGCAGGATCCGCGTGAGACGGTCGACGTCGCCGCGGCGGCGCCCGACGTCGCCACCGCGCTGAAGGTCCACCGGGACGCCGCGATCACGCTCGCACGCCCGATCCGGAGCGGCCTCGCCGAGGGCGAGAGTCGCCTCGACGAACAGACGCTCGAGGAGCTGCGGGCGCTCGGCTACCTGGAGTGAGCCTCCCATGACCCGAGCGGCGAACGCACCATGATCCGCAGTCTCTACGCCCACCGGACGCTGATCGCGAGCCTCGTCCGGCAGGAGTTCCAGCTGACGAGCGTGCGCGCCTCGCTCGGGCTGGGTTGGCTCGTGATCGAGCCCGCGATCCAGATCGCCATCTACACCCTGGTCTTCGGCGCGGTCCTGGGCGCCCGCCTGCCGACGGACGAATCCCCCCTGGCCTACGGGCTCTACGTCTGCGCCGGCCTGCTCACCTGGACCTTCTTCACGCAGATCGTCACCCGCGGACTCGACCTCTTTCTCTCGCACGCCGCGATCCTCAAGAGCCTGCGCTTCCCTCGAAGCGCGCTTCCGATCGCGCTGGTCCTGGTCACCGGCACCCAGTTCGCGATCGCCGCGACCCTCTTCGTTTTCGTCCTGGCGGCGCTCGGCCGTCTCGACGGGGTCGCGCTCCTCTCCGTCGTCCCCGTCCTGGGCATCCAGGTCACGCTCGCGGTCGGTCTCGCGATCATCGTCGGGACCCTTCACGTCTTCTTCCGCGACGTGAGCCACGCGACGAGCATCTTCCTCCAGTTCTGGTTCTGGTTGACCCCGATCGTCTACCCCCTCTCGATCGTGCCCGAGTCCGCCCGCGTCTGGATCGAGCGGAACCCGCTGACTCCGATCGTCCGCGCCTATCAAGAGGCAGTGCTGGCGGGGCGGACACCGACGCTCGAGCCGCTCGCGGCGCCGGCAGCGCTCGCGTTCACCACCCTCTTGCTGGCTTGGCTCCTCTTTCGAGGGGTCGACGCCGAGCTGGTGGACGAACTCTGATGGGCTCCATCCGAGCGGAGGGCATCGAGAAGGTCTACCGGAGCTACGCCCGACCCGCCGACCGGCTCCTGGACTGGCTGACGTTCGGCCGAGGGAAGCGCGCACGCACGCGGCACGCGCTTCGCGGGGTCGGCCTCGAGGTCCGCCCGGGCGAGGCCGTCGGGCTCGTGGGCCCGAACGGGGCGGGCAAGAGCACGCTCCTCGGCATTCTCCGCGGCACGATCCGTCCGACCCGCGGCAGCGTCACGATCGAGGGGCGCGTGGCGGGGCTCGACCTCGGCCTCGGTTTTCGCGACGACGTCACCGGCTACGACAACCTGGTCGCGAGCGGCGCGCTCCTGGGGCTCGACCGTCGTGCGGTGGACGCCGCAATCGGCGACATCCTCGACTTCGCGGAGCTCGAGGACGTGCTCGGCGATCCGGTCCGCACGTACTCGAGCGGCATGCGCCTGCGGCTCGCGTTCGCGCTCGCCACGGTCGAGCGACCCGAAGTCCTGCTGATCGACGAGGCGCTCGCGGTCGGCGACGCGTACTTCCAACAGAAGTGCATCCACCGCATCCGGACCTTCCAGGCGGCGGGTACGACGCTCCTGCTCGTGTCCCACGACCCGGCCGCCGTCACGACGCTCTGCGATCGGGCGCTGCTGCTCGACGACGGCCTCGTCATTCGCGAGGGCCGACCGCGAGAGGTCCTCGAGTACTACAACGCCTGGCTCGCGCGACGCACCGACCAGGACGCGATCGAACAAGCGACCGGCGCCTCGGGCGGCCCCGGCTCCACCCGGAGCGGAAACCGGAGTGCGACGATCGAGCGCGTCTCGCTCTCGTGCGAGGGCGCGGAACGGGACCAGATCGTCGTGGGAGAGACCGTCGAGATCCGGATCGAGGCAGTCGCGCACCAGGCGCTCGAGGACCTGACGGTCGGCATCTCCGTACGCGACCGGCTCGGGAACGAGGTCTTCGGGACCAATACCTGGCTCCTCGGCGTCGCCCCGCCGGAGATCGCCGCGGAGACGCCGTTCATCGCCCGCTTCCGACTCGGGGCGGAGCTCGGCCCCGGCACCTACAGCCTGACGGCGGCCCTGCACGCCGGGCGCGTCCACGTCGTGAACAGCTACGACTGGTGGGACAACGTCGCGGCCTTCACCGTCCTGCCCGACGGCACGGCCACCTTCCAGGGGGCCGCCCGCCTCCCGGTCGAAGCGTCGATCGAGTCGCGGGCCGACGACACCGACACGTCCGCCTCGCCGGTCGGGCACGCGTCCGCGACGGGTCCGGATGCAGGAGACCCATGTCCGGACGCCCGCTGATCCTGCTCGACCGCGACGGCGTGATCAACGAGGAATCGGAGGCCTACGTCAAGTCGCCTTCCGAGTTCCGGCCGATCCCCGGCAGCCTCGACGCCATCGCACGCCTCTCGGCCGCGGGGCATCCGGTCGCGGTCGTCACGAATCAATCCGCCGTGGGACGCGGCCTGATCTCGTCGGCGACGCTCGAGTCGATCCACGCCGAGCTTCGCGAAGCGGTCGCGCTTCGAGGCGGATCGATCGACCGGATCGAGGTGTGCCCGCATCGCCCCCAGGCGGGCTGCCCCTGCCGAAAGCCCGCGACCGGGCTGCTGCGATCGGCCGCGCGACACCTCGAGAGGGACGCCGCGACGTCGATCCTGATCGGTGACCGGGCGAGCGACCTCCAGGCCGCGCGTGCCTTCGGCTGCGAAGCCCTGCTCGTGCGCACGGGACACGGCCGGACGACCGAGACGAGCGTCGGCGGCGACGCGACACCCGGTGTCTTCGACGACCTCGCGCGAGCGACCGATTGGATCCTCGCCGGACGGCTCGGAAGCGCCCCTCGCTCTCCATCCGGGCCCTCTGCGTAGGAAACCCGGCGTTCGGGCCCGCGCCGGTTGCACGCCCGCGGCTCCGTGAAGGACACTTCCCTCATGACGATCCGCACTTCGCTCCGCGGCTCCCTCGACGAGTCGAGACGGACGCTCGACGCCTTCCTCGCCGACGAGCGCGCCTTCGAGGCCGTCGAGGCCTTCGCGGGGCGGGTGCTCGCCACCGTTCGGGGTGGCGGTCGGCTGCTCGTCTGCGGCAACGGCGGCAGCATGAGCGACGCGATCCATTTCGCCAGCGAATGGAGCGGCCGTTTTCGCGGAGACCGCGCCCCCGTCTCCGCGATCGCCCTCTCGGATCCCGCCACACTCACCTGCATCGCCAACGACTACGGCTTCGATCAGGTCTTCGCGCGGCAGGTCGAGGCCCACGGCCGCAAAGGCGACCTGGTCGTCGCGCTCTCGACGAGTGGAGACTCCCCGAACGTCGTTGCCGCGGCCCAGACCGCACGGCGCCTCGGGCTCGGCATCGTCGGACTGCTGGGCCGAGGGGGAGGCAAGCTCGCCGCGGAGGTCGACGTGGCGATCGTCGTGCCCGCGGCGCGGACCGCGGACCGCATCCAGGAGGTCCACATCCAGATCCTCCACGCGGTCACCGAGGCGGTCGAGCGGGAGCTCTTCCCCGAGAACTACGCCGATCGCCCGACCGCGGCAGCCGCCTCGGTCCCCGCGAGCGAAGACGACTAGAACTTCGCCTCGACGTCCGCGAGCCGCGGCGCCTCCTGGTCCTTCGGCGTCACGATCGCGGGCTCGATCGGCCACTCGATCCCGACGTCGGGATCCGCGAAGTGGAGTGCGCGCTCGGTCTCCGGCGCGTGCATGTCGGTGCACTTGTAGTGGACGAGGGTCTCGTCCTCGAGCGCCAGAAAACCGTGGGCGAAGCCGATCGGGACCCAGAGCGAGAGGTCCCCGTCGCCTTTGAGCTCGCGTCCGACCCAGCGACCGTAGGTCGGGGAGCCGGCCCGAAGGTCCACCGCGACGTCGAAGATCGCGCCCTGGACGCAGCGCACGAGCTTGCCCATCGCGTGCGGCGCGATCTGGAAGTGCATCCCGCGCAGCGTCCCGCGACACGACTTCGAGAGGTTGTCCTGGACGAACGTCTCTTCGAAGCCCGCCTGTCGCCACATCTCGACCGAATGGGTCTCCGCGAAGAAACCCCGGTCGTCCCCCACGCGACCCGTCCGGACCTCGAGGACCTCGGAGATCTCGGTCGGCGCGATCTCCACCTTCATCGGCATCGCTCACCCCCTGCTGCGCGCCCCGCCGCGCGTTCCCACGCGGCGGCGGAAGAGTCAGCCAGCCCCTTGCTCTTCGCAAGCGCGGGCGGCGATCCTCCTTCGTTTGCGAAACGCCGCCGGGAGTGCCCGTGCGGCCGTCAGGTAGGCGGGCAGGAGCTTCGGGTCCCGGAGCACCGTGAACCCGAGCCGGAGCACCTCCCAGACCAGGATCGACGGCGCATTCCGGAGAAGGTCGCCCCTTCGCTCGTTCTTCACGAGCTGGAGGTAGTGATTCTTGAACGAGTGCCGGCGGATCTCGACCGGGATCCGCTTCCGCTCGGCCCTCTTCCAGCCGCGGGCGTGGACGGCGACGGCGCCGGGGACGTAGCGGACCCGGTAGCCGAGCCGACGCGCGCGCCAGCCGAGGTCCGTGTCCTCGTGATAGGCGAAGAAGGTCTCGTCGAAGAGCTCGCCTTCGATCGACAGACGCTCGATCGCCGCGGTCCGGATCAGGAGCGCCGCTCCGCTCGCCGCATCGACGTCTTCCGCGCGGTCGAAACGTCCGTCGTCGAGGGACTCGCTTCCGCGATCGCGAGGGCGGCGATGGCGCGGGAAGACGATGCCTGCGCTGTCGAGGGTTCGCCGGTCCGGGCGCAGGAGCTTGCCCGTGGCGATCGCGATCCCGGGCTCCTCCGCGACTCCCTCGAGCAGCCGCGCGGCGAAGTCGCGGTCGAGAAAGACGTCCGGATTGAGGAGGAGGACGAAGTCCGTGCGGGGTGCTTCCGGGGGGTCGAGCAGCGCACGAATCACACGATTCGCGCCCCCGGCGTACCCCTCGTTCGAGCCGCCCGTGAAATGGACA
>Ga0180430_10000255_pt1 | contig 60443 bp, 47 predicted proteins | sample SS_ome_9_FD_132999 | JGI IMG/M metagenome (GOLD analysis project Ga0180430, IMG submission 132999) | Hypersaline lake sediment archaeal communities from the Salton Sea, California, USA - SS_1_S_2 metaG | ecosystem: Environmental > Aquatic > Non-marine Saline and Alkaline > Hypersaline >...
CACTACGTCGACGACTTCTTCGGCGACCACTCCTTCAAGGCCGGCGTGGAGTATCTGGAGGCCGACAAGTTCGAAGTCTGGCTGCTGCCGGGCAACGGCTACGACTACACCTTCTACAACGGCGTGCCGGAGAGCCTCGACGTCCGCTTCCAGCAGGAAGGCGACCCCAACGACAATACCGGCACGGTGGCCTTTATCCAGGACACCTGGGACGCGATGGAGAACCTGACGCTGAACCTCGGCCTGCGCTACGAGCAGCTGTCGATGAAGAACAATAACGGTGACGAGTATTTCGACATCGACTCCATCGCCCCGCGGGTCGGCGCGGTGTGGGACATCACCAAGGACTCGGTGAACGTGGCCAAGGTCTTCTACGGCCGTTTCTACGACTTCACCGGCCTCAACATCTCCTGGGTCATGAACTCTTCCTCCACCAGTTCCTACCACAACTACCTCTGGAACCCGGACGGCAACGGCCAGTGGACCGACCCGTACAGCGGCAGTACCTTCAACGGCACCTGGGACTATAACTTCACCCAGGGCGGCAATGAGGGCGAACCACTCTTCCTGCTGGATGGATTCGATCCCAACCTCAAGCCGCACCACACCGACAAGTTCATCGCCGGTTACGAGCGCAAACTCACCGACACCCAGGCCATGGGCCTGCGCTACATCCACGGAGAGACCCGCGACCTCATCGAGGACGTGGTGCTCGAATCGGGCGACTGGCTGGTGACCAACCCTGACCTCAAGCGGCGCGACTACGACGGCGTGGAGCTGACGTACCACAAGGCGATGTCAAACAACTTCATGGTCTTCGGGTCCTACACCTGGTCCCAGTCGAGGGGAACCAACCCGGGCCAGGGCGAGTGGGGTGACAGCGGCGGAAGCTCGGACACCATCGGCGTGTTCATGGATGCCGACCCCAATGCCCCGCCGGACGACACCTGGTACGGCCTGGGCAACATCTACGATGACGCCGGCTGGTACGGCTACCTGCCCGACGACATCCGCCACCACGTGAAGCTCAACGGCCTCTACCGCGCCCCGTGGGACATCGACATCGGCCTGGCCTTCGAGTACAGCTCCGGGCAGGCCTACTCGCGGAAATACTACGTGGGCGGTGGCTACAACGACTACATGGCCTATCGTGACGAGACGAACCCCGACGGCCACCGCGGCGAGTACAACCTGCCCAGCGCCTACTGGTTCGACCTGCACCTCGAAAAAACGTTCCCCATCGGTGACCGTTACGCGGTTGGTGCGTTCATCGACGTGCTCAACCTGCTGGACAACGACGAGGTGATCACCGTCTGGGAGTGGAACGATCCGGATGCTCCCAGCGGCAACCCCTTCGGCCGGACACGGTTCGTCCAGACCCCGCAGTCCTGGCGCATCGGCCTGCGGTTCACCTTCTGATCGCAACCCTATCCCCCGCCTTCCCGGTCCGCCGGGGAGGCGGGGCTGGACACCTGGAAGGCCCTCCCCCGCGGGAGGGCTTTTTTATGTGCGTCATCTCAGCTCCCACAGCCTCCCATTCCTCCTCTCCCGCGACATCAAGGGACGCGAAGCGGCGCGGGAGCGCGAGGGACGTGGCAAACCGACCCCTTTTCACGAATTGTATGATTGGAGGATCTTCTCGGCGGTCTTCAGGCCGTCGACGGCGGAACTGATGATCCCGCCGGCGTGTCCCGCCCCCTCCCCCGCAGGGTAGAGCCCGTCGACGCCCACAGCCTGTCCGTCGGGCTCACGTTCGCAACGCAGGGGAGAAGAGGTGCGCGTCTCCACACCGATGAGCAGGGCTTCGGAGGTGACGAAGCCACGCAGACGTCGATCGATGAGCCGCAGCCCCTGACCAAGGGCACGGGTCAACTCCGGAGCGTAACAGCGGTCCAGACGGGCCGGCTGGACGCCGGGCCGGAAGCTGGTACCGGGGAGATCGGTATCGAGACGACCTTCGAGGAAGGAGGTCACCCGCTGGGCCGGGGCATGCCCCCCCGCTCCGCCGAGCTTCCAGGCGTGTCCTTCCACGGCTCCCTGCCAGCGCAGGCCGGCCAGCGGGTCGGTGCCCTCGGGGCACCCGGCGGCGGCGCTGTCGATGCCGGTAACGATACCGCTGTTGGCCCAGCGACGGGCCCGCGCCCTGAGGCTCATCCCGTTGGTCACCGACTGGGCTTCACCGGAAGCGGCGGCCACCACTTCGCCCCCGGGGCACATGCAGAAACTGTAGACCCCGCGGCCGTCAGCGGTCTTCACCGCCACGCGATACTCCGCCGGGGGCAGCCCCTCCACCCGTCCATGGGATCCGTATTGGATGGTGTCGATGAGTTCCTGAGGGTGCTCCACCCGGAAGCCGGCGGCGAAGGGCTTGAAACGCAGCACGAGGCCGGCCTCGGCCATCATGTGGAAGGAGTCCCTCGCGCTGTGGCCCAGGGCCAGCACGGCGCGCCGGCAGGCATGAAACCCGCCATCGTCCAGCTCGAGGCCGGCCAGGGTACGCCGGGCCCCCACTTTTCCCAGGTGCTCTTCAAGTCGCAGGCCGACCACCCGCGTGCGGAATCGGAACTCGCAGCCACGTTCAAGAAGTCGCCGGCGAAAGGCGATGAGCACGTTGCGCAGGAGGTCGCTGCCCACGTGGGGGCGGGCTTCGTAGAGAATGTCCGATGGGGCGCCCAGATCGACCAGGGTGAGCAGCACCTGCCGCCGCCGGCTGCCGCCGGTACCACTGTAAAGCTTGCCGTCTGAATACGTCCCGGCGCCGCCCTCGCCGAACTGGATGTTGCTCTCCGGGTCGAGCCCTTCCCCGGCCCGGACTCTGGCGACCATGGTGTCACGGTCTTCCAACGAATCACCCCGTTCAAAGATCGTGACCTGGAAACCGGCCGATGCCAGGCGCAGCGCGGCGAAGAGCCCGGCCGGGCCGCTGCCCACCACGGCGGCCGACCCGGGCTGCCGTTGCTGCAGGGCAGGCACTCCGTCCATTGGCCAGGACGGCGGCGGCTCCGCCACCCCGAGGTCCGAGGGCTCGGGCAGCGGCAGCCCCGCGGCGGTCAACGGCTCCGTCAGCGCCTGACGGGCAGGGTCGCTCAGTCGCACGAGCAGGGTATAAAAAAAGACCTGGCGGTTCTTGCGGCGAGCATCGAGGCTGCGGCGCAGGATGCGCAACGGCCCCACCCCGGAACCGTGCTCCCCGGCCAGTCTCCGCAGGAAATCGCTCAGCCCCCCTGCGCAGCCCGGATCATCGGCCGGCGAGAACCTCAGCCCGTCCAGGCGAAACGTCAGCCCGGGGTCCGGTTCACGGCTCAAGGCGTCGTCTCCCTGTCGGGATAGAAAAGGTCTCGTCGCAGATCGCCGCGCAGGTCCAGTTGGGCTCGGGCCTTGCCGATGCGGCCCAGGGGAAGGTCCACGGTGAGCAGTTGATCGCCGCGGCCGGCTTCGCCCAATGTCTCACCCCAAGGGTCGGCAACGAGCGACTTGCCGAAGGCCGGCTGGCCCGCGCCGCCCTCTCCGGCACGATTGCATGCGGCGACAAAGCACTGGTTTTCACAGGCCCGGGCCCGGGACATCAGCGTAAAGTACTTGAGCCGCGGTTCGGGCCAGGCCGAGGGCACAAGCACGAGGACGGGGTCAGCCCCCAATGCGTAATGACGGAACAGTTCGGGAAAACGGAGGTCATAGCAGATCGCCATCGCCGTCCGGCCCCAGGGGAGGTCGAGTACCGGCAGGCGGTCCCCTGCGGCGAGGTAGCGGTCTTCGGCGAGCTTGGGAAAGAGGTGCACCTTGTCATACCAACCGGCCACGCTGCCGTCGGGACGGTGAAGCACGGCACGGTTACGCACCGAGCCGTCCGCCTCGCGGCAGAGCAGGCTGCCGCAGAGATGGAGACGGTGCTCCGCGGCAAGGCCGGCGGCCAGGGCAAAGGGGCCGTCACCCATCCGGACGGCCAGCGTGTCGGATCGCTTCAGGTCATACCCCGAGTGCCACAGTTCGGGCAGCAGGAGCAACTGCGATCCCCGGGCCGCGGCCTCGACGGCGGCGGCGCGCACCAGTTCGACGTGCCGGCCGGCGTCGCCGGCGCGGTATTCGAACTGGAAGAGACTGATCGTGATCGTGGTCACTGGGAATCGTCGTCGAAATCGTCGTCACCGATGAAGTCGTCGTCCTCGTCGTCCACGTCTTCGGGTTCGACCTCGGCCGGGCTTGCCGCGTCGCAGGGCATCTCCCAGAGGGGAACCACCTGACGTTCGAAATAGTCGCCAAAGGCGACCAGGGTTTCACGGATCGAGGTGACGAGCCAGCGTTTCACCGGCGTGGCCGAGCCGAGCAGCGTAAAGATTCGCCGGACCAGTTCGCCGATCTCTCCACCGTTCTGCATGGCCCGGGCCAACCCCTCGCCGGCCAGCCAGCGATCGATGGCCTTGATGTACTGCCGGACCTGGGCCAGGCGGTTCTTGTACTCCCGCTCGATACGCCGGCGGGAGAGCACGTCCACCTTGCGGCCGTCAGTGCCGATGCCGGTGAGGTGAAAGTTGACGAAGAGGAAGTACTTGAAGTGGCAGACCGGGTTGTTCTCGAACTGTCCCAGCTCTGAGGTTTCCGTGGCGGCGCAGGCACAGCCGGCCTGGTCACAGACCAGCGGTTCGCGCAACGGCTGCTTGAGCTTCCAGCCGTTGAGCGAAAGCGTCTTCATCCCCGCGCCCTTCTTCCGTTCACGGGAGAGCACGTTGAGCAGCTGCTTCAGCTGGGTCATCTTGCCCGCGTTGGCCTTGCCCAGCGTGGTAATCATCTCCCGCGGATTGACGTCCGGGCAATGTTCCTCACGCGAGGAGGGCACATTCACGCGCCCCTTGCCCGTGACCCATTTCTGCAGAATGCCGGCCTGGTGTTTCGCTTCTTCGAGGCGGCTGTCGCTGAAGCTGCGGCACCCGCGGTAGCTCCGCTCGGGCGATTCATTCCCCACCCCCTCGAGCAGCAGTTCCAGGGCGTGGGGGAAACTGTAATGGCACGGCGAGAAATCACGAATCTGCTGGCGGATTTCCACGGCCCAGCGCGGGAGGTCATCGACACGTCGCCCCTCCTCCTCGACGCGGCTCAGCGCTTCGGGTGTGATGCCCAGCGGTTCGAGCACGCTCCACCAGTGTTCCTCGCGCTCGGGCCAGGGGAGTGATTGCAGGTAAGCGGTCACGTCGTGTTCCGTGCCGCCGGATCGCTGATCGTTACCCATCACTTCTCCACTACCAGGGTAGAACACCGAAACGATTCACGACCCCAACGGCGCCTCGCCGCGTGTCCACCTCCGCGGCCCGCGAGCAGCGCGGCGCTTCGGCGTGGGATCAGGACCATGGAACCTTCAACGGAATCGGTTCGATGCGTAAAAAAAATATAATACAGGGGTCTTGGTGTGTCAACGAATCGTTGCCGAAGGCCTGTGCCGATCAGGAGCGCAACCAACTGCGGTTTCCAACATGACCGGTGACGGTGATGCAGGTTTCCGATCCGTCGTCGGGAGTGAAGGAGAGCACCCTCCAGCCGTGGGGCGACGCCGGGCCGGCGGGCACCAACTCGACCCGTACGCGGAGGGAGTCGAGCAGTTCCACCGCCCCCTTCAACCGCTGCCCCACCGTGCCAGGCTTGATCGTGCCCAGCGGGCAGCCCATGAAGTAGATGATCGTCCCCTCGGGGAACTGCCGGTAATTGGCCTGCTCGTAGTTCAGGTCGACCTCGAGATAGACAGTGACCCGGCCGTCGGGGTGCTCGATGCGTTGGTCAACCGTGTACATCACGCCGCGCCCCAGCACAAGGCCGCGGATGAGCACCACACCCAACGGCGTAAAGGTCAGCCGTCCGCTCTTCTTGCCCTTCTCGTAGCGGTGATACGCCAGTTGGCAACGCTCACGGAGCAGGTCGAAAGTGTGATGACCGGTGTAAGGGAAGGGCGCGTAGTCCCGCAGCCGGGGCACCTCGGGAAGACCGGGGAGAATGTCCGGCGGGGGTTCACAGCCGGCGCGCAGACGGTAGAGCGTGGGCATGTCCTTTCCGTTCACCGCGGCGATATAGTCGATGACCGTCTGTACCACATAGTCCGGTCCGGTGCTGCAGCCGGCGACAAGGGCAAGGGGCGAGAGGAAGAGGGCCGTCAACAGCACACCGGCACCGATGGTTCGCGTGTTGGTCATTCCAGGCCTCGTCATTGGTCCGCTACCCGTCCGCTACGAGTATACAATCGGTGGTTTCAGAATGACGGCCCGAAGCCCGGCGGGGTCCGGGTCAATCGACCATCCTCGAGGACCAGATCGTCCGCGGTGCCTTCCCGGCCGTCTTCCCCGGTGGAGACCAGCGTGTAGCCCAGCGGGCCGGCACTGTAGTTGAAGGGCCGCCCCCACTTGTCCCGCGTGGCAGCAATCCGCAGGTAGTCCGGGCTCAGTTCGGCCGCCAGCGCGTCGATGCCGCCGGCCGACGGATAATCCCCGTGGTCCAGGCGGTAGGCGGACAGCGCCGTTCCGATGGCCTTCATGTCCGCGGCGGTACCGGTGGCCTTGGCCTTGTCGTAGGTCTCGACGAGGTTGCCGGCATACTCCTTTTCCGTGCCACAACCGGCGGCAACGAGCAGTCCGAGAACGAGCATGGCGGCGACAACGCCGGCGAACCGATGGAACCACATCGTGACCTCCCCGCCGCGTTTCCGGTTCAGACCTTCATCGCGGCTGTCTGTTCGAGATACGCCATCATCGTACCGGCCGTTTTGTCCCAATCGTAGCGCATGGACTGCTCGACGCCCTGACGGCCCAAGCGCCGGCGCTCATCGGGGTTGCCCTTCAGCCTGTCGCGCATCTCGAGGATCGTGTCGGCGATGTCCCGGGCCGAGAGCACACTGTAGCGCGACCCCCAGGAGACGGTCAGTTCGGCTACCCGGGGGATGCGGCGGCCGGCCTCGCCGCAGACCTCGTTCATCACGCCGCCATCGTCGGTGTGGGCGATGGGCACACCGCAGGCCATGGCCTCGGCGCAGGGGAAGCTGAAGCCCTCCACCATCGAGGGGTGGATGTAGAGATCGGCGCAATTGTATCGGTCGGCCAGGCTGAGCGCGGCCAGGTTGGCCAGCACGTCACCGGAGAGGTTGATGCTCTCCGGGTCCCGGGAATGCGGTGTGGCGTAGGCCTGGTTGCGCAGATCGGGCGGGAAGGAGATCATCTCGCGGACATCCCAGTGGCGGCAAAGGGACGGCAGGTCCCATCCGCCGTTGGCGTAACTCTCGAAGGGCTTGCACTGCAAGTGGATCAGAATGTCATCATGCCCCTCCTGCCGCAGCAGCGAGGCCGCCTCCACCACCTTGTCCTGCTGCTTGGCGAACATGTTGCGGCCGACGAAGAGCACCACGAAGCGGTCGTCCCAGCCCACGGCCTGGCGCAGGGTGCGCCGGCGGTCCTCGTCATAGGGGAAGAACGCGTCATGGTCCACGCCCATGTAGACGAACTCGGAGTTCACGTTGTAGGCGTCGTGGGCCGACTGCCGCGTGAACTCGGTCCAGGCCACCGTCATCTGCGTGAAACGGAAGGTGGTGAACCATTCCGGGCTGAGTGGCGCGCCCTCGGCGGAGTAATAGGCCAGTGCCGGAGTCATCATCTTCCATTTTCGGCGCAGCAGGGCGGCCCACTCGTTGCACACCGGAAGCGTGTTGAGCAGCAGCAGCACATCCGGCTGCTCGGCCCGGAGCCAGTACGGCATCAACTCCAACCCGTTCTCGTCGTGGGGACAGGTGGGCCAGACCCGGTAGGGCTGGGTGTTCTCGTGGTAACCGAAGGCCACCTCGTGAATGCCGAGGCAAGTCACGTCGAAGCCCGCGTCGTGGAAGCGCTGGCACAGGTGCCTGGTGGGCACACCGTAGCCCGTGGTCAACTGCGGGCTTTCACTGATCACTCCAACTTTCATTCCTGGTCCATCCCCTGGAGCACGGCGGCCGGAATGTCGGCGGCGCCGTCAGATGTCATTGAAGAGGGTGAGATTTTCACCGACCCAGTCGATCAGCCGCCGCACGCCCTCGCGGGGCCCCACGGCCGGGGCCCAGCCAAAGGTGTCGCGGGCCTTGCTGACGTTGGAAATGTAGACTTTCTGGTCCGAGGGCCGCCACGGGGCGAATGAGACGGGGCTGCGCCGCCCGGTCTCCTGCTCCAGCGCATCGAGCAGCTCGAGCAGGGACAGGGTGTGCTTCGGGCCGCCGCCGGCGTTGCAGACGGTGTGGGGCACGTCGGACCGGGCAAAACGGTTGAACAGGTCCACCAGGTCGCCGACATAGAGCACGTCGCGGACCTGTTTGCCGTCGCCGTAGATGGTGATCGACCGTCCGGTGAGCGCGGCGATGGTGAACCAGGCCAGCCAGCCCTGGTCCTCGACACCCATCTGGCGCTCACCGTAGATACAGGACATGCGGAACACGGCGGTGCGCACCCCGTGGATATGCGCATAGTCCTGCATGTAAAGGTCGCCAGTGAGCTTTGAGCAGCCGTAGGGCGTATGCTCGCAGAGGTCGACCCCGAAGTCCTCGCGGATGCCCGCGGCGTGGCCCTCGTCAAACGCATAGCGGGTCTCGAGTTCCACCACCGGCACCCGGTTGACCCGGTCTCCGTAAACCTTGTTCGTCGAGCAATAGATCACCGCGGGGATCTCGTGGCGACGGGCGGCTTCGAGCAGACTGAAGGTGCCGCGGGCGTTGGACGTGAAATCTTCGGCAGGACGGACGATGGACGTGGTCACCGCGGTCTGGGCCGCACAGTGCACCACCAGATCAATCCCGGGGCAGACCTTGTCCAGAATATCGGCATCGCAAACGTCACCGCGAACCAGGGTCGCACCGTCCAGCGACTCGAGGTAACGCCAGTTGCTCAGGGCGTTGGTCCCGGACGTGCCGAGCAGTTTCTGTCGACTCAGGTTGTCGAGAACGGTTACGTGCTCGCCATGTCCGGCATAAAATGCCGCCACGTGGCTGCCAATGAAACCGGCCCCTCCTGTCACCAGAACGTTCACGCGCCCCTGCCTCTCCCGGCCTTTACGGGCCAATGAAAAAAGTGATTATATTACATGAGGCCCCGGTTGCCTAACCGATTCAAAACCGCCATTTCGTCATCGCGAGCCATCGACCCGCAGGAGCCGCGGGACGTCAGCGGGAGGAACAGCAATCCACTCTCTGTCACGGCGCGGAGCCCGCGAAGCGGGCGACGCGACTGTTTCTCTTCGGCATGAGTACGTTCCGGAGAGATGGCCACAGCACTCGCCTCCGGTGACGGCCTCGCCATGACGATTAGAGAGGATCGTAGTCGTCGAGCACGGACTTGATCTTCGAGCGGTCAAGATCGGCCATGGGCACCACGGCGTCGGCCTCGCCAGTGAGACTGACTTCGAAAAAATCGAGCTTCTCCTTCCAGAGCACCGGCAGTTCAACCGGCGCCCCGGGCAGTGTCTCCCCGTAGGTCCTGAGCAGCCGGCTGATATCGATGCGGCCGGTGCGCCCTTCCCCTTCACCCGAAGCCTCGATACGCACGCCGTCCCGGCGCTCCTCGACCCCCAGTTTGACCCCCACGTGGCGGGCCTGCGGTTCGAACCAGAGGCGGCAGGCCCCACGGTCGCCGACGCAGGTATTCATCACCAGCGGCGGGAGCACGAGAACCCCCGCCGGCGTCAGGGTCACGGTCCCCAGTTCCTTGGGCGGTGTTCCCGGGCCGCGATACTCGGTCTTCTTCTTTTCGCTCATCACTCCTCCTCGGGCCGATCCGACAGGCCATCGGCGGCCGGCCCACCCATTTCCTTCCTGATGAACGTTTTCAGCCGTTCCATCAGTTTCCGTTCCGCCTGGCGGCTCCCTTCCCGGGTGATGCCGTAGCGATCGCCGATCTGCTGCAGGGTCACCGGTTCTTCGGCCACCAGACGGTGCTCCAGAATGTAGCGTTCCCGCTCGTCGAGGTCCTCGGCAAATGCCGCCACCTTCACGCGGAAAACGCGCAGGAAGTCCTCGTGGGCCAGGACCTCCTCCACCGGTTCGTCGCCGTCGGGCAACACGTCACCGTAGGATCGCTCGGTATCGAAGCCCAGCGGCTGATCCAGGGAGAGGTCCGATGAGCCCAGGCTTTCCTCGATGTCGCGGATATCTTCTTCAGAGGCCCCGAACTTCTCGGCCAGCAGTTTGGGGCCGTAGCCGATTCCCATCGATTCCAGACGCGCCTTCTCCTTCTGCAGGTTGAAGAGCAGTTTGCGCCTCGTATTCGTGGTGCCCACGCGCACGAGCCGCCAGTTGTCGGTGAGAAACTTGATCATGTAGGCCCGGATCCAGAAGGTGGCGTAGGTGGAGAGCCGAGTGCCGCGGAACGGATCAAAGCGATGCACCGCCTGCATCAAGCCGATGTTTCCCTCCTGGACCAGGTCCATCACGTTCTGGTAGAAGCGGCTGAACATGAAGGCGATGCGCACGACCAGCTTGAGGTTTGCGCTGACCAGCACACGTGCGGCCTCGCGGTCTCCCTCTTCTCGAAAGCGCTGGGCCAGTTCGTGCTCCTCCTCGCGGGACAGCGGATCGAATCTCGAGATCTCCATCAGGTAGCGGCGGACCGGATCGTAGGGAACGAGCCCCTGCACGTCCGCCGCCGGGGACGGCTCGTCGGGCGCCCCCTCCTCCACCAGCTCGGGAACCAGCAGGTCGAGAGTTTCGTCCTCACCGCCCGTTTCCTTTTTCCGCTTCTTCGCGCTCACGTCACTCTCCCGCCTCGCCTGACCCGCGGCAGCCGGAGACGGCGACTCTCCGCGGGCCAGTGGCATTCGCCGGTCGAAGGCAGTATATTACTAGGAAGCAGTTGGTTCGAAAAGGTTGTTTCCCGTCGGCGCTCGACCCGCCGCACCCCTGCTCGATTCAGCCGTCATTTTACCAGTTCCGGGCCCCTGATCACCGGCGGCCGTTTTCGTACACCCGCAGACGGAGGAATATCACAATGAAGAGAACGACTATTCGCATCCTGCAGACCGTTCCCGCCGCACTGCTCATCGCCCTGCTGGCCCCCGGCATGCTCACCGCCCAGGAAATCATCGTCAAAAACGACTCGGTGACCGATTTCGGCCAGGCGGTGATTGTCGGCGACTTCGTGGCCGGCGAGGAGGCCGCCGTGGTGCTGACCATGCCCCAGGCGGGCACCATCGTCGGCATCCAGGTCTACTGGGTCTCCCTGACCGGCGGCGCCGGCATGAGCTTCGAGTCCGCCATCACGATCAGTGAAGGCAACTCCTTCCCCGCCCCGGGGGCCCTGCTGGAAACGATACCGGCACCGGTGCTGCAGGACGGGTTTCTCAACGAGTTCCGTTACCTCGATGATAACAACACCATACCGTTGCTGGTGCCGGTGAGCGCCGGCCAGAACGTCATGGTTTCCCTGGAGTTCGCCAATTCCACGAACATCGCCGGGGGAACGGCCAGCGTCGTGCGGGACATCAGCGGCTGCCAGTCGGGGCGCAACGCCCTGTATGCCGTTCCCGGCGGCTGGCTCAACTTCTGCCTCTTCCTCGGCGGCGACCTGGTGATCCGGGCGGTGCTCGATACCACCCCCCCGGCATCCACCGTCACCTGCTCGCTGACCTGCACCCCGCCGGGCGGCACGGTACCCTTCGTAACCAACATGGCGGTGCAGTTGGACAACACGTATACCGGCCAGACGAGGCGGATGGCGGGCAAGGTCGATGTGGACCTGGCCGGCGGCCAGCACTACACCAACTGGCGGGCCGGCTTCACCAATATCCCCGCTGGCAGTTCGTTCAATTCCAGCTGGAACCAGAACATCCCGGCGCTTGCTTCGCTGGTGGGGACCAACATGTTCACGCTCACCGCGTACGACGTCACCCCGGCGCCATACAACCAGCCACCCTACCCCGCCTCGGGCGACTCGGCCAGTGACGTCTGTTCGGTGGTGGGCATCGCCCCCTGAGGCCTGACTCCGGCGGCGGACAGCGCACCGTTGTCCGCCGCCCGACATCGCCAATCTGGAGCATGAACCGATGTCCGAACTTCTCGACTGCCAACGCAGCATCGTCCTGATCATCGACCTGCAGGGCAAGCTGATGGAGATGATTCACCGGCCCTCGATGGTCATCGGGGGCACCAACCGGCTGCTCCGCATCGCCGGCCTCTTCGGCGTCCCGGTTCTGCTCACCGAGCAGTATCCCCGGGGGCTGGGTCCGACCCATCCCGCGGTGCACCAAGTCTTCGACGGACTGGAAACCGAAAAACGATACCTGGACAAGACCGCCTTCGGCTGCTGCGGTGACGAACAGTTCGATCGATTGCTCGGCGAGCTGCGCCCCGGGCTGCCGCCGGAGCGACGGCAGGTGGTGGTGGCGGGCATCGAGGCCCACGTCTGCGTGATGCAAACGGTGATCGAACTGCTGCGGGCCGACAGCCAGGTGCACCTCTGCTGGGAATGCATCAGCGGCCGCGGCGAGGAATACCGGCGCCACGCCCTGGAACGCATGCAACAGGCCGGGGCGGTGCTGACCAATCACGAATCGGTGGGCTTCGAGTGGGCCCGGGACACCAGCCACCCGTCGTTCAAGGCGATGAGCTCGATCCTCAAGCAGGGTCAGCCCACCTGAGCCGGCCCACTTCGGCGAGCAGCGCCCCCACGCCCCGGCCCTCGACGGTGCGACCGTCATGGGTCAGCCGCCAGGCGACGGTGCTCCCCGAGGGCGCCACCTCGACATGGAAGATCGCCTCGGCTTCCGCCTCCCCGCTCACCGCCTGGAGTCCGGCGCGCTCCAGTCCGCGCACCGTCCAGCGCCGCGCCGCCCCCTCACCGCTCACCGCCACCGTGGCGAAGGAACGGTCACGGACCCGGAAACTGCCCGTCTCCCGGTCAAAGGCCACGCCTTCGCTCTGGAAAGCCTTTTCGAAGGCGCCGTCGAGCACCAGGTCCTCGGGCACGCCACTGCGCAGCCCGCCGCTGCGTGACAGCACCCAGATGCGATCCGCGGTGCGCAGGGCGAGGTCGAGGTCATGGGTCGAGAGAAGTATGGCCTTGGACTCGCGGTGGGCCAGGTTGCGCAGCAGCCTGAGGGCTTCCACACGGCGGGGCAGGTCGAGGAATGCCGTGGGCTCGTCGAGGATCATCAGGTCCGGGTCCTGGGCCAGGGCCCGGGCGATCATCACCTTCTGCCGCTCGCCGTCGGACAATTCCAGCACGCTGCGCAAGGCCAGTTCCGCCACGCCCACCGCCTCGAGGGCCTGGCTCACCCGCTCCTCGTCGTGGGGTGTGAGCCGCCCGGTCCAGCCGGTGTAGGGGTAGCGGCCGAGGGCCACCAGGGCGAAGGCGGAGAGGGTGCCGGCCTGGACCCGGTCGGTGAGCACCACCCCGAGCCGACGGGCCAGTTCCCTGGGCGGCAGGCCGTGCACCTCCTCGCCGCCCACCAGCACGCGTCCCCCCAGCGGTCGGAGCATGCCGGCCAGCGTTTTGAGCAGTGTGGACTTGCCCGCCCCGTTGGGACCCACCAGGCAGACGCACTCCCCGGCGGCCACCGCGGCATCGATGCCCTCGGCCACGGTGAACACGGGCCCCCGCGGCCGGCGGTAGCCGATGCTCAAGCCCTCGATACGCAGGGTCTTCTGGCTCATGAGGCGAACGTCGACCTCAGGTTGGCCCGGCGAAGAATGACCCAGATGATCACCGGGGCGCCGATCAGCGAGGTTACCGCGTTGAGCGGGAGCACGGCCTGGCTGCCGGGCAGTTGGGCCGCCAGGTCGGCGGCCAGCGCCAGGACCCCGCCGGCCAGGGTCACCCCGGGCACAAGCACCCGGTGATCCGACGTGTCGAGCAGCCCCCGGCAAAGGTGGGGCACGGCCACACCGAGAAAGGCGATGGGCCCGCAGAACGCGGTGATCGCCCCGGCGAGCAGCGATGTGCCGGCAAGCACGGCCAGCCGCGCCCGTTCCACGGTGAGCCCCATGCTGCGGGCATAGGCCTCGCCGAGCAGCAGAGCGTTCAGGGGCTTGACCAGCAGTAAGGCCACGGCCAGCCCGAACAGCGTGGCCGGGGCCAGCACCTGCAGCTGGTCCCACCCAACACCGGCAAAACTGCCGAAGGTCCAGGCCACGTAAACCCTGATCTGCTCGGCGGCACTGAAGTGCAGCAGCACGCTCACCGCGGCCCCGGTGGTGTGGCCGAACATCAGCCCGAGAATCAGCAGGGTCATATTGCTCTCCACCCGCCGGGACACGAGCACGATCACCCCGAAAACCAGCGCCGCGCCGAGACTGGCCGAAATCACCGTGCCCAGGGCCCCGAACAGCCCCAGCCCTGAGATCAGCCCCGCCCCGGCCAGCCCGCCGGCGGCGAGCACCGCGGCCGCCACGCCGAGGCTGGCACCGGCATTGATGCCGAGGACAAAGGGCCCGGCCAGCGGGTTGCGGAAAAGGGTCTGCATCTGCAAGCCGGCCACCGAGAGCCCGGCGCCGGCGAGCATCGCGGTGAGCGCCCGGGGCAAGCGATACCCCAGCACGATCTGCTCCCAGCTCTGCCGGCTCTCACCGCCGGAGAGGATGGCGACGATGTCCCCCAGGGGGATGCGCACCGACCCCAGGGCCAGGTCGAGGGCGAAGAGCAGCCCCAGGGCGGCCAGGAGCAGGCCGATCACCGGCCACCCTCGACGGGTCGGTACATTGACGTGTCCGGGCAGTTCCACGGGACGCTCTCGAGGTCGGTCACCCTGTTCCGGGGCGGTCGACGGGATGGTACCAGATCGGTCGATCGACGGGCAAGGTGGCTAGGGCTCGTTTTCCCCGGGGCACTCGAGGCGCTGGTACCAGATCAACTGGTGGTCCGGCAGCAGGTCGGGGTGGAAGATGCGCACCAGGTCGGCGAGCACGAGGTGGGGATTGGCCACACCGGTCTCCCAGATGTCGTTGCCGCCCCCGGGGCCGAGGCGGGCCGTGCAGTTGTAGACCCGGCAGTGGCGAACCGCGTCGAACAGGGCATAGCGCCGGTCAATGGCAAGCAACTGCTCGAAGCGGCGGGCCTGGCCCGGGTTGAGCCAGAACATCGCCCGCCCCCCCCGTTCGAAGACCGACTCGGCATCATAGGCCGATGTGGCGGCGCTCTCGTTGTCTCGCCAGATGTAGTCAGCACCGGCGTCGTTCAGCAGCGTGGCCATGTACGACCGTCCACCGGGCAGGTACCAGACCCCCTGGAAGTCAGCATTGAGCAGCACCGTGGGACGATCTGCGGCACCCCGGGCCAGATCCTGCAGCTCCAGGTACCGCTCTTCGATCTGCCGAAACAACGTCTCGGCCTCGGCTTCCCGGCCGACAAAGAGGGCGATGAACTTGATCCACTCCGCCCGGGCCAGCGGGGTGGGTTCGAGAAACTCGGTGGTGAGCACCACGTCAAGGCCCGCCTCGAAGAGCGCCGGATGATTGTCATCCTCAACCACGCCAATGCCGTAGCCCAGGACGAGGTCCGGCTCCATCTCGATGAGCAGCTCAACGTTGACCGCCTGGTTCTCCCCCACCTCGGCCAGTTCCCCGGCGTCGATCCGCCGCCGCGTGGCGGGAGAGCAGACATGGTCAAAGTTCGCCACGCCGACCAGGGTGTCCAGCGCGCCGAGAAGCTCCAGGTGGGCAAGATAGGTGGTGGAAAGGGTCACCACGCTGCGCACCGGCACCTCAATCCGCCGGTGGCCGGCAAAGCGCGCGGGCGCCTCGCCGCCGCGGGGCACGAGCAGGTAGCGCAGCGGGTCGTCCGCTGACCTCCAGGGAACCTGGACCGCCACTTCCCGCCCGCACGGATGAGCGGTGACGTTGAACATCGTCGCATGGCGCAGGCTTACCGTTCCGCGGACGGTCTGCGATTCCCCAACACTCGCAGCGCCCGTCCCGCCGGCCGGCGGTTCTGGAGCCGCTTCCTGCCGGCACCCGTCAACGGTAAACCCGGCAAGACAGAGGAGCAGAAGGCCGCAGAACCGAACCCCGCGTGGAAAACGACACCTCACATTCGGCCCTCCCCTCAGCAAGCAGGCCGGCACGGCCCGCCGAGCGAATTCTACCATGGGAATTCGGCTGCAAATGCCGCCCCCGAGCAGCATGAATATTTTTTCGGGGCTTGAAATTATCGATTCACGAACCTACATTGAAAACAGAGCGCCGCACGCTCGATCCGGCGTTCAGATTGTCTCTACAATACTTCACACAATCTGGTCTTCCCGCAAGAGCAGGCCCTGCGCCCGCTCCCTTCGGCGCACCGTCTTCGGAGGAAGTGAAAATGCGGACACCGCTCCTCTGCTGTGCACTGTTCGTGCTGGCCTCAGTCCCTCCCACGGGCCCCGCCGCCGGCCACGCCAGCCAGCGCGAAAGCCCCGGGGCAATTCACTTTGCCGCGGTGGCCGACCAGCATTATGGCTGGCGGACCATCCCGGCCCCGCTCCATGAAGGCGCCACCTTCAACGACTGGATGACTCACCCGGACCTGCCACCGCTCGACTTCGTCATCGCCACGCTGGGCGACTGGATCTCCGACCACAGGCAGCTGGAGGGCTGGGTCGAGCCCGAGGAGGTCTGGCAGCACGTCTCACTGCACAGTGCCAACCGGCTAGCGGTCCCCTGGTACTACGTCATCGGCAACCACGACCTTTCGAACTACGGTCAGCTGCCGGTGAGCGGCAATCCGATGCTCAATGAGAAGCTGGGCCGGGCGGTGGCCGGGATGAATGAGAACTGCTTCGCCTTCGGCTACAACGGCGTGCTGTTCGTCGGCCTCGGTCAGACCAATGTGCTCTACCATCTCTCCGGGGCCCAACGAGACTGGCTCGAGTATCTCACCGGGACCTACCACCACCTTCCCACGGTCATCCTGACGCACCAGGCGATCCACGAGACCACCGGCCAGGGGAACTTCCAGGCCTCGTCCTGGACGGACGACGACTACAAGATCTACAACGACACCGAATGGTGGCAGGCGTTCTTCGCCGCCAACCCCCAGGTGGTGCTCTACCTTCACGGCCACAACGAGAAGGCCTGGAACACGGTGGCCCACGACCTTCACGCCGATCGCTGGGACGATACCTGCACCTTCGTTCTCGTCCCGGGGACGGGCAAGGATTACGGCCAGGATGCGTGGAGCTACATCTTCACCATCGATGAAAGCGGCCTGTTTATCCGGCTCTGGGATTCCGAGGCCCACGCCTTTGTCGAGTCCGCGGAGGCCGGCGTGCCCTTCTCGCGGCCGGGGCCCTTCGCGGTGACCGACAGCGGAATGGAGTGGTTCAGCACGAGCCGATTCGTGCTCGACGGCCAGCAGTGGCGGTGGCGCAACCGGATGCTTGCCGCCGGCTACCGGCTGGAGTTGATCGGAACCGATACCACCGAACTGCTCGACAACCCGGAACTGGACGGCTGCCACGAGGTGGACGAAGTCAGCGGCGGGTGGAACGGCGGCTACTGGTATGCGGTGCGCGGCGACGAGGCGGCACTGAACCTCTGGACCGGCGAGGAGGACGGCAGAATCCGTATCGCCGGGGGCACCGTTCTCGAGCTGGCTGCTTCCGGGGCGCGGCAAAACTATGTTGAAGGCAAGGTGCCCTACAACACCGGGGCGGCAGTGGCCGGTCGGTCCTACACCTTCACCGCGACGCTGTGGACCGAGGAAGGAACTGGCAGATTGGACATCATGGCCAGCATTCCAAAAGTCGACACGCTGAACAAGTACATCTGGAGGGATCAGCTCCTGGCCGAGGGACTGACGGTGGAACCGACGCCGCGGACGTATCGCGTCACCTTCACCGTGCCCGAAGCGCCAGGGGGCTGGTTCATTCAACCCAAGCTGCGCCTCCACGACCCCGGCGTGGTCTACCTCTGGGACCGCTGGAGCCTGACCATGGATGCCGAAGGACCGGTGACCGCGGACTTCGCCGTCACGATCAATGGCCGGCCGTGCCAAACCCCGGGTCCGCTGGCGCACCTCGAGGCGGCAACCTTCGACTGTCCGCCGAACTGGATCGGCAACCGACTCGAATTCGACTGTGCCATCGGGGGGAACCGCACCGGGCTGGTACGGCTGGTCTACCTCGAGCCGTATCTCTGGAGCGACGATGTATCAATCGGGGTCTGCGCGGCGGACCAGTCTCTCGTGCGCCTCGAGGATAGCGCACCGTACAACGACCGGACCACGCTGATGAGCTTCGACGGGGATGCGCCATTGCTGATCAGCCCCGGGTTCACCCGCAGGGACGTGCGCGGCAAGCCGCTCTACACCCATGCCGCTGCCGATGCGACGCTCAACGGAAATTACAGCATTCGCCAGGCGCCGGAGATTTCGATCAGCACCAGCACGCCCCAGGTGCCCGCGGGCGGCTCGCTCAGCCTCGACGTCACCGTCACCAACAACAGCTCGCTGCCACTGGCACTGGACGTCTGGAGCGAGTCCGAGGCGACGGGTGACGAACCGCTGAAGGGGCCGTTCCCCCTGGTGCTCGGCCCGGGAGCGTCCCGCCGGTGGCCGGACCTTCGACAACCGCTGGGCCAGATCCCGCCCGGCACCTGGCGCTACACGATCGTGGCCGGTCAGGGCCCGAACGGCCCCCGCTGGGCGGAGGCCACCTGCGATTTCGAGGTCGTGCCATGAGCACCGGACGGCCTGGCCCCTGCCCGGGGCGGAAATCAGAACCGTCCGGAAGCCACCGTGGCACCGTGGGTCCAGCTGCCGGGGAACGCCTCGACATCGAACTCGAGTTCCAGGGCCGTGCCACTGTAGCGGAAGACCCGCACCATCGGACCGGCATCGGGGTCCGGCCCGTTGCCCACCACGATTTCATCCCGGCCGTCGCCATCCAGGTCGGTGCCGGAGGCCACCTTCGCCCCGTAGAGCGACACCTCGGCGGGCCAGGCGAAAAGACTGAAGCCCGGCAGGGGCGCCACGGTGCCGCCGTCCACGTTCCAGCCGCGGACGTGGGAAGCGAAGACCGGGGAGGGGCCGGCGCCGGTGATGATCTCGTCGATGCCGTCACCATCCACGTCACCGCAGCCCACGTTGACCCCGTATTTCAGGGTGCCGTAGGCAAAGTAGCTCACCCCGGCCATCGGTGACACCGGACCGCCGTCCACGTTCCAGCCGCGGACGTGCGGCCCGAACACCGCGCCCGGACCGGCGCCGGTGACGATCTCGTCGATACCGTCTCCATCGATGTCGCCGGCCGTCACGTTGACCCCGTACTTCAGGGTACCGTAGGCGAAGTAGCTCACCCCGCCCACCGGCGTGACCGTCGAACTTCCGTCGTGATTGAACCCGCGCACGTGGGGGCCGAAAACCGCGCCCGGACCGGCACCGGTGATGATCTCGTCATAGCCGTCGGCGTCGATGTCACCGGCGGCGACATTCACCCCGTACTTGTTCGTGCCGTAAGCGAGGAAGCTCAGGCCCGGCACCGGATTGCCGAGGTCGTCGAACCCACGCACGTGGGGGCCGAACACCGAACCGGGGCCGGCGCCGGTGAGCACCTCGTCGATGCCGTTCCCGTCCACGTCGCCGGTGGCCACGTTCACCCCGTACTTTGGCACGCCGTAGGCCGTCCACTCGGCCCTGTAGGTGTTCACCAGCGGGGGATTGTTCTCACCAGGTCCGGGGCCGAGCACCACGCCGGCACTCTCCGTGGGCGCCACGGCATAGTCCCAGATACCACGGCCGTAGGTGCCGAAGCGGACCACGCCCAGTTCGGGAACGCCTTCCACCGCCCAGTAGGTGGTCATCGGCGCCTCGGTGCCGAGGATGCTTGACCAGGTCTGCGTAGCCTCGTCGAACTGGTATGGCCCGGCTTCGGAGGCGGCGAAAACGCGCTGGTCGCGGTCGTTGTCGAAGGCCAGCATGTAGACCAGCGTCGAAGGCAGGCCATCGCCCACCGCCTGCCAGGACACGCCGCCATCCACGGTGCGGTAGACCGCGGGGTTGCTGTACCCGCTGCCCCCGACCCAGGCCGTGAGCGGATCCGTGGGTGAAGCGATGATCGATGTACCGTAAAGATAGGCGTTGCCCGGCCCGGTGTCCGTGGACATGGTCCAGTTCTGGCCGGCATCGTGGGAGTACCAGAAGTTTCCGGCATTGCCCACGGCGTACCAATAGTTGTAATCGGCCTGCGAGATGGCCAGGCCGGAGATGAAGGCGCTGTCGCCGTCGGCGGCGAAGTCGTAGGGCAGCTCGATCATCTCGTAGTTGGAGGTGTTGTTGATCCGGTCATAGAGCCAGAGGTGGTCGGCACAGAAGTAGAAGTTGGACTCCTCGAGCGGATCGGCGTGCATCGGCGGCATCCAGGCGTTGTACGTCGCGCCGGAGGGGAAATCGAGGCTCCAGGTGTTCTGGTATTCCTCGGTGACCTGGATGAGGATGAACCCCGGGTAGCAGCTGAAGAGGAAGTTGTGGTCCCGGTTGGTCGACGTCATCTGCCCGTAGTCACCGCTGATGATCTGATCAAAATCGAGGAAGGGATCGCGGCCGTCATCCGGAATCGATACCTGGTATCCCTGGTCCTGGGCCCCGGCAGCGATGAGATAGGGGTCATTGGCGCTGGTGAAGATGTCATAGTACTGGCTGATGCCCAGCCCCTCCAGCGAAATATTCTGCACCGTGTCCACCTGGTCGTAGGACTTGTAAGTGCCGCCGTCGGTATTGAGCAGGAAAATCTCCTGGCCGTCGATCCAGTGCGTCTGCATGCTCGGGTTGTCGGCGTGCAATTTGAACTCCGGGTCGCCGTAGTACTCGCCCCAGGTGTTGACCCGGGTGAAACTGCCGCCGCCGTCGGTGGAGCGCCAGACCTCGACGCCGGCGAAGAGCACGATGTCCGGGTTGGTGATCGAGGTACCCACCGTTTCCCAGAAATCATTGATCGCGTGGCGGTCCTCCCAGTTCATCCCCCCGTCCGCGGAACGGTACATCCGCCAGGAGCCACCGTTGGTGCGCATGGCGGCATAGAAGGTGGGGGCGCCGGCCTCGGACCCCTCGAGTACCACGTAGGCCGCCTCCACCGGGGCCGTGCCCAGCTGGGTCCAGCTGTCACCGCCGGTTTCGGAGCGATACATGGTGGGACCCACCATCATGTAGAGCGGTCCGGCGCTCACCCGGTCGATCCAGATGTCGCAGCGCGGCCAGCCGCCGGCGTTGTGGACAAAGCTGTAATTGAGCCCGCCGTCAGTGGAGCGGTAGAGGTGAAACCCGTTGCCCGCAGTGGCGTGCTGGCCGCGGACCATGGCGTAGAGTGTCCGCGGACTCCCCTGGTCACGGACGATGCGCACGATCTCCCAGAGGTCCTCGTCATCGAAGCCGCCCGGCTCGCTCCAGGTGCCGCCATCGTCGGTGCTGACCCAGATCTCGCCGTTGTAGCCGCAGAAGGTAAGCACCGTGGGAGATCCCGGCGTGACATAGACCTGGTTGGCGCCGTAGCCGATGTCGTCGCTGATCGGCTGCCAGGAGCTACCGTCGAGGTTGCCCTTCCAGACACCACCGTTGTCCGAACCGACGTAGAGCGCGTCATCGTCCGGACTCCAGGCGGTCCAGCGCGTGCGACCGGCCTGGTTGTTGCTGCCCACCTCGTTCCACTGGCTACCGCGCACCGGGCCGGCCGAACGCGCCTGGGCCCGCTTCAGTTCCTGGCGCCGCAGGATATTGGCCCGCCGGTTGGCCTGCTCAATGGCCCGCCAGTCGGTGCCCGGGGCCGCGTAGTGCAGGCTTTCCAGCCATTCCTCGCGCTCCCGCTTGAGCTTCTTGCGGTCCTCTTTCCAACGAACGATCTCCGTCGGCGTGGGATTGAGGCCCAGCGTGGGGATCGCCGGAACGGTGGCGGACACCGTTTCCACGGTGCCGTGCCGTTCGCCGCTTTCATTGGTAAAAACGATGACCAAACAGGCCACCAGGGGAAGTACGAGCAGGCCGAGGGCCAGCCGCCGGACAAAGCTGTTACGCATGTCGAGACTCCAGAGATTAGAAAACCGGGCCCGGCGCCGGCGGGAACCATTCCCCGCGGTACCGGTCACAGATGGGCAACCACGGCTAGAACGAAGATTATACCATCTCTTGCCCCAACCCAACCCAAGAATTTATAATCCTTCAAATGAATATTCATCAAACACTTACATCGATCCTGATGCTGGTGGCAATGTTTCCGGGGTGCCGCGCCGGCGACCCCCGTGGCATCGTCCTGGTTTCCGCCGACACCCTGGGCGCCGATCACCTGGGGGCGTACGGCTATGGGCCGGGGACCTCGCCCAATATCGACCACTGGGCCGGGGAGGCCATTGTCTTCCGCAACGCCTTTGCCCAGTTGCCCGGCACCCTTCCCTCACACATGAGCATGATGACCGGGCTCACCCCGAAACAGCATGGGGTCTACCCTTCGAGGAATGTGCCGGTCTCGCTCTCCCCCACCATCCCCACCCTGGCCGAAAAGCTTCAGCAGGCGGGGTACCGCACCGCCGGGTTCACCGAAGGCGGTTACGTGGCCGGCGTGTACGGCTTCGAACGGGGCTTCGACGAATACAATTACAGGTTCAGGTGCTGGACCGACGTGCTCGAAGCTGCCGGTGAATACATCGATTCTCTCGATCCGGACGAGCCGTTCTTCCTCTTCCTGCACACCTACGACGTCCACGATCCGTACAGCCCGCCCGAGGCCGACCGGTCCCGGTTCGACCCGCCGCCAGGGCCGCTCTCCATCGAACCGAAGGGATCGGACCTGATCAAGATCAACCGCGGAAAACTGGCGGTCACCCCGGAGGACGTGGACCAGTTGCGGGCCATGTACGACGCCGAGATCAGCTTCTTCGACAGCCAGTTCCCCATGCTGCTGGAGCTGCTGGGCAGGCGGAACATAGCTGGGCGCACCATGCTGGTCTTCACCGCCGACCACGGAGAGGAGTTCATGGAGCATGGCCGGCTGGCCCACGAGACGATCTACAACCCGGCGATCCACGTCCCGCTGATCATCGACGTGCCGGGGTGGCAGGGTCGCCGGGACGTGCAGGCCATGGTGGAGCTCACCGACCTGCCGGCAACCATCCTCTCCTGGGCCGGGATCACGGCAGCGGATATCCCCGGCTCGGACCTGCTGGCCCTGGCCGGCGCCGCCGCTGACCCGGATGTCTCGTTCGCCGGCAGCGAGTCGTATATCGACCCGCACCGCGTGGTGGCCGGCCGCATCGACGGCCGGCGGCTGAAGCTGGTGGAGGTGACGGCGAAAAGGACCGGGCTGGTCCGGCGCCACCTGTTCGACCTCGATGCCGACCCGCTGGAAACAAACGATATCGCCGACCTGGAGCCGGGCCTGGTCAGGTTGCTGGCCGAGGAACTGGATCGCCGGAAGGAACTGGATGTGCTGGTGGACAAGCCCGAACTGGTGATCTACAACGAGCGGCAGCGGGAGCGGCTGCGGGCGCTGGGCTATCTGGAATGAGCGGTATTCGCCGTTCCCGCCCGCGCATTGTATACTTCCCCAGGAACCGAATCCCCCATCATCATAAGAGTGCCGATCGCCATCATCGCCTTCACGGGTTGCCGCCCAGAAGAGGAGGAAGACCATGAACGGAGCGACCCGTTTCGTCTCGTTCGCCGCCATCTTCGCCACCATCATCATCACCGGTTCATCGTTCTGCCCCGCTGCCACCAGCGCCGGTCTGGTCTGGCCGCCGCCCTCCGGTGAAGACCGCACCGCCAATCTGACCAACCAGGGGGATGACCGGCCCCCGATGCGGCGAACCGTGGGTCACGCGCCACCGGCCCCCGGCGGTGCGGGCGAGACCTGGACCCTGCTCTTTTACGATGATGCCGATTTCAGCGGCTACGACCCGCTGGAACACTTCGCCAACGACACCGCCTCCGGGGACCACCTCAACGTGCTGGTGCTTCAGGACGGGTACGGCGACCCGGCCGAGCTCTACCACGTGGGGGCGGACCACACCCTGACCATGCTTGAGGACTGGGGCGAGGCGAACATGGGCAGCTACGTCACCCTGCGGGACTTCATCGCCTTTGGCAAGGCCAACTATCCCGCCGACCGCTACCTGCTGGCGGTGTACGACCACGGCATGGCCTGGGACGGGGCTTGCATCGACAGCACCGACGGGGACTGGCTGCGGATGGACGAGTTCAAGCAGGCCCTGGAGGCCACCGGCGGCGTGGACATCCTCGCCTTCACCGCCCCCTGCACCATGGGCGCCATGGAGAGCGTGTACGAGCTGAAGGACCAGGTGGAGCTCTACATCGGCAGCGAGAACTTCAGCGGCTACATCCTCTGGTTCAAGGTGATGGAGCCGCTCTGCGCCATGCTCAACACGCCGCCACAGCCCTCGGTGCTGGAGATCGGCGAAGAGATCATCCGCCTGGCCGAGGAGAACAACGTCTTCTGGGTCGGCGAGTACTACACCCTGAGCGCCATCCGCACCGACCGGGTGGACGCCGCTGCCGCGGCGCTGGACCAGCTGGCCGCCGACCTGCTGGACCGGCTGCCGGGCTGCCTGCCCACCCTGAGCCAGGCCCGGGGCATGGCAAAGCACTTCAATACGGAATCCTGGTACAACCGTGCCGCCTCCAGCGATGTGGACATCGTCGACTTCGCCAGGCAGATGGCCGCCGTGGAAACCGATCCAGTGCTGCTGGCCGACCTGGAGGCGGTGATCCAGGCCTTTGGCGAGGCGGTGGTGGCCGAGATGCACGGCACGCGGATCCACGAGGCCACCGGCCTGACCCTTTACTTCCCCTGCGACGGCCGCTACCACGACCCGACCTACAACACCACCGGTCTCGACTTCGTTCACGACCTGGGATGGGACGAGCTGCTGGATGCGTATTACGAGCACGCACCGCTGACCTGGCTGTTTACCGGGCCGGGCCCGGCCCAGGCCAATCCGCCCCTGCTCCGCACCTACAACGCTTTCGCTCCGCAGACGCCGCTGGCCGAGGTGACCGCGTACGGGGTCTCGGCCAACGGTCTCAATGTGGCCGCCGGCGATCTCTATGACGGCTCGGTGCCGATGGTGATCACCGGCCCGGGACCGGGTGCGGTGTTCGGACCCCACGTGCGGGTCTTCTCACCGCTGGGCACGCCGGTCCCCGGGGCAAGCTTCCTGGCCTACGGCACGCACCAGTACGGGGTGAACGTGGCCTCGGGCAACGTGGACGCCGAGATGCTCGACACCTACGACGACATCATCACCGGCCCGGGGCCGGGACCGGTCTTCGGGCCCCACGTTCGCGGTTGGAACTTCGAACTGGGGGGAACGGTGACCCCCATCCCCGGCCTGAGCTTCTTCGCCTACGGCACCAACCGTTACGGAGTCAACGTGGCCTGTGGCAACCTCAACGGCGGCGACCACGACGAGATTCTCACCGGTCCCGGTCCGGGCGCAGTGTTCGGCCCGCACGTCCGCGGCTGGCGGTACTGGGCGGCGCCGCAGGAGGTTGAACCGCTGCCCAACCTCAGCTTCTTCGCCTACGGCACCCACCGCCTCGGGGTCAACGTGGCCTGCGCCGACGTGGACGGTGACCGCAAGGACGAGATCATCACCGCGCCGGGGCCCGGTTCGCTGTTCCCGGCCCACATCCGGGGCTGGGACTACGTCAGCGCGGGGGTCACGCCGATGGAGGGCATCAACTTCCTCGCCTACCCCTCGGCGATGTACGGCGCCCGAATCTCAGCCATGGACCTGGACCAGGACGGCATCGACGAGATCATCACCGTTCCAGGCCCGGACCCGGGCTGGGGCGCACGGGTTCGGGCCTGGAAGCTGGTGGATGGCGTAATCGAACCGGTGGAGGACATCGACTTCGACGCATATGGCGATCTGGGGCTGGCCTTTGGCGGCGATATCGCCGGCGGGGGGAGTTGATCAGACCAGCAGATCGATGGCTCCGGGGATCACGGTGACCCGCACCGGGGTGCGGCCCGCGAGCTCGCCGTCGATGTTCAGCGGTTCTTCCACGCCAGGTTCGATGGCGAAGGACCGGGCCTGGCGGACTTCGACGATGGGGTCGTCCACGTGCCGGCCGCTGAAGATTTTCGGGAACAGTGACAGCATCTTCAGCCGGCCGGTGTCCCGGGCGATCACCAGGTCGATCAGCCCGTCGCCGATCTTCGCCCCGGGCGCGATCTTCATCCCCATGCCGGTGTGCACCGTGTTGCAGCCGAGGATGAACTCGTACTCCCCGTCCACGGTCCGGCCGTCGATCTCCAGCTTTGCCGTCCGCCGGACGTTCTTCAGAACCTCGATCACCGTGGCCACGTTGTATTGCTGGCCGCGCAGCCAGGCCAGCTTCACCGACATCTGCTTGATCGCCGCCGGCAGGCCCCAGCCCACGATGTTGAAGCTGTAGATCGTCTCGCCGGCGGCTTCCACCCGGGCGATGTCCAGCGGCTGATGCGTGCCGCTGAGGATCCGGTCCGCCGCCTGCACGGGGTCGAGACAATCGAGGTCACGCATCAGGGAGTTGCCGGTGCCGCCGGCAATCAGGCCCACCGGCACCTTCTTCCCGTCGGCCCTGGTCATCAGGCCATTGACCAGCTCGTGCATGGTGCCGTCGCCGCCCACGGCGACCATGGCATCGCCCTCGTTGATTTCCAGATCCCTGCCCAGCTCGGTGGCGTGGCCGGGACCGGTGGTGTGGTGGGTCTCGACACGGGCGCCGGCGGCCTCGAACCGCTCACGAACGGCCTCGATCATCCCCAGGCCCTTGCCGGCCCCGGACCGTGGATTGACGATGAGCTGCAGTCTGGTCACATTCAGCCCCGTTCCGCCACTTTCACCCCGTCCTCGATGGCGTCGCCGGGGTGCACGATCACCGTGTCCCCTTCGGCGAGGCCGGAGCGCACCTCGGCGTGGAGGCCGTTCCGCTTGCCCACCTCCACGCTGGTCAGTTCAGCGGTGCCGCCACGCACGGCGTAGACCGCCTGGGCGGCGTTGACCCGGAAGAGGCTGCTCGTGGGCACCAGCAGCACGTCGTGGGCCTGCTCAATGACAATGCGCAACTCCACTCGATAACCATCGCCCAGGGCAGCCCAGGCCTCACGGGGGTGGTCGAAGTCGACAACAACATTGACCCGCTGCTCTTCCACACCGAGGGCGGAGTACTTGGTGAAACCGAAGGGCTCGACACGGCGCACTACGCCATCCAGGTCCTGGTCACCACCCCAGCGTTCGATGATCACTTTCTGGCCCGGACGGACCTTCACCGCATCGGAAGAAAGCAGATCGGAGACGATCTCAAGGTCGTCGGGGTCGGCGATCTCGATCAGATTCTCGCCGGCTGACACCACCGCCTCGCTCTCCCGGAACCGTTGCAGCACGACCCCGTCCACCGGGGCGCGGATGATGATCGTCCGCTTATCGCCGTCATCAGGCGTTTCCACCAGTGCCGCCCGGGCGGCGGCCAGTTCCTGCTCGGCGGAACGCACGGCGAACTGCGCCGCGGCCAGGGCTTTCTCCGCGGTGCGCGCATTCAGTTCAGCCTGTTCCAGCCGCTCGCTGGAGACGAAGCCTTCCTCGAACAGCCGGCGGTAGCGCTGATCCTCGCTGCGGGCAAACTGCAGCTCGGCTTCGGCCCGCTGTTCCTCCACCTCGGCAGTACCCACCGCGGCCAGGGCCGAGCCCACACGGGCCTCGTTCTGCGCACGGGTGCGGGCGTCCTGCAGCACCGGATCGGCGGGCCGGAACGTGGCCACTACCGTCTCGCCGCCCACCACCGGGTCACCCGGCTCCAGCCCGATACGCAGCACCCGGCCGGCCATGGGTGCCGAAACGGTGAAACGGTCACGGACGCGGGTTTCCCCTTCCTCGTCGATGGTGACCTGGATCGCGCCCCGCTGCACAGTGACGAAATCGGCTTCCAGCGACTTGGGCCGCAACGCCCAGGCCAGCAGCAGCACCAGCAGGATGACGACGGACCAGACGATGACGGTTTTGCGTTTCGGTTTCATCTGTTTCTCACTCCCTGGTCTTCAGCACTTCGACGAGGTCCAGACGGTTGAGTTTTCGTTTCACCACCACCCCGGAAATCAGCGCCGCCGCGCCCACGGTAAGCGCGGCCCAGGCGTAGGTCCGCGACGAGACCACCAGGGGGAAGCGGTACATATCGGTGTCGTAGGCGGTGACCACCAGCGCCGAAAGCCAGTAGCCCAGGGCCATGCCGATGGGCAGCGAGACCAGGGTGACCAGCGCCAGCTCGCCGAGCAGGATGAACGAGATCTCGCCGCGGGTGAAACCCATCACCCGCAGGCTGGCCAGTTCGCGGCCCCGTTCGGAGAGCGAGATCCGCGCGGCGTTGTAAACCACCCCGAAGGCAATGATCCCGGCGAAAAGCACGTTGAAGAAGATCATGATGCCCAGGCTTTCGCCGATGGTATCGTAGAAGGCGTTCACCGCCGCCGACTTCAGCGCCACCCCGGCAACGAAGGGCACCAGCTTCAGGCGGCGGTAGAGCTCGTCGGCGTGGAGCGCGTCGACCTGCAGGAAGGCGCCGGAGAGGCTCTGCCCCTCGCGCAGCATGGCGTGGAGCGCCCCTGTCTCCATGTAGGCCGAGGTGCCGAGGAACTCGTCCACCAGTTCGCTGACCACCTCGGTGCGCGTGGGGCGCCGGCCTTCAAGCACCTCGACGATCACCTCGTCCCCGGCCCTGGCGCCGAGGATCTCGGCCAGCTTGGAGGAAAGCACCAGCCCGCCGGAGCGAATCTCCACCGGACGGTAATCGGTGTTGACGATGCGGCTGAGCCGCGCCCCGGGCGCCAGACCGGTGATCGAGGCCATCCGCGAGCGGTGGCCAAAGCGCAGGCGCACCGGCACCGAGCGCAGGGTCTCGGCGTAGACCACACCGGGCATCCGTTCCATCTCGTGGAGAGCGCGAGAGGAGGCCGGTTCGACAAAGGTCACGGTGATGTCCTGGCGGTTGGCCACGCTGTACTGCACATCCATCATCAGATCCATGGCGTCGAGCCAGAACATGCCCACCACCATCATCGCCGCGCCGAAGGAGATGCCGATCACCGAGGCCGCGGTGCGCCAGGGACGGCGCTGGATGTTGCGCATGATCATCCGCGAGGGTTGGTTGAAAAACCGCTTCAGCCCCAGCCGTTCGACCCAGCTCTCGTGATAACCGGACGGCGGCTCGGGCCGCATGGCCTCGGCCGGGGGCAAAATCACCGCCCGCTTGACCGAGCCGAAGGCGCCGAGCACCGCGGCAATGACGCTGACCACCACGGCCCCCAGCAATACTCCCGGTTCCAGCCGGTAGTCGAGGATCGGGAAGCGGAAGAAGTCGCCGTAGAGCCGACACATGGCCGCACCGAGCCAGGCCCCGCCGGCCAGTCCGATGGCCCCGCCCACCAGGGAAACGGCCAGACTCCAGCCGGCGTAGTGCCAGCCGATCTCCATGTTTGTGTAGCCCAGGGCCTTGAGCGCCGCGATCTGTGGCCGCTGCACCGCCACGATGCGCAACAGCACCACGTTGAGCAGGAAAGCGGCCACGGCGAAGAAGATCACCGGAATCATCAGGCCGGCGCCCTTCAGCCCGGCCAGCTCAGCATCGAGATAGAAATGCGAAGCCTGCAGGTCGCGGGAAATGGCACCCAGGCCGCCGTACGGCTCCACCAGCCGGTCGAGGCGGGCGATCACCTCGTCCTTCTGGGCCCCGGGCATCAGCGAAAGGGAAACGTCGTTGAACCCGCCCTCCATGTCGAAGGCGGTGGAGAGCGCTTTCTGCTCCATCCAGAAAATGCCGTAACGGCCGTCGTCGGGCATCAGCGCCCCGGGGGGTATATTGTACACGTACTCCGGCGAGAGGGCGATACCCACGATTTCCAGCTCGCGCCGCCGGCCATTGATCACCGCGGCCACCGTGTCCCCGGGCTCCAGGCCCCGGGCCAGGGCGAAGCCCTCGGTGACCAGCACCTCATCCTGGCGATTCGGTTCGATGTAGCGGCCTTTGCGCAGGAAGACGTCGTTCAGCGTGGCCCGGTCCAGCTCGGGGATGGAGATCAGCCGGCCGGTGAGCGGCTCTTCCGCCCCATCCACGTCGAGATTTACCCCCACCACCACCCGGGTCTCCACCCTGGCCACCCCGGGGATCTCGGCGATGCGCTCCCCGAGGCGCAGCGGCGCCCGCTTCAGCGAGCAGAAGACGTCGCCGAAACGATAGCGCTCATAGTAGGTCTGCTGGGTCCGGTCGAGGGACTGGAAGGTGCTGATGTAGGCCACGTACATCGCCACCCCGGCGGCAATGACCATGCTGATGGCGAAGGCCTGCCCCTTGATCGCCCACAGGTCGCGGTACAGCTTCATGTTCAGTGAGCGCATGACGTCACCAGTGCAGCTCCCGGGGGTGGATCTTGGTCTCGTTGTGCTCCACCGACCCGATCCTGCCGTCGGAGAGCCGGATCACCGTGTCGGACATCTCGGAGATGGCCGCGTTGTGGGTGATCACCGCAGTGGTGGTGCTTAGTTCCTGGTTCACCGTCTCAATGGCCTCGAGCACCACGATGCCGGTGGAGACGTCGAGAGCGCCGGTGGGCTCGTCGCAGAGCAGCACGTCGGGCCTTTTTGCGATGGCCCGGGCGATGGCCACCCGCTGCTGCTCACCTCCGGAGAGCTGGGACGGGAAGTGGTCGATGCGGTCGCCAAGGCCCACCAGTTCCAGCGCCTCGGCCGGGGCCAGCGGGTCGGGCACGATCTCGGTGACCAGAGCCACGTTCTCCCGAGCGGTGAGGCTGGGGATCAGGTTGTAGAACTGGAAAACGAACCCCACATGGTGCCGCCGGTACTGGGTCAACTCAGCGTCACCCACCAGGGTGATCTCCTTACCGCGGTAGAAGACCTGCCCGGCAGTGGGCGTGTCCAGCCCGCCGAGGATGTTGAGCAGGGTAGACTTGCCGCTGCCCGAGGGCCCGAGCAGCACGGTAAACTCAGATTCCCGCAGCTGCAGGTCCACCCCCCTGAGAGCGTGCACCTCCACCTCGCCCATGTGGTAGACCTTGGTCAGGCCCCGGGCGTCGAAAATGAGGCCGTTTTTCACTTCCGCCTGCGTTTCGCTCATTGACCAAGCCTCCGCTCAATTGTACCAGTGTCATAATACAATACGCAGGTCCGTTCGGCGTGTTTCATAAATTCGGTGACAGTTACCATCCATCTTAAATTATTATATTTTCAACAACTTAACTTCAACGGTGACAGTTACCAATTATTCAGGTCACCATCTTAACAGAAAATCATCTTTCCAGGTAACTGTCCCCGGAAACCCTATGTTCTTTTTTAACAGTCATTTGTAGGCGGCGGTAACTGTCCCCAAAATGATGCCGGCGGCAATTTCCGCACCGTTCACCGGCGGGGCGGGGGGTATGGGCATGGCCAGCAGTTTCAGGAGCTGGCCGGGCCAGCTCTCTCCGCTGTCATCTCCTGCCGACATGGGCCGGGCCGGAACGAAGTCGTTGTTCCCGGCGGCCAGCACGTCGTGCTCGGGATAATCAAAACGCGGGGCGTAGAGCACCGGTGTGCGGCCGGCCACCGTTTCGGCGCACATGGAGTAGCCAAGCTTGGAAACCAGCAGGTCCACCGTGGCGAGCACATCGGGAAAAACCGGCTGCAGCGATCGGTGCAGCACCCTGAGATTCGGCGAAGGATCAAGCCCCTCGCCGTCGAAGGTGAGCACCATGAACTCGCCCCCGGCGGCCAGGCGGTTCGTGGCCCGGGCCAGGTGATGCCCCATGCGCATGGTGACGAGCACCAGCGGCCTTGTCTCGCTTTCGGGAATGCCGAGCCGCCGCCTTCCCTCCCCCACCGGCCAGGTGCGCCCCCGGGCGATGAAGGGGATGTTCCGCTGCCGGGGAAAAGCGTCCATCTCGTGGGACAGGGGCAGGCGCAGCAGCAGGCCTGTTTCGGCGTACGAACGACGAATGTCGTCCACCAGGCCCTCGAAGTGGGGGAAGGCTCTTTCCCAGGGCCGGTAGATGTAGTCCCATGAAAAATTGCCCACGGCGACCACCGGCAGGCCGGCCGCCGCCCCCACTTCGGAAGCCAGGGGCGGGATGTCGCTGACGATGACCGAAACAGCGTGTTCGCGGCAGAATTCGATTTCCCGCGCGATGAGGTCATTGCGCCGCGCCAGCACCCGGGCATAGGCCTCGAGGGTGCCCTCCCGGTCCTGGTGCATCGGCCCCCGTTCGAGAACGCCGGCGTCGATGGGCGCCTCACTGCAGGCCACCGGCCGCCTGGCGCAGGCATCGAGCAGCCAGCGGGGAGCGGCGGTGCGCACGAAGATCGAGACGTCCGTGTCGGCATCGAAGAGTGCGTTGACCAGGGCGATGGTCCGGGTGAGGTGCCCGTAACCGTGCCCCGACACATAGCAGAGGACGTTCATCGACCGCCCTACCCTTCCTTGATCCCGGCGATGCGGGGGTCGAAGGCGTCGCGCAGGGCATCGCCCACGAGGTTGAAGCAGAGCACGGCGAAGACGATGGCCAGGCCGGGGAAGGTGGTGATCCAGGGCGCCTCGAGCAGCAGGTGCCGGCCCTCATTGACCATCGAGCCCCAGCTGGCCGTGGGCGGCGGTACGCCGAGGCCGAGGAAGCTGAGGCCGGCCTCGACGAGGATCGTCTGGCCCAGGCCGAGGGTGGCGGTGACCACCAGGGGGGCGAGGCAGTTCGGCAACAGATGGCGGCAGGCCACCCGCGCCGGCGAAGCGCCCAGGGCGCCGGCGGCGAGCACGAACTCCCGTTCCCGCAAGGCCAGCACTTCCCCGCGCACCACCCGGGCGGTGGTCATCCAGCCGGTGAGGCCGAGCAGCACCATGATGAGCAGCATCGAGCGGTTGAAAAAAGCGGCCACGGCCAGCAGGAGCACCAGCCGGGGAAAGGAGATCAGCAGGTCCACCAGGCGCATGAGCAGCGTGTCCACCCAGCCGCCGAGCTGCCCGGCCAGCAGGCCCACCATGGTGCCGATGACCAGCGAGATGGCCACCGCGGCGAGGCCCACAGTGAGCGAAATGCGCGCACCGTAGAGCAGCCGGCTGAAGATGTCCCGGGCGTAGCGGTCGGTGCCCATGAGGTGCCGGGCCGACGGCACCGAGTTGCGGTTGTTCAGCAGGTCCACCGACCGGTCCGGCGGGTAGGGCGCCAGCACCGGGGCGAGCATTGCGCAAAGATACATCAGCACGATGAGGCCCAGCCCGGCCAGGGCCAGGCGATTGCTCCTGAAGCGGGCCATGACGCCGATGCTGGTTCTGCCGCGGTTCATGCCCCCCTCCTGATCCGCGGGTCGGCCGCCCGGTAGAGCAGGTCGGCCACGAGATTGCCCAGCACCACCATCAGCGTGTAAAAGAAGGTGCAGCCGATGACCAGCGGGTAGTCCCGCTGGCTGATCGCGCTGACCATCAGCCAGCCCATGCCGTGCCAGGCGAAGATCCACTCCACGAGCACCGACCCGCCGAAGAGAAAGGGCAGGGAGAGCCCGAAGAGGGTGATCACCGGAATCAACCCGTTGCGCAGCGCGTGCTTGAACAGCACCTGGCGCTCTGAAAGCCCCTTGGCCCTGGCGGTGCGGATGTAGTCATGCCCGGTCACTTCCAGCAGGCTGCCCCGGGCGTAACGGGCGATGCCCGCGGCGCCGGAAAGCCCCAGGGTCAGGGCCGGCAGCACCAGGTGCCACAGGCGGTCGAGCAGGCGCTGGAGCGGCGGCAGCAGGTCAGCGTTGGGCGAGTTGAGCCCCGATGGCGGCAGCACGGGCAGCAGCAGGGCGAAGAGCAGGATGAGCATCAGGGCCAGCCAGAATGTGGGCATGGAATAGAAGAAGAGCGAGATCACGCTCACCGCGTGGTCGGCGAGGGTGTTCCGCCGGGCAGCAGAGAAAACGCCGAGCAGGATCCCGCCGCCGAACATCAGCAGCAGTGCGGCACCGGAGAGCAGCAGGGTGCGGGGCAGCGCCTCGAGGATCAGTTCGGTCACCGGACGGTTGTGGATCATCGAATACTGAAAATCGAGGCGCGCGAAGGCGCCGATCCAGCGCACGAACTGCACCCCCAGCGGCTGGTCCAGGCCGAGGTTCTCCGCCATGCGGGCGCGGGTCTCGGGTGCATTGTCCGGGTTGAGGTAGTAGTACGAGGGGTCGCCGGGGGCGAGGTGCATGACGAAGAAAAGGAGGATCGAAACCCCGAGCAGGATCGGCACCGCGTGGAGCAGCCGCCTGAGGATGAATCGGGCCATCCTTCCCCCTTCACAGCCGGATCAGCTGTCGTCACGCTCCCAGGACGGGTTCTCCCACCACCGCTCCAGTCCGTAGACCGAAGTGAGCAGGTTGGCCTCCACTCCTTCGAACCGCCGGTGGATGCCCATCAGGTTGTTTACCCAGTAGAGGAAGGTATAGGGCTGGTCCTCGTAGATCAGCGCCTGGACCTCGTGCCAGATGGCATTGGCTCTCTCCGGATCGGTCTCCCCCTCCCCCGCAGCAATGAGCCGGTCCACTTCGGGATTGGCGTAGGACGTGAAGTTGTAGATGTACTCGTCGCCGCTGTGCCAGAAAGGCCGCGGTGCGACATAGAGGCTCGCCGACCAGCCGCCCAGCGCCGCCTGGAACTCCCGCTTGACGAGCTGCTCGATGAGCACCGCCCCCTCCATCTGCTCCAGGGCAACGTCAATCCCGGCCTCCTTCAGCTGTGACTGGATCAGCACACAGGCCTGGTCACGCCGTGGATTGCCGGCGCCGGTCTTCATGGTGAAGCTGAAGGGACGGCCCTCACGATCGAGCACACCGTCGTCGTCGCTGTCAGTCCAGCCGGCCTCGGCGAGCAGGTCCCGTGCCGCGGTGATATCGTGGGGCAGCGGCTCGATGGCCTCGTTGTACGCGCCGCACAGCTCGGGCGAAACGGTGCTCACACAGGGGCGGCCATAGCGCTCACCACCGCCGGTAAGCAGCACCTCGATAAGCAGGTCGCGGTCGATGCACATGGTCAGTGCCCGCCGCACCCGTGCATCGGCAAACAGCGGGTCGCGGGTGTTCCAGGCCACGTATTCCATGAAGCGCCAGCCGCGGGGCAGGATGCGGATCTCCGGATTCTCCCGTCGCAGCCGCTCAACATCCTCCACCTGCACCTGGTCCATCATGTCGATCCGGCCGCGGATCAGCTCGGTGAGCCGGGTGGTGTACTCGGGGATGACGCGGAAGACGACCCGGTCGATCCAGGGCCGGGAGGTAATCGTCACATCCGGGTTGGCGGCGAGCACGATCTCCTGGTTGCGCTCCCAGCGCTCCAGGCGATAGGGGCCGGCGCCCACCGGCTTCTCGTTCAGCTCGTGGCGCCGCAGGTTCTGGCGGTCCACGTCGCGGAAAAGGTGCGCGGGCAGCAGGTCCTGGGAGGCATAGTAGAGCTGGGTGTCCCGGTCAAACACCTCGGTGAAGGTAAAGCGCACGGTCCGGCTGTCCAGTTTTTCCACCGTGGCGATACGCTCGGTCTGGTCATAGCGCGGGCTGGCCACCTCGGGGTCGGCCATCAGTTCGTGGGTCAGCACCACGTCGTCGGCGGTCACCGGCGTGCCGTCCTCCCAGTTCACGTCGTCGCGCAGGGTCATGGTCAGCGACAGGCCGTCCTCGGCGTAGTCCCAGGACTGGGCAAGAAAGGGCCGCGTGGTCAGGCGACAGTCCTCGAAGACCTCGGTAGTGGGGTTGGGGTAGATCAGAGTATTGATATGGGAGGCGAGCATGGTCTGCTGCACTACCGGGTTGAGCAGGTCGGCATCGTGGGTCCAGCCCACAACCAGGGTGCCGCCGCGGACGGGGCCCTCCACCGCGGGTGGAAGCGCCTCACCACCACCGCCGCCGCAGCCGGCAAGGATCGCCAGCAAGGAAACGACGAGCGGGAGCAGGTCCGGGCCGGCAAAGCGTGAACGGTCGTGCATTTTCCATCCTCCATCGAGGTGAGCTTATGAACCCTGTCTCCCGCGACGATCCATTCCGTTACCGGAACGATAGCCGCCGCGGAGGTCGGTGAACCGGATGCGCAGCAGGTCGGCCAGCATCCGGGAAGCGTCGGAGAGCGGGTGCACGCGGGAATCAGGGGAGTTGATCCAGCGCACCGGGATCTCCCGCGTGCCGAAACCGAACTTGCGCGCAAGGTAGAGCGCTTCGACGTCGAAACCAAAGCCGTCGATGCGGGCTACGCTGAAAATGGACTGCGCCGCCTCCCGGGTGAAGCACTTGAACCCGCACTGGGTATCGCGGAGGCCGCCGAGGGCAATGGCCCGCACGAAGAGGTTGAAACCCTTGCCCATGGTCTCACGCCACCAGGGCTGGTGCACCTCGACCTCCGAACCGCCGAGCGCGCGGGACCCGATACTCACCTGCACGCTGCCGGACTCCAGGGGGGGCAGCAGCTTCTCCAGTTCCTCGATCGGCGTGGAGAGGTCGGCGTCGGAGAAAAGCAGGAAACGGCCGTTCCCGGCCAGCATGCCCTGTCGCACGGAATAGCCCTTGCCCCGGTTGAACTTGCGGTCGATCACCGTGTGGTGCTCGCAGCCGGCGAGAATCTCCCGAGAGAGCTGGGCCGTCTGGTCCCGGCTGCCGTCGTTGACGACCACGATCTCGAAGGGGAAGACGCGCCGCTCGAGATAGCGGAGAATTGCCTCGAGGCTCGGCCCGACCCGCTTCTCCTCGTTGTAGGCCGGCACCACCACCGTGAGGTGCACCGGGCGAGCACCAGGAATCATCATATTTTCACCAGCGTTTTCACCACGTTCTCCCAGGTCACCGGCAGGCTTGCCTGATAACCCGCCTGTCCCATCCTTTCGGCAAGACCCGGGTCGGCCACAAGCTCGTCGATGCGCTCGGCGATTCTCGTGGGATCGGGGCGGGTGACGAACCCCGAGACACCGTCCTCCACCAGGTCGAGCGGGCCCCCGCTGTCCCGGCAGGTGATCACGCACTTGCGGCTGCGGAAGGCTTCGACGGTGACAAAGCCGAAATCCTCGTTGCGCGGGCCGAAAAAGACCGCCCGGCAGCGGGCATAGTAGTCGGCCAATTCCCGATCACTGACCCGGCCGAGGAGAATCGCCCGCCCTTCCAGGTCGTTGTCCTTGATCCGCTTTTCCAGCCGGTCGTACTCGTCGCCCTCACCGGCGATGAGGCACTTGACCTCGGTGTCACGCACGAGCATGAACGCGTCGAGCAGCAGGTTGATCCGCTTCAGCTTGTGCAGGCGGGAGACGGTGAAAATGAAGTTTTCGTAGCTGTGCGTGTGGTAGTCACGGCCCAGGGGCGGCGGCGGGAGCAGGACGCGGGAGGGGATGCCGCCCCAGGTTTCCAGCCGTTTCTGGATCGTGCCCGAAATGACATAGAGGCTCTTCACGTTGTACCGCAGCAGGTGGTTGTCCAGCCGCTGGATCAGCCGTCGGCGAAAGCGCTCCTTCAGCTTTCCCTTGCCCGTGGGGATGACCCCGAGGAAATCGTCCCAGAGATCATAGTATTCGCGCATGCGGTGGTTGAGCCAGCAGACGTGCAGCGGATGCTTCACCGCGTAGCTGGGGTAACGCAGGGAGATGATCTGGTCCACCACTTCGTCGCCGCCGGTACGGCCCACATCGGTGAGCCGGTTGGCCAGGTAAGCCGACATCTGTCTGCCGAAACGGTTCTGCGGCGTGTAGATCACGTCCGAGTTGTAGCCGTGATCCTTGAGTGCGGTGACCAGGGAACGGGCGATGATCAGGTGGCCGCCAAAGACCATCGGCACGTGGGAGGTGACTACGCAGATGTTCCGCTTGATCATCGGTGCTCCGACATCATCAACGTTCGATGAGGGCCAGTACGGCCGGGTATAGCGGAGAAGTATAAAGAGGCCGCGGCAGTGCTTTCAAGTAGAGGCCAAACAGCGGCGCGGCCATGCGCATCAGCGGACCACCCCCGGCGGCGGCCGCCGACAGGTCGAGATAGCCCCTCATGGGGAGCGGGCGGATGGAGCGGCAGCCGGCGTGATCGATGAACAGCCGCTTCACGTCACCGTAGGAAAGCAGGAAATCACCTGGGCCGTGCATCCGGAAGCCGAGGCGGCCGGCGCCGTGGGCGAAGTCGAAGGGGAAGGTGCGGTTGGGGCAGCTGATAAAGATCCATCCGCCGGGGCGCACCACCCGGACCACCGAGGCGGCGTAGGCCCGACGCCGTTCGCCGGCGTCGGCGGCCAGCTCGAGGCTGTCCCCCACCGTGCCCACGTGCTCGATGACCCCGAGGGAGTAGGCCATGTCGAACACCCCGTCGGCAAAGGGCAGGCGCAGGGCGTCGGCCATGAAGTAGCGCGCCGGGTCGCGTCCCTTGTCCCCCCAGCGCAGGGTACGGCCGCCGCTGTCCACGCCCCAGGCATCGAGACCCGCCCCGCGCAGCACTTCCAGGTCTTCGCCGGACCCGCAGCCCACCGAAAGCACCTGTTCAAGCGTCCCGCCCCCGGCCCCCAGCCGCTGAATGAGCGGGAGCAGGAACTCGCGGGCCAGCCGCCGTTCGCCGGCCTCCTCGCGGGCCACGTGGCCGCCCAGGAACCGCGCCCGCTTCTCCTCGCTTTCCAGCCACCAGTCCTGGAACCCCTCCTCGTCACGGGGCAGCAGGCGCGAGTGACCCGAAGGCAGGCGGGAATACCGGGCGCCACACGATGTACAGCCGGGTTCGGCGACGCCATCGAGGGGAAGGGCCCGGCCACAGACAGGGCAGACCGGCCGGGGGCCGCGTTGGCCGGGCTCACCGTTCCGGTCAGTGGTCATGGTGTCTCCCCGGGAATCCCCTGGTCTTTCTTCAACTGCTCCAGGGCTTCACGGATCGGGCGGGGATACGTGAGCAGCAGTTCGTGGTCCAGCCGGGTGACCACCTGGCGGGTGCGGCCGGTGGCGATCAACCGCCCGTCCCCGGCCGCCACCACCCGGTATTCGAACTCGAGCAACGCGGTGGCAGTGGGGTTGAAGCGGATGCCCACGAGCACCTCGTCATCAAGGCCGGCCGGTGACTTGAAGGTCAGCGAGACGTCGCGCACCGGCAACTGGTAACCCTCGGCGGCGAGCACCGAAGGTGTGAACCCGAATCCCCGGGCCAGGTCGTTGCGTGCCTCCTCGAACCAGGCGAGGTAGCGCCCGTGCCAGACCACACCGTAGGAATCGACCTCGGAGAAGCGGACCCGCAGTTTCAACTCCCACCAGCCGTCCGCCGCACGACGCCCCAGGGGACTGTTCTCGGTACCCACGCGCTCATCCTCCACCAGCCGACATCGATCAGGTCAGTCACCGATCACGATGCTGACATTGCTCCCGCCCGAGGCGAAACTGTTCACGAGCACCGCACGGTTTTCGGATTGCAGCGGCCGCACTTCGCCGGTGACAAGATTCACTGCCGGTTCCCCGGTCTCCCCCCCCTCGGGGACGGGCGGCACCGATCCGCGCCCCAGAACACCCAGCGCGACGATGGACTGTGCCACGCCGCAGGCTCCCGATTCACCGAGCAGGGCCTTCACCGCGGCCACCGGCGGCATCGTTCCAACACCGAAGAGTTCAACGAGCGCCCGGGCCTCCATCAAGTCGAGCAGCTGATTGCCGTTGCCCGAAGCCATCACCGCGGCAACGGCTCCGGGCTCCAGAGCGGCCGCCTCCAGCGCCGCCGTCATGGAGCGCGTATACCCCTCGTGCTCCCCGGGCCAGCGATAGGTGGAGCAGCTGCTGCCGCTCCACCCGGCGCCGAGCACCCGGCCGAGCGGCCGCGCGCCACGCCTGCCGGCGTGGCCGGCAGACTCGAGCACCACCGCGTACGCCCCCTCCCCCACCATCCAGCCGTTGCGCCGGGCGGAGAACGGCCGGCAGGATTCCTCGCCACCGGCACGGCCGGGCGAGAGGAACCCCATGCGGTCATAGAAGGTCAGCAGTTCGTTTGAATACTCGTCCACCCCCTCCACCAGGACCGTCTCGCAACGGCCGAGCCGGATGAAATCGGCAGCCAGGGCCAGGGCCTGAAGCCCCGAACACTCCCGCTGGCTCACCGTGGCATTGGGCCCGCGGATGCCGAAACGGATGGCCACCTGGCCGGCCGGGGCGTTGGGCACCGTGTTGGGGAAGAGCATGGGGAACTGGCCCTCGGCCCCCTCAACCAGCAGGCCCTGGAGATACTCGGCCACCGAGGTGGAGCCGGCGGTGCCGGTGCCGAAAAGAATCCCGCAACTGGTCAGGTCTTCTGCCGGCTCTGGTCCCTTCTCCCCCGGCACCAGCAGACCGGCGTCGGCCAGGGCCAGCTGGGCCGCGGCCACCGAGTATCGCGAGCAGTTGTCCATCCGCCGCAGCTTCATCGCCGGAATGAAGTCCCGGGGCTGGAAATTCCGAACCAGGGCAGCGTGGTTGGCCCGGCGGCCCGCCACCGGCCCGCCGGGGACCTCGGACCAGGTTTCCGCCCCGCCCCAGAGTCCGTCGAGCAGGGCATCGGCGCCGGTGCCCAGGGGCGATACGGCGGCGCTGCCCGTGATCAGCACCTCACGTTCGGCCGTGCCACAGTCACGCATCTTCAGCCCTCCCCAGGACGAGGCAGCCGTTGTTGCCACCGAAAGCGAAGGAATTCGAGATCGCCGCTTCGAATTCGGCCGGACGGCTCTCCAGGGGCACGTGATTGAGAACGCACTCGGGGTCCGGCGTCTCGAGGTTTGCCGTGGGCGGCAGGAACCGGTCGCGCAGGGCGAGAACGGTGACCAGGGCCTCCATGGCACCGGCCGAACCGAGACAGTGGCCCAGCATCGACTTCGTGGAACTCACCGGAACCGTGGCCCCGTACTCACCGAAGGCAGCGTGGATCGCCCTGGTTTCGGCCAGGTCGTTGTGCGGTGTGCCGGTGCCATGGGCATTGATGTAGCCCACCCGGTCCGGCGTCAGCCCGGCCAGGCGGAGCGCCTGGGTCATGGCCAGCGTCGCCCCCTCCCCGTCCGGGTGGGGGGCGGTCATGTGGTGCGCATCGGAAGACATGCCGCAGCCCAGCACCTCGGCGTGGATCCGCGCTCCCCGCCGCCGGGCCGCCTCGAGCGGCTCGAGGACCAGGATCGCCGCCCCCTCGCCCAGCGAGAGCCCCTTGCGCTCAGCGTCGAAAGGCCGGCAGGTGTCCGGGTCCACGGAACGGAGCGCATTGAAGCCGCTGTAGGTCAGCCGGCTCAATGTGTCGCTTCCGCCGGTGACGGCCATGTCCACCAGCCCCAAGCGCACGGCGTCGCAGGACTGGCCGATGGCCAGGGTGCTCGAGGAACAGGCCGTGACCACCGTGCTGCGTGGCCCGCCGAAGCGGTAACGCTCGGCGATGCGGTCGGCGGTGGCACAGGGGAAATGGCCCAGGGCCCTCGTCGCCGGAACCCCCTCCCAGCCGCTTCCCAGCACGGCCCGGTAGTAGGATTCGCTGTCGAAGAGCCCACCCACGCCACCACCGAGGATCACCCCCACCTGCGCCGGGTCGGGCAGCGGCCCGCCGGGCCCGAAAGCATCTTCCAGCGCTTCCGCGGCCGCCACCAGCCCGGCCATGTCGGCCCGGGAGAGCCGCCGCCGTTCGCGGCGGCTGAAGTGGGCCCCGGGATCGAAGCCCTGCAGTTCGGCCCCGGTGGACGTGCGGAAATCGCTGGTATCGAAGAGGGTCACCGTACGGATGCCGCAGCGCCCTTCGCGCACCCCGTGGAGCAGCGAGGGCAGGTCGGGCCCCAGGGCGGAAACCGCCCCCAGGCCGGTGACCACCACCCGCCTCCCGTCTGCAGCATCGACGCGATCATTCATCGTGCTTCCACCTCCCGGGGCACACTGAGCGTCAATTCGGCTTCCCCCACGGTCTCGCCATCCAGGTCAACCCTGCCGGCGACCTTGACCAGGCCGCCGAAACGCCCCAGAACTTCGGCCCGCACTTCCAGCGTGTCTCCGGGCTCCACCCGGCGGCTGGCCCGAAAGTCCCGGATCGCAGCAAGGAATCCTGCCCGCGGCTCGCCGCCCTCCCCATCCCCGGCAGGGGCCGCGGCGGCCAGGGCCGCGGCCTGGGACATGGCCTCCACCAGGAAAAAGGGGTTCAGTTCGGGCGATCGGCCGTCCTCGCCGCTGCGGATGCCGGGATCATTGAAGGAAACCCGCTTGAGGGCCAGGCAGGATCGTCCCGGCACCCTGCTCACCAGCCGGTCGATCATCAGGAACGGGCTGCGGTGAGGCAGGATGGCCAGGATCTCGTCCGGGCCGCTGGCGACGGCGGCGCTCATGCGGGACGGAGACCCTTCTCCCTGACGAACGCCACCAGGGCGTCGATGGAAGCAAAGGCCTTGACCCCCACTTCCTCGTCCTCGATCTTCACCCCGAACTCCTGCTCCAGGCCGAGCACCAGCTCCAGGGCATCGATGGAGTCGAGCCCCAGGCCTTCGCCGAACAGCGGCTGATCGTCCTCGATCTCGTCGGGTTCGATCTCCAGTTTGAGGCGGCTGATGATCAGGTTCTTCATTCTCAGGGCTAGCGACTTCTCATCCTCGCTCATCGTGCTTGGCACTCCTTTATCAATCTTCTTCAGGGGCCTCCGCGCCCCCGACAATACCCGTAAAATCCGATTCCACCGTCTGCACACTCACGTCGCGCAGCACCCAGCGGGTCATCCGGCTGAGCACTTCGCCGGGCCCGCACTCCACGAACGCCCCACAGCCGGCAGCGTTCATCGCCGCCAAAACCCGGGGCCAGTCGAGCCTGCGGGCGATCTGCGTGCAGATCAGCTCCCGGGCCTCACCGGCGGTCCGCACCGGCTGCCCGTCGAGGTGCGAGTATACCGCTATCCGCGGCGCGTGGAACATCGACGGATCGGTTTCATCGAGCAGCCGCTCCACCACCGGCCGCATCCAGCGGCTGTGAAACGGCACGCGCGTGTGCAGCCGCTCGGCCCGCATCGAACCCGGGGCAAGGTCGGCCAGCACGTCGTCCACGGCCGCGGCATGCCCCGATATGACCACCTGCTTGGCCGTGTTGACATTGGCCACCATGGCCCGGTCAGCGCCCGCACCCCGACAGGCCTCGGCCACTTTCTCCGGCCCGTGCCCGATGAGTACGCCCATCGCCCCGTCGAAAGTGGCGAGCTCCTCCAGAGCCAGTTGCTGCACCCGCAGGGCGATACCCAGCGCATTCTCGAATCCGAGCGCACCGGCCACCGTCAGGGCGGAATAACAGCCGAGGCTGTGACCGGTCACGACTTGCGGCGTCACGCCGTGCTGCGACAGGCAGTCGGTCCAGGCGGCATTGACAGTGAGCACCGCCATCTGGGCGGTGAGATCGTCGAATCCGGCCTCACCGGCAGCCGGCGCCTCGATGGCCAGGGGCAACCCCGTCGCGACCCGGGCCCGCTGGAGCCACTCTCCGGCCCCGCCGAACCGCAGCAGCAGGTTGGGCCACATGTCCGGATGCTCGGACATCTGGCCGGGGAAAAAAAAGGCCCTCATCGACACCCCCGGGACCACTGAAACCTCACCCGGGCGAGACCGTCTCGGGCACCCCGGAACCACTGTTTCACAACGTTGATCATTTTAGCACTGCCCCCCGTACTGTCAAGAAAACCTTGCTTTTGCAGGGTCTTATGACGGATGCGCCACGTCCCCCAGGGGCATGAAATCCAGCTCGGAGAGCAGCCGCTCCCAGGTGGACCGGCCGCGGCTGAGCCCGGCGTAGTGCACGAAACGCTGCGCCCGCGGCATGGGGTGGCGCGGCGGATCGGGGTCCAGTTCCCAGGGATGGAGAAACCAGACCGCGGGAAGCCCCTTCCCGGTGAGCCGGCGGGCGGCGGACAGGCCTCGCGAGGGGCCGAAAAGCCGCAGCGGCCAGGCCCCGCCGAGAAAAACACCGCCCACGCCGAAGAGCCGGCCGGTGAGCGGCGGGAACTCCATGAGGCGGCGGCCGTCTTCCAGCTCCAGTTCCGCGGCCTCCCGGGGATGGCGCCGGTCGCCGATCAGCGGGGCCCGGGTGAGGCTGGAATCGATACGAATCCCGTGGCGCAGGAGGATGTCGAAGGCCCAGGGCGTGGAGGCCAGGCCGAGGGACCACATGGGCGCACGGTAGGCCGTCACCGGACCACCGGCCTGCTCGCGGAGCAGACTCAACGACCGTGCAAGGTCAGCCTCGAAGGCCTGCGGGCCAATACCGTTCACCGGCTGGTGCAGATGCCCGTGGCAACCGATCTCGTGCCCCATGGAAGCGATCCGCTCAACCAGCCCGGGTCGTGTCTCGGCGAGCCAGCCGAGGACGAAAAACGTGGCTTGGCAACCGGTCCGGGCCAGCAGGTCCAGCAACCGGTCCACGTCGGCATCCACCCGGCTGGGGAGCCGGCACCATTGGTCCGGCCCCTCGAGATCGGCCACCCCGCAGACATGAAACCACTCCTCCACGTCCACGGTGAGCACGCTCCGACCGCTGCCGGCTGCGGCGAAGGGGCTGCATTCGATCCGACTCATGGCTCGCTCCCCTGGAGAATCCATCCGCCTCCGTGCCGGCGACTGTAACCGGTTCCGGAGGCTCATCGCTCAAAACCGCAGCGTGGCCATGCAGACACGATAGGTGTCGGGCACCGAGCGATAGTGGCTGCGACCCGGGTGGTAGCTGATGGAGACCGGAACGTTGACCAGGGTGATCTTCCGTGCGGCCAGCTTGATCAGGATCTCGGTCTCGATCTCGAAGCCGGTGGAAACCAGCCCGATCGCCCGCAGGCGGTCGGCACGGATGAGGCGGAACCCGGTCTGGCTGTCCCCCACCTCGAGCCCGGTGACCCGGGAGAGCACGTAAACCCCGAAGAGATTTGTGGTGTAACGGACCCTGGGAATGCTGTCCCTGGTCTCGGGCCGCAGACGGCAACCGAGGACCACGTCGGGCCGCGGGCGCTGCTCCAGCGCGGCGAACATCGCCGGGATATCCACGGGATCGTGCTGGCCGTCGGCGTCCATGAAGAGGACGTATTCCACGTCCGGGTCGAGCAGCAGAACCTCGAGCCCCCGACGCAGGGCCGTCCCCTTGCCCGACCGGCGGGGCAGGCTGAGCAGTTCGGCCCCGGCCTCCCGGGCCGCGTCGGCAGTGCCGTCCTGCGACCCGTCGTCCACCACCAGTGTCCGCCCTGCCAGGGGCAGGGCCCCGGCCAGCACCCCGGGCAAGGTCTCCGCTTCGTTGTTCGCCGGAATCAGCAGAGCCACCCCGGACCGACGGCCGCCGGGCTCCGCGCCGCGATCGCTCATGCGTGCCTCCCGTTGCCGTTGCCGTTCTTGCCGTCAAAATAGCGGCTCAGCGCTTCGACGTACGCCTCGGCCACGGTCTGCCGATAGGCCGGATCGGCCATGCGCCGGCTGTCGTCGGGGTTGCGCAGGTTGCAGACCTCGATGAGCATCTTCAACGGAATGATGTTGTTACGCAGTACGGCTGGAGCATAGGAGCGCCGCCGCCGGACCAGGTGATTGCGCACCGGCTTGTAGCCGTGCACCGGCAGGCCGTGGCGCCGGAAGCTGGCCAGCACCTCCTCGGCCAGACCGCGGGAGAGCCCCTCGCTCTTCGAGCGGGCCGACTTGTAACAGTCGAGCCGCGGATAGGCCGCCACCTCGGTGCGCCGGGTGTAGGTCGACCCGGAAAGAGAGATCCGCGAGCTGCCGTAGCGTGCCCCGAGAATGTAGATCATCGCGCCGCTCAGCGCCGGGTGCAGGGCGTCGGCGTGAACACTGGTAAAAACCACGCTGTGCTCGTGGGCGCCGCGGGCCAGCAACTCCTTGTAGTGGTAGTTGGCCATGGCCCAGCGGAGGTTGACGCCGGCTCGGGTGGCCCCGGACTCGGTGAGCTGGTAAGCCGGGGTAACCAGCACCTCCTCGTCCTGGTCTCTGCTGATGCCGCGCTCGGCAACGGCGAATCCGCTGGAACGGTCCCTCACGGTCATGATCACCCGGCCCGAGCTGCGGGTCTCGATGATCCGCTTGATGCGGCAGGCGATGTCGTAGACATGGTCGTCCTCCCACACCCCATGGTGCTCCGCCCCGTGATCACGGCCGCCGTGGCCCGGGTCGAGGATCACGGTGATGCCGTCGAGCCCCAGACCGCGCCCCCCGCGCTCGAAACCGGTGGAGAGAAAGCGGTTCAGCTCGTAGGCCAGCCGCTCAGGGTGACCCGGGGGCAGCATCTCGTCAGCGAGATAGTCCACGGGGATCTTGATGCCGTACCCGGTGGGGATGTCGGTGACGTCCTCGATGCCGCTCCGCTCGGCGATCAGCGCGGCCATCTCGTTCACCTCATCGGCGAGCATCAGGCCGGTGAAGCGGATGACCACCGAAGAATAGAGTGCCTCACCCTGACGGAGGCGGTAGAGGGCATACTCACCCTGATCGTCCCGGCCGTATTCCAGGGGGATGTCCAGCACCGCCTGCTCCTCGACCCAGGCCTTGAGCTGGGGCAGCAGCCAGTCGGCGGGAACGGCCACCTCCTCCCCCACCTTGAGGTCCCAGACCGGCTGCCCCACGAGCCCGGCCAGGTCGTCGGCACGGTCCTCGTCGCCGGTGTACCAGCGGGCGATATCCTTGAAACGCTCACCACCCCTTCCCGAACGGCCGCAGACGACCTGGTGGATCAGCTGGCCCTCCTCCACCCGGTTGTGGGGAAAGGAGGCAAAAAGGGCCGCGGTGCGGTAAGGCGGTGACAGAAGATCGAAGGGGATGCGGTACCAGCGCCCCTCGATCAGCGTCCGAGTGCCGTTGAGCAGCTGGATCTGCCGCCACGCCGAACGGGAGCCGGTGAAACGCTCGGTGAGCCGGTAGTAGCCTTCGCCCTTTTCCGGAATGGCCTCGAGCTCGATGCGGTTGCCGTCCTCCACCCGGATGCGCACGCCCTCGGTGACCTCCACCTGTCGGTCGCAGGGTTGCCCGGCAAGGAGGGCGGGGGAGAACAGCAGGCAGAGCAGCGGCAGCAGAGCGGACAGGTGCCGCACGGCCTTGTGGCCCTGTCTCCGCTGTCCTCGCGCCTCGCCCATCACTCACCTCCCCCGGATCGCAGCGGCACGGTCATGTTCCGGTATCCCGATGCGCACTCGTAAGCGCCGGCCACACGGAAAAGCAGCTCCTCGGCATGCGCAGGTCCGATGAACTGCAGACCCGCGGGCAGCAGACCACCGACCAGCCCGCAGGGCACCGAGATCGCCGGCAGCCCGGCCAGGCTGCTGCAGACGGTGAACTCGTCGCTGCGATACATTTCCAGCGGATCCTCCGTCCGCTCGCCCAGTCGAAAGGCCGGCGTGGCTGCGGTCGGACAGCATACCACGTCCACCGCGGCGAAGGCCCCACGGTAATCCCCGAGGATCAGGGTACGCACCTTCTGCGCCTGGACGTAACGGCGCTCGACATAACCGGCACAGAGGGCATGGGTCCCCAGCAGCACCCGGCGTTTCACCTCGGGGCCGAAACCGCGGGAGCGAGTCTCACGGTAGAGCTCTTCCAGGTTTCCCCCATCCCCCAGCCGCACGCCGTAACGCACACCGTCGTACCGGCCGAGGTTCGAGGCCGCCTCGGCCGCGGTGGTGAAGACGTAGACCGCGACACCGTATTCATGGTGCGGCAGTTCGATATCCACCACTTCGGCGCCCAGCGAACGGAGCAGATCCAGCGCCTCCTCGAAGAGTCGGCTCAGTTCAGGGTCCGCGGCCCCGGCGCCGGGTCCACGGGTCACCCCGATCCGCAGCCCGCCGACGCCCTCCGAGGCATCCCCCGCCGGCGACGGCGACACCGAACTGCTGTCCCGGGGGTCCCGGCCGGCGATCACCCGGTGGAGCAGAGCACAGTCGCGCACCGAACGGGTGACAGGGCCCACCTGGTCGAGGGACGAGGCGAGGGAGACGAGACCGGATCGGGACACCGCGCCATAGGTCGGCCGCAGCCCAACCACTCCGCAAAACGCGGCGGGCTGACGCACTGAACCACCCGTGTCCGATCCGAGAGCGGCAAGGGCGCTGCCCGCGGCCACCGCGGCGGCCGAGCCGCCGCTGGAACCGCCGGGCACCCGCTCCGGATCCCAGGGGTTTCGAGAAGGGCCGAAGGCGGAGTGCTCGGTGGACGAACCCATGGCGAATTCGTCGAGATTGGTCTTGCCCAGCAGCAGCGCACCGGCACGGCGCAGCCGCTGCACCACGGTGGCGTCCTCCGGCGGGCAGTACCCGGCGAGGTGGCGGGACCCGCAGGTCGTGGGCAGGCCGGAGAGGCAGATATTGTCCTTTACCGCCACCGGCACTCCGGCCAGCGGGCCGGCATGGGCCCCGCAATCCAGGTCACGGTCCAGGGCACGGGCCTCCTCCATCGCCTGCTCCAGCCGCAGCCCGGTGTACGCATTGAGCACCGGCTCGGTTTCTTCCAGCCTGGCGATCACCGAGGCGGCAAGGCCGGTGGCGGAAATCTCCCGGCGCACCACGAGGTCGCGGGCCCCGGCGGCATCCAGGCGCCAGAGATCGGCCGCGCTACCGGGCGCTTCGTCAATCACGATCGCTCCTCCCGTCGCTGGTGATGCAGCAGGGGCACGGTGAGCACTTCCTGCTCCCCTTTCCCCGCCGCCGCCTCGTCCTCGCGCAGCGTCCGGCGCGGATCCCCGGGGTGGGTGAAGGGTTCCACGCCGGCGGTATCCAGCTCGCCGATGCGGTTGAAGTCGATGATCATCGCCTGCAGCTGCCCGGTGAACCGGGAGATCTCGTCTTTGTCCAGCTCGAGGCGGGCCAGGCGAGCGAGGTTGACCGGGTCGCAGCGCTCCGGGTCGATGGACATGGTCAGGCCCCCGCACGGTCCAGTCCCAGACCGGAGATGATCCGTTCAGAGATCTCGTCGATGCTGAAGGGCTTGGTCAGGCAGGACACGCCGGTACGGCGCAGGAAGCGCATGGTCTCCGGCCCGATCTGGTCTCCGGTCATGAAAATAATGCGGCCGGCGGCCTCCGGATCGCGCTCGCGGAGGAACTGGTAGAGGTCGGGACCGCCAAGGCGGGGCATCTTCAGATCACAGAGCACCAGGTCGTAGCGGTTGAGGTCAAGCAGCCGGCGGGCGGCCTCTCCATCGGTGACCGGGGTGAACTCGAGTTGCGGCACCCCGGAGAAGACGGCGCGGATCATGTTCAGCGTCGGCCGGTCGTCATCCACGAGCAGGATCCGGCAGGTCCGGTCCGGTTCCAGCGCGATCGCCGGGCGTGCGCCGGCCGCTTCATCCGGCCTCTCCACGGAGACGATGGGCAGTTCGACGGTGAACGTCACCCCGGGGCCGTTCGGGTTGTTTTCCGCCCGCATCTCACCGCCGTGGGCGCGCACGATGCCATAGGCCGCGCTGAGCCCCAGGCCGGTGCCCTGGCCCAGTTCCTTGGTGGAGAAGAACGGTTCGAAAATCCGTTCCTTGACCTCGTTGGAGACACCGGGGCCGTTGTCGGTGAAACGGATCACCGCCTGCCCGTGCTCGAGGCCGCTGCGCACCAGCAACCGGGCACCGTCCTGCTCGCGCAGGGCGTCGAGGGCGTTCCCGGCCAGGTTGAGGAAAACCAGTTCCAGCTGTCCGCGGTCGGCCTGCACCCGCGGCAGGTGCTCGTCGAGTTCGAAGGCATATTCGGTCCCCTCGCTCTCGAAGCGGTACTTGAGCATCTTCACCGTGGTGTAGATCGACTGGTTAATCGAGAAGCTGGACATCGACTGCTGCTGGGGGTGGGCGAAGTTGGCCAGGGATTCGATGATCTCCTTGATCGCCAGGGTGTTCGTCTCGATGACCTCCAGCTGACGGGCCAGTTTATCGCCGAGCTCGTCCATTCGGGCCAGCTGGGTGTAGATGAGAATCGGCCCCAGCTTGTTGTTGATCTCGTGGGTCAAGCCCACCACCAGTTGGCCAACGGCCTCGAGTTTCTGGCTCTGCATCGCCCGTTCCTTGCCCTGGAGCAGGCCGTTGACCTCAATCCGTGCCGCCTCCATGGTCTCCCCCAGGGTGCCGGCCTCCACCACCGCTTCCAGCGCCTGACCGGCCAGCGGCAGCCAGTGCTCTGCGCCGTCGTCCGCTCCCGGCGGGGACACGCCCTTGAGCAGCAGGACGAAGATGCCGCCGCGATACACCGGCAGCCAGCCCTCGATGCCCTCCTCCCGCTCCGCCGGGCCAGCCTGCTGCCAGGCGCCCAGCAGCCGCCGGGCCTCGGCCTCGCTCACGCCCTGGGCGACAAGGCGCATCGGCCCCCGGGCGGGCAGGTCGAGCAAGCCCACCGACCGGCCCGGGGCGAGGCATGCCCCGGTCCGCTGGACCATCTCCCGCACCAGCCCGTCCCAGTCGGGGGGATCGTGGCGGCGGCTCAGCAACCACGCCATGACATCACTGATTCGCTGGATATCGACCATGAAAAAGACGCTAGCAGAATTGCCATGGTGAATCAAGACAGGCTAAAGTGGCCCTGGAGCATCGCCCCATGGAGCAGCAGAATCCACAACGCGTGCCCGGTGAAAACATCCTGGTGGGGACCGCCGGCTGGTCCTATCCCGACTGGGAGGGCCGGGTCTACCCCCGGGGCACAGGCAACCGGCTGTCCTTCATCGCCCGGCACTTCCCACTGGTGGAGGTGAACAGCTCCTTCTACGCCATCCCCAACCAGCGCACCACGGAGAACTGGGTCCACACCGTGGAACCCTGGCCCGACTTCCGCTTCACGGCCAAACTGTTCCAGGGCTTCACCCACCGTACCGGCGAAGCGGGAGAGGAGGAGGCCGTGCGGTTCAGCGCCGCCTTGGACCCGCTGCTCGACGCCGGGCGCCTGGGCGCCCTGCTGGTGCAGTTCCCCTGGTCCTTCCACGACCTGCCGGAGAACCGTGACCGGATTGTCGAACTGGTCCACCGCTTCCGGCCCTACCGCCCGGTGGTGGAGGTGCGCCACGGCTCGTGGGACACGAAGCGTGCGGCCCAGTTCTTCACCGGCCTCGACGTGGGGTGGTGCAGCATCGACCAGCCGCAGGTGGGTGATTCGCTCGGCGCCACGGAAGAAGTGTCCGGCGGGATCGGCTACGTGCGCTTCCATGGCCGCAACCGGGAGAACTGGGCCAGGCGGGATACCGACCGCAACCAGCGCTACGACTACCTTTACCACCGCAGGGAACTGGTCTCGTGGAAGGAGCGAATCATGCGCATCGCCGGCAAGGCCGGCCGGACCTTCGTGGTGACCAATAACCACTTTCTCGGCCAGGCGGTGGTCAACGGCCTCGAGCTGCTGCACATGGTCAGCGGAAAGCAGGTCCTCGTGCCCGATCCCCTGGCGGCCCGCCACCCGCGGCTCGAGACGATCCGCGAGTATCCTTCCGGTTCGCAGCCCTCGCTTTTTTAAAACAACCGGACCACGGTTCAAGCGGGAACAGACTCAGGTGAAATTATTCTTCCTCCTCCTTCTTGAAACCAATCCCGCCCCAGTACTTTTCCGACGTCTTCAGCTGCTGCCTCGGGTCAAGCCCCGTCTGCAGCGCATCGAACCCAAACCGATCACGAACCCTGTCCATGCCCTCTGCCAGCTGCTCGCCCTTGTCCGGCTCGCGGAAAAGGCACTGCTGTCCATCACCCAGGTGGCTGAAGCGGGTGAGCCTCACCCCCACCAGCCGCACAGCGGCGCCCCCGCACCACTGCCGGTCCAGCAGCCTGACCGCGGTTTCAAAGATCTCGCGATCCACCCGTGTCGGCTCCTCGATGGTCAGCGAAGCGGTGCTGGTCCTGAATTCGTGCGAACGGAATTTGACCGTGACACAGCGGCAGCCGAACCCCTTGTTGCGCATCCGCCGGGCCGATTTCTCCACCAGGCGGCGCAGGGCCGCCCGAACCGCTTCACGATCGGTGAGATCCCGGGGAAAGGTGGTCTCGGCGCCGATCGATCTGGGGTCGCCATGCTCGATGTTCACCGGTGTGGCGTCGCGGCCCAGGGCCCGGCGGTGCATGGACCGGCCGTGGACGCCGAAGTGGTCTTCGAGCAGCTTCTCGTCCAGCGCCTGCAGGTCGCCCACCGTGCGCACCCCGAGCCGGCCGAGACGCTCCCGGGCCCGGGGGCCGATACCGGGGATGCGCCCCACGTCGAGGGGCCGGAGAAAGGCGGCTTCCTGGCCGGGCAGCACGACCATCATGCCCCGCGGTTTCCCCATCTCGCTGGCCACTTTCGACACCATGCGTGAAGAGGAGAGCCCCAGCGAGCAGTGCAGGCCCAGCTCGGCATGGATCGTGGCACGGATCTCGACACAGACACGGACCAGGTTGCCGTAAAGCGATTCGAAACCGGTGAGGTCGAGGTAGCCTTCGTCGATGGATGTCTGTTCGACGAAGGGCGTGTAGCGACGAAAAATGTCGAAGACCCGCCTGGACCAGGAGGAGTAGTCGCTGCCCCTGCCCGAGACCCGCACCAGCTCCGGGCAGCGCTTGAGCGCCGTGGCCATGGGCATCGCCGAATGGATACCGTATTTGCGGGCCTCGTACGACGCGGCGGCCACCACGCCCCGGGTTTCGGCCGGGCCGCCAACCACGACGGGATTGCCGATGAGCGTGGGATCGCGCAGTTCTTCCACGGAAACGAAAAAGGCGTCCATGTCCACGTGAAGAATGCTGCGCATGGAGGTCCTCGTCTCGTGGCGGGGAAAGCACCGGCACAAGGTCGCCACGTCGCGGGTTCGTCCGGTCCTCGCGACAATCGGAGTGGCGGCCGGCCTGCTCACGAAAACGCAACAAAACGTGCCTGACCCCATTGTGTTGCACAGTAGAATATAAACGAAAATAATACGAAAATCAATGGAATAGCGAAAGAATCCACTGTGCAAATCCCATTTGAATATCAGACGGTAACCTGCTACCATCGATGTACCCCACTTGGGGCCGGTACTCGCACCAGGTGAAGGCGAGGCTCGGCCCTTTCATGAACAGGCAATACGATCCAGGCCGACCTTGTTCAAAGGAAGGGAGAGGAATGCACGGGGCTCAATCAGCCGGTAACCGAAAATCCGGCACGTCGGCCATTTCACTTCCGCAGACAACCTACGTCGTCAATCCCAACGGCAACATCCTCTACCTCGATGAGAAGCTGAGCCGCATGCTCGGCTACAGCCAGGAGGAGCTGCTGGGCGAACACTATTCGAGGATCGTCGACACGAGCCGCAACGCACTGGCCGGCCGGTTGTTCAACGAGCGGCGCACCGGTGACCGGGCCACCAACGGCTACCCCCTGACCCTCTGCAGCCGCAACGGTGCAAACTTCCATTTCGACCTGCACAGCACCGGCGTGTACAGCCGCGACCACAAGTTCGTCTGTTCCCAGGGCACGTTGACCCGGGTAAAGCGCCAGAAGGCCGGGGCGGTGATCAACCCGGCCGGCCTGGTTGCGGTGGCCCTGGAGCCGCTGCTGCTCTTCCGTGCCGAAACCGGGCTGCTGGCCGCGGCGAACAACCGCGCAGCGGAGATGCTCCGGGCCGACACGGAAAAGCTGGTCAATGCCACGCTGCAGGACATCTTCCCCGACGTGGACAGCGGGAAGCTGCTCGAGGCCATCCGCAACATGCCCGACGGGCAGGAAATCACGTATGAAGATGTCAGCGCACGGCGTCGCGACGGCGGGCACTTCCCCTGCGAGGCGAGCTTCAAGCTGCTGCCCTTCACCGGCCGGCGCCGCAGCGGGCCGGGCAAGGCCACGGAGCGCACACGCTACATCGCCGCCGGTATCCGCGACCTCTCCACGCTGAAAGAGATGGAAGCTCAGGTGATGAAGGTGAACAACCTGCACACCCTCGGCGAGATGTCCTGCGGCGTGGCCCACGACTTCAACAACCTGCTCAGCGCCATTCTCGGCCATGTGCAGCTGCTGATCAGCCGCGGGGACCGGCAGACCCCCAGCTGGGATGACGTCAAAAAACGGCTGCGCATCGTGGAGCAGGCCGCCCTGGACGGTGCCGAAACGGTTGGCCGCATCCTCCGCTTCAGCCGCATCAGCGGTGAGCGGGAAGTGGAACTGCTCGATATCAACGCCCTGGTCCGGGACACCCTGGCCATCACCCGCTCGCGCTGGAAGGACGAGGCCCAGGTGGCCGACGTGGAGGTCCGCGTTGAAGAGGACTATGGCACGGTACGCACCGTGCTGGGCCGGGGCAACGAACTTCGTGAAGTGCTGACCAACCTGATCTTCAACGCCGTGGACGCCATCCGCGACAGCGGCACCGTCCGGGTGCGCACCGGGATGCACCACGGCCGGGTCTTCGCATCGGTGAGCGACAACGGGGTGGGCATCCCCCAGGACGTGCGGGAGAAAGTCTTTCAGCCCTTCTACACCACCAAGGGGAAACAGGGCAGCGGGCTGGGGCTCAGCATCTCCTGCGGCATCATCGAGCGACACGAGGGGGAGATCGTCGTGGAAAGCGAAGTGGGCCGCGGTTCCACCTTCACCATTTTCCTGCCCGTGGCCAACGGCAAGCCCAAGCCCGAGGCGCCTCAGGCGGCCCCGTCCGAAAGCTGTGCCAAGGGTCGCATCCTGGTCATCGACGATGACAAGTATATCCGCGAGGTGGTCAGTGAAATTCTCGTTTCCGTGGGGCACACCGTGGACGTGGCGGTGGACGGCATCGAGGGTATGGCTTTGTTCAACAAGCACAGCTATGACCTGGTCTTCACCGACCTGGGCATGCCCGGCATCTCCGGTTGGGAGGTGGCCAGCCGGATCAAGGCTTCGGATGCATCGATTCCGGTGATCGTCATGACTGGCTGGGGGGCGCAGGTGGAGGAGGCCAAGGTGCGCGGCACCGGCGTTCAGCGGGTACTGGCCAAGCCGATGCAGATGCGCCAGGTCGTCTCGGTCACCGAAGAGACCCTGCGCCAGGTGCGCGACAAGGGATGACCGGCCCGAAACACCCGCATCACCACTGACCTCCAGTCCAGCAGTACGCGTATAGTAAAGTATGAACGAGAAGAGACGACAACCATCGCTCCGCCGCCGGGCAGCGCAGCGGCTGTTCTTCGTCCTGCCGCTGCTGCTGGCCGCGTTGTGGATTCCTGCCACCGCCGGAACGCCGGTGACGCCGCGCGAGGTGGGTTTTCAGAACATTTCGGTGGAGCACGGTCTGTCCCAGAGCAGCATCCGCTGCATCCTCCAGGACAGTGCGGGATTTCTTTGGTTCGGCACCGAGGACGGGCTCAACCGCTATGACGGTTATGCCTTTACCGTGTACCGCCACTGCCCCGGAGACCCGCACAGCCTCTGTTTCGATGCGATTTTCGACCTCTGCGAAGGGGCGGACGGCAGCATCTGGGTCGCCACCGCCCAGGGCCTCGACCGGCTCGACCGCGCCACTGACCGGTTCACCCATTTCCGTTCCGATCCCGACAATCCGCAAAGCCTCTCCCACGACATGGTGCTCACCGTCCACCGCGATACCTCGAACCGCATCTGGGCCGGCAGCAGGGGCGGCCTCGATCGCTACGACCCGGACGGGGGCGGGTTCACCCGGATGAACCATCGGCGGATGATCGAGGACGGCCTGCCCATCACAGGTGTCCGCAACATTCATGAGGACGACGACGGCATGCTCCTGCTGGCCACCAACAATGGTGTGGAGCTTTTCGATCCCGAACAGGGTACGGTACGGGTCTGGCGCGCCGACCCTTCCGACCCGTCGACACTCTCCTCGCCGGTGACCGTATCGCTCTGCCGCGGGCCGGAAGGGCGGCTCTGGGTCGGCACCAACGCAGGCCTCAATGCCCTCGATACCGCTACCGGCAAGGTGACCCGCATGTCCCCGGATGAGCTGCCGGGGATCAATCTGGCGACCCAGCCGGTGGTGGCACTGGCCGCGGACAGCCACGGCGTGATCTGGGTCGGCACCCTGCTCGGCGGGCTCTGTACCCTGGACACCGCCACCGGGATCTGGGACCACTACCGCTATGTCCCCGGCGATCCGTCGAGCCTCAGCCTCGACTACATCCTCTCCATCATCGAGGACCGCTCGGGCCTGGTCTGGATCGGCACCAACGGCTCCGGCATCGACATCTTCGACCGGGAAAAGAAACCGTTCATCCACCACACCCACGTACCGGGCAACCCGGACAGCATCCAGCACCTGGTGGTCCGTTCCATCGCCGCCGAACCGAACGGCGACCTCTGGATCGCCATGGTCAACGGGGGCCTGACGAGGGTGCACCATGCGACCGGTCGGCATTTCCGGCACTTCAACGACCCGCAGGACCAGAACAGCCTCGGCGCCAACACGGTCTGGTATGTTCACGTGGACCGCGGCGGAACGGTCTGGGCCGGCACCACGGGCGCCGGCCTGGCCCGCTACCGCCCGCAGACCGATGACTTCTTCCACTACCGAAACGACCCGGACAACCCGCAGAGCATCAGCGGCAACCTGATCCAGCACATCTTCGAAGACACCTCGGGCCGTCTCTGGATCGGCACGGGGGGCGGCCGGGGGCTGAACCTGATGGACCGGACGTCCGGCGCCTTCACCCGGTTCCGCAACGACCCGAACGACCCCGGCAGCATCAGCGCCAACGGCATCTACTGCACGGCACAGCAGACCGACGGCACGATCTGGGTCGGGACCAACGGCGGCGGACTGAACCGCTTCAATGAAGCGGACGGAACGTTTACCCATTTCCGCCACGACCCGGACGATCCGCACAGCCTCAGCGACGACCGGGTGCTTTTCATCCACCCGGTATCCGACGGCAGCCTCTGGCTGGGCACCGGCATGGGGCTCAATCACTTCGATCCGGCCAGCGGCCGGTGCCGCCATTTCTTCGTGATGCACGGGCTGCCCAACAACGTGGTCTACACCATTCTCGAAGACGGCGACGGCGATTTCTGGATCAGCACCAACCACGGGCTCTGCCGCTTCACGCCTCCTGACGGGGACGGCGATCCGGTGATACGTAACTACGACATGAGCGACGGGCTGCAGAGCAACGAGTTCAACTCGCAGTCCGCCTGGCAAAACCCTGACGGCGAGATGTTCTTCGGCGGGATCGACGGCTACACCAGTTTCTATCCAGGGGAGATCGACGAGAACACCATCGTCCCCCCGGTGGTGCTCACCGAGGTGGTGGTCCCGGGACTCGAGGCGGCCAGCATTCGCCCGCTGGCCTCGTCGGCCTCGGTCTCCATGCCTTACCGCTTCAACAACATCCACGTGCAGTTCTCCGCGCTGAGCTACCGTCAGCCGGAAAAGAACCGCTACGCCTACCTCCTGGAGGGGGAAGATGAGCGGTGGAACGAGACGGGCAACCGGCGGCACGCCACCTACACCAATCTCGCCCCAGGGCACTACACGCTGCGGGTGCGGGCCAGCAACAACGACGGCGTCTGGAGCACCGATGAGGCACGGCTCACAATCACCGTCACGCCGCCCTTCTGGCAGCGGGCCTGGTTCCTCACCCTGGCGTCGCTGGTCCTGGCCGCCACGGCCCTCGGGGTGTACAAGCACCGCGTGCGGGTGGTGCGCATGGGCTCCGAACTGCAGACGGCCCGGGAAACCCAGGCTTCGATCCTTCCCCAATCGCCCCCCGAGACCCCGGGCTACGACATCGACGGCACCTGCATCCCGGCCAATACCGTGGGCGGTGACTTCTATGATTTCATCTGGCTCGATGAGGAGCAAACCCTGCTCGGCATCGCACTGGCCGACGTGTCCGGCAAGTCGATGGACGCCGCCCTCACCGCCGTGCTGACCACCGGCGTGGTGCAGGCCGAGGCGAGGATCAGCCGCTCCCCTGCCGATGTGGTGGCCGCGGCCAATCTGCCGGTCTACAACAAGACCGCCCGCAACGCCTTCACGGCCCTCTGTTTCGCCAGGCTCGACCTCGCGGCGCGGACCCTGACCTTCACCAATGCCGGGTTGATGGAACCACTGCTCAAAGACGTAAACGGTGATGTCCGGCCGCTGAAATCGGTGGGGTCGAAACTGCCCCTGGGCGTGCTGCCCGATGGACAGTACAAGGAACGGACGATCCAGCTGCAACCCGGGGAGTTCCTGCTCCTGCTCACCGACGGCATCCCGGAGAGCCAGAACCGATCAATGGACTTCTACGGGGACAACACCCTGCGTTGTCTGCTCGCCGACATGGACACCGCGAGCATGAACGCCGCGGCAGTGCTCGACGCGGTGCTCGACGAGGTCCGGCGGTTCGCCGACGGCGCCCCTCAGCAGGATGACATCACCGCCGTAGCGATCAAGGTGCTGGACTAGCGACTTACTGGATCGCAGCCTCGATGCGGCGAACGGCGAAGGCCGCCTTGGCCCGCACGTCCTCATCACGGTCCCGCAGCGCGACCTGGCGCAGGGCTTCCAGTGCGTGGCCGGACCCGATGAGGCCCAACGCCTCGACGGCCTCTTCACGGATGTCACTCGATCGATCGGAAAGCAGGGGCAGCAGGTCGGGCACCCGCGCCTCGTCACGAAGCAGCCCCAGTGCTTTCACGGCTTCGCCCCGGACATCCTTCTCCGGGTCGTTGAGCAGTGCAACGAGATCCGGGCCGGCGGTCCGGTCACCCAAACGGCCCAGGGCTTCGGCGGCGGCCTCCCGTACCTTGTCATCCGGGTCTCGAGTGGCCGCACAGAGGACGGGAACCGCAGCCCGGTCGCCGAGCTTGCCCAGGTCTTCGGCAGCATCCTTCCGCTCGTCAGCGTCGAAATCCTCCCTGAGCGTGGCGCTGTGCTCCTCCAGTTTGCCGCTGCCGCAGGCCGGAGCGGCGGCGAGGAGCAGCAGCAGGGCCAGGGCCAGGGAACCGCGGGCGGCGATCCTTGACCGGATTCGATGACGAGTCCAATGAGCGTCCATGGGGATGTCCTTTCAGCAGTGTGGGTGGGGCCGTTACCCCGTTTCGGCTGCACCGCCCAGAGTGCGGTGCACGTCCTCGAGGCGGAAGACCTGCACCCGGCGGTTTCCCTGGTCGGCCACCAGCAGCAGGCCCCGATCCTCGTCGATGGTCATGCCGTCAGGGCTGGTGAACTGGCCCGGGCCGGTTCCCGGCCCACCGCCTGCTCGTCCCAGCGCCCGACCTTCACTGTCGAAGACCTCGATTTCGCCCCCGCGTTCGTCCATCGCATAAACCCATCCCGACCGGTCCACCGCAAGGCCTTCCACATCCTTGACAAAGAGGCCCGGCCCGTCGCCGGCCCCGCCGAAACTGAAGAGGAAGCCGCCCCCGGCATCGAACACCTGCACACGGTGATTTCCCTCGTCAGCCACCAGCACGCGCCCCGCCGAGTCCACCACGATCGATTCCGGCTCGATAAACTGGCCGTCACCGTGGCCGGAGGTACCGAAGGCGTGCAGGAAGCCCCCGTCACCGTCGAAGACCTGAATCCGATTGCCGGACGTGTCGCTGATCAGCAGGCACCCCTCGTCGTCGAGGGCCACCCCCTGGGGCTCGATAAATTCGCCATCGGCTTCGCCCTTGCGCCCGAAGGCGCTGATGAACCGTCCCTGGACATCGAACAGCTGCACCCGCCCGTTGCCCTGGTCCACCACCACCAGCCGACCGCGCCGGTCAAAGAGGATTCCGGTGGGCTCGTCGAGCTGCCCCTCGCCGGCACCCAGCTCGCCGAAGCGCCGGAGCAGGCGACCCTGCCGATCAAAAACGAAAAGGGCGTGAACCCCCTTGTCCGAGATGTAGATATTGTCGTCGGGGCCGATGGCCACCCCGTCGATCACCGAAAAGTCGGAATGCTCGATGACCAGTACCGGCAACAGGGTACCCGGGGGATCCGGCAGCTCAGCCCGCCTGGCCGTGCAGGCCGGCAGACAGAACAGGGCCAGACATAAAACCGGCAGCATCGCAGACCGCAGACTAACCAAAGAGGTCTTTGAGCCGGTCCTTGAACTTCTTCTTTTTGTCGTCATCCTCGTCGTCGTCATCCTCCTCGTCGTCGTCATCCTCGTCGTCGTCGTCCTCGTCGTCGTCGTCCTTGTCCTCGTCGTCCTCGTCCTCGTCGTCCTCGTCGTCGTCATCGTCGTCCTTCCCCCCGCCGCGCGGCGGAGGAGGCGTGAAATCGTGGTAGAAGGTGCTGACCTCCTGCTCCTTGACCTTGACGTCGTCGGTCACCGACCGGCCCTGGTACTCGAGGCGGATGATGTACTTCCCCGGGGACATCAGTTTCTTGGAATTGGTTTTGCCAACCATTTCCTCGTTGATGTAGATCGTGGCCCCCACGGGCTTGGTCAGCACGTGAAGCACCCCGTGCGTGGCATCGGGCACGATTTCCTTCGGCCGGGCCGGGGGCGGCGGGACGGTCGGCGCCTGCTTCGCGGGAGTGGCAGGCGCCGCGTTCGTGGTCGCCGCACTCCCGGATGGCGGGACCTCCTGCGGCCGTACCGGCGGCGAAGAGGTCCGCTTCGGCGGAGGCGTGTAGGTCTTCTTCGGCGGCGGGGCGGTGGTCCGCGTCTCAGCCGGCGGCGAGGTCACCGCCGGGGCGG
>Ga0180430_10000257_pt1 | contig 60268 bp, 38 predicted proteins | sample SS_ome_9_FD_132999 | JGI IMG/M metagenome (GOLD analysis project Ga0180430, IMG submission 132999) | Hypersaline lake sediment archaeal communities from the Salton Sea, California, USA - SS_1_S_2 metaG | ecosystem: Environmental > Aquatic > Non-marine Saline and Alkaline > Hypersaline >...
CCGTTGCGTTCCTCGCGGACGAGGGACTTCGTGGTGCGCACGCCCATGATGCACTCGTTGAACGACGCGGTGACGATGGAGTTGCTCTTCCGCGTCGCGCGTGAACTCGCCAGCATCTTGCGCTGGAAGATCAGGCTGACGACAACCAGGGGCGGCACGATCACCAGGACGACGAGTGCCAGTTGCCAATCCAGCCAGAACATGGCGATCGCCATTCCGACGACGAAGCTCCCGCCCCACGCGAAGTCCAGGAAACACCAGGGGATGAGATCGGAAACCTTGGTGGTGTCCGAGGTCAAGCGGGTGACCAGCCACCCGACCGGGCGGTGATCGAAGAACGAGAAATCCAGTTCCTGCAGGTGGGCGAAACACTTGGTTCGCACATCGAAGGCGACGCCCGTAGCCACTTCTCCGGCGAGGCGAATGAAACGCCAGATGAGGATACAGAACACCACCGTGATCCCGATGTAGGCGACGAACAGGCCGACGAGCTTGGGCGTGATTCCTCCGCCCCTGACCGCTTCGTCGATCAGCCAGGCGGTCAGAAGCGGAAAAAACACGTCGAATACGGCGAGGATCACTCCCGTCACGCACAGTCCGACCCACTGCCGGCGAAACGGCCTGAGATGCTCGAGGATCCGGCGCCAGAGCCTGGGATCGAACGAGCCGCGATAGTCGTCGTCTTCGATGAGAACGTCCATTACCGTTACCGGGTGAGAGATTCGGGTTCGGAATCCTGGATTTCCCAGAGCCGGCGGTAGAGACCCGGGACATTGCGCAGTTCGTCGTGGGTTCCGCGCTGGGCCACGGAACCCGATTCGAGAACGAGGATCTCGTCGGCCTGCATCAGCGTGGACAACCGGTGTGCGATGATCCAGGTGGTGTGCTTGCCGCCGCGCTCGCGCAATGCGTCGAGGATCGCCGCCTCGGTCCCGGTGTCGACCGCGCTGAGGGCATCGTCGAGAATCAGGATCGCGGGTTCCTGGACCAGGGCGCGGGCGATGGCGACGCGTTGCCGCTGGCCACCGGACAGGGTGACTCCCCGTTCTCCCACCACCGTCTCGTAGCCTCGTTCGAATTGCTTGATCGAGTCGTGGAGTGCCGCGGTGGATGCGGCGTCGACGACCGCGTCCCGGGAAAGATCGGGCCGGGCGATCGCGATGTTCTCTTCGAGCGATCGCGAATAGAGAAAGGGTTCCTGCATCACCACGGAGATGTGGGAGCGAATATGGCTCCGGGGCATGGTGGCGATGTCGACTCCATCCAGGTAGATGGATCCCTCGTCGGGATCGTAGAAGCGGAGGAGGAGGTTCACGAGTGTCGATTTGCCACTTCCCGAGGGGCCGAGAATCGCGAGTGTCGATCCGGCCTCGACCCGAAAACTGACGCCTTGCAGCAGAGGTGACTCCTCCGCGTGCGAGAAGGTGACATTCTTGAAGGCGACCTCTCCCCGGAGTGGCGGAGTGACCGGGGTGACCGGCTGCGACTCGGCGGGACTGTTGAGGACATCGTGGATGCGGTCCACCGCCACCATCGCCTTTCCCAATTCGCTCAGGAGCCGCCCCATCATGCGCACGGGCCAGATGAACATGTTCACCGCGCTCAGAAAGAAGAAGAACGCTCCCACGGCAAGCGTGCCCTCGGCGACGAAATAGATGCCCGCGCCAAGGACGATGGCGTTCTGCGTGAGACAAAGCAGATCCGACGTCGACCAGAACCGGGCCATCTGCCGGTAGAGGTGAAGATCCAGGTCCCGGTGCTCCGCGTTCCGCACGGCGAAGCGCTCCTGCTCGAACTCCTGCCGACAGAATGCCTTGACCACGCGGATTCCGGTCAGGTTCTCCTGGATGCGAGCCGTCATGCGGCCTTCGGCCTCGTCGGTGGCCTGGAAAGCGGCCCGGAAGCGGAGAAAGTAGACGGCTGAAAACACCACGATCGGGAGCACCAGCACGAGTGACGCCGCAGTCATGCGCCCGTCGATCGCCAGCATCAGGGGAACGGGGATGACCAGCATGATCAGCGCCCGGCCGATCTCCGTCACCTGTCCGGACAGGAACAGGCGAAGGGTTTCGACATCCGAGGTGCAGCGCTGGATGAGGTAACCGGTGTCGAGATGATCGTAGAAGGAACAGGGCAAATGGTGGAGGTGATCGCAGAGCCTGTCCCGGACCTGTTTGGCGATTCCCTCGGAGGCAGATGCCGCGAGATGGCCGCGCAGGTAGGTAAAGGTCCCGGAAACCGCGGTCAGACCCGCGATGCAGACCGCGGCCACCCACAGGTTCGCGCGAAGAAATTCCTCCCCGCCGAGCAGGGCGAGGCCTCGTTCCACGAGGGGCGATGGACCTTCAGATCCCGTGGCGAGGACGCCGTCGAGAACGACCTGCGTCACCAGGGGAACGAGGTAGAGAAGGCACGAGGCCAGCACGAGGAAACCAATGGCCGCCGCATATCGCCACCACCACCCCGCCATCAGTTGCCAAACGGCCTGGAGGGATTGTCTCATCGTGAAGGTTCGGCATGTTGATCGGCGAGAGATTCGTGGGAGAACACCTATGCCGCACAAACGGCGCAAACCAAGCGATAAAACCGGATCCGCAGATAGTCGGCTTGCCGAACCGGGAAAGACGGCAAGGAAAGGCGGATTCCGTAAGAATTCTCCATCTCCCGCCTCCGCGAGGCGAGTCCGATCCGATCCCCTGGCAGTCGCTGACACCGGCAGGAAAGACCGCCGGAGGATGCCCCTCAGGACGGGGCCCGTCAACGAACCCCGGCCAACTCCGGTTTGACCGCTCTTGTCAGTTCCCGGACGTAGATGTGGGCGCCCTTGCGGTCATAACCTTCGAAAGCCTGTTGAAACTTCCCCGTCGGAGTCATGATGATCACCGTGGGAAATTGCGTGATCCCATACCGGCTCACCAGTCCGGCGTAACTGGCCGCCTTGACTTCATCCAATTTGGCGAAGGTGCGTTTCGACGTATCGATAAGGATGGTTTCGAAGTTGGCTTGCGCGAAATCACGAAACTCACTGCTCTTGACGACCGCATTGTGGAAACTCTGGCTCACTGCGACCGCAGTGGATACGGTGGGGTTTCACGTACTCCCCGTCCTTCGTTTTCGCTTGTTGTCTCCGAGGAACACGATCATCAGGTTGCGATTCGTCGCCTTTGCGCGCTCCAACGCTCCGTTGATGTCATCGGGAACGTTGATGTCATCGGGAAAATCCTGACCGAGAAGCGGCCGACTCGTCGGAACCGGCTTGGTCGATGCGATGGTCGACGCTCGGAATTGCTCCAACTTCGCCGTCTCGGCATCCGGAAATCTCCTTATCTCCTCTCTCGAAGAGATAGCCAGATCGGTGACTGAAAGGAGGAAGAGCTTCTTGTCGGCGGCCCGGCGGATCACGATTTCGTCCCCTTTCTTCGCGAGGAGGTTCCCGGCCAGTGATTTTCCCCCGTCCCCTCAGGAATCGAAGAAACCGCGGCGGGCTCCCCGGCCCCTGAAGCGGCGGCTGAACGCGGTGCACTTTCCTCCTCGCGTTCCGCAGCCAGCTCAGGATCCCGGCAGGATGCGAAAAGCAGCGCGACCGAACTCGAGACACACACCGCAAGATGGAATTTTCGCCCGGAACGTCGCCTCGCCCTCATGGTGCTTATCGAACCGTTTTTGGAGGGTTTTTTCCAGAAGAAAAACACGATACTGAGCGGTCTGATTCGAGCCCATCCCGAGGGACGATTTGCGCTGGATCGGGCGAGGCGGCCCCGGTAGTGTCTTCGCCTGTCCGGCATGGAATTTCGTCCGTTTCCCCCCGTCGCACTCGTCCTCTTGGTTGCTTGCCCGGTGACTTCCGGTTTCGGCACGGAAGAGGCTGAGGCTCCGTTGCCTCGGTCTGATACCCGGCTCGCCGAAGCAAAGGCCTCCCAACCATCCGCTCGCAACGCGACGCCCGCACCCGAAGGCATGGTCCTGATCCCCGGCGGCCCCTTCCTGCGCGGTGGTGATGCCGGGGAAATGGGGGGCGAGTCCGCTTCCCACCAGTCCGCCTATCCGATCCACGAAGTGCACGTGGACCCCTTCTGGATCGACGAAACGGAGGTCACCAACCGGGAGTTCCGGCGGTTTGTCGAGGCAACTGGATACGTGACGCTCGCGGAGCGCCCTCTTCCGGAGGAGGAGGCGCGCGAGTTTCGCGAGGGTGCGCAGAGAGACCTGGCGCGGTTGGAGTTGCTGGGACGTCGAGCGTCGGGAAGCGATCGAGCCGCGATGGAGGAGATTCGCGAGGAGTTGGGCGAAGAGCCCCTCGAAGGCTCGGTGATCTTTTCTATTCCCGAGGGAGAACTGGAGGATCCGGATGATCTCTCCCAGTGGTGGAACTGGATACCGGGAGCGAACTGGCGCCGTCCAGGAGGCCCGGGAACCTCGATCGAAGGCCTCGAGGAGCATCCCGTCGTGAACGTGACCTTCGAGGATGCCGCGGCCTATGCCCAATGGGCGGGGAAGCGGCTCCCGACCGAGGCGGAGTGGGAAAAGGCGGCCCGCGGTGGGCTGGTGAGCCAACCATTCGTTTGGGGAAGAACGATGTTTCCCCGGGGCGAAGGGATCTGGATGGCGAATATCTGGCAGGGTGAGTGGCCTAGGGAAAACCGCAGGGAGGATGGCTATTTCGCAACGGCTCCCGTGAAGAGCTTTCCACCCAATGCCTACGGTCTCTACGACATGGCGGGAAATGTCTGGGAGATCGTCTCGGATTGGTATCACCCGTTCGCCTACCAGTTGCCTTCGGCGACGACTCCCAATTCCACCGGACCTACGCGGCGCGAAGTGCGGGAGTCCGGGATGACGGAACTGACTCGCGTCACCAAGGGGGGATCCTTCCTTTGTTCGGATGCGTGGTGCAAGGGGTACCAGCCGGGCTCCCGCGATCAAATGGATGATGAATCGCCCTCGAACCATACCGGTTTTCGTTGCGCGAAGGACGTCCGGACACCGGACGACAGGCCGAGAGGCAAGTGAACGGGATGCGCGGTTTCGGAACTCCCGGGAGGTTTGTCCGCGTCTCACCGGCCGCTATGATCCCGGGCCGGGGCGAGACGTCCTCCGGCACTTGAGTTCCTGCCCGATTCCTGCTTCCCTGATGACATGAAAGGTACGTTCGCCACCACCCTCACCTTCCTTCTCACAGTCTGCATGACGACGTTCGCCGTGTCCCAGGATGCGGCTCGACCGAAAGCAGAAGCGGCCGGGAAGAAACGCCCGAATCCGGCACTGGCTCCGATCGAGGACGCCGCAGGATTACCGCGCGTTCTGTTGATCGGAGATTCGATCTCGATCGGTTACACGATCGGGGTTCGGGAGTTGCTCGAAGGAGAGGCGAACGTGCATCGACCTCTGACGAACTGCGGACCGACGACCAAGGGAGTCGCCGAGATCGGGACGTGGCTCGAGACCGGCGGCGCGGGGAAGAAGTGGGACGTGATTCATTTCAATTGGGGACTTCACGATCTCAAGTTCATGGGACCGCAGGGCCAGAACCTCGCCGATCCGGAATCCGGAGACAGCCGGCAACAGGTTCCGCCCGCCGAATACGAAAAGAATCTGCGCGTCTTGGTGGAAAAGCTAAAAGCTACCGGTGCCCAACTGATCTGGCGGAACACCACTCCGATCCCGCCCGGTTCGCAAGGCCGGGTGGTCGGTCATTCGGCGGCCTACAACGAGATCGCCGCCCGGGTGATGGAGGACAATGGCATTCCGACCCACGATCTCTACACGCCGGCGAAGGAGAATATGGACGAATGGATGCGTCCCGCGAACGTGCACTTTACCGCGGAGGGGAACGAGGCGCTCTCGAAGCTCGTGGCGGACCGGATCCGAGAGGCACTGCAGTGAGGGATTGCGTCCTTGCCAGGTCACGGGCCTTTCGTAACCTCTCAGCATGCGAGCGAAGGCAACGATGACGGGCAAGGTGCTTGCGGCATTCCTGGTGACGGGTGCGGCCGCCGAAGAAGAGCGACCTCCCCGGATCGAGGTCCCGGCCCCGGGTGTCACGCTCACACTGGTTGCCGGGCACCCGGATATCGCCACGCCAACGGGTGTCGACGTCGATGCGCTCGGCAATGTCTGGGCGGTGGCCTGTCACACCCACATGCCGCCCGAGGACTACGCCGGACCGGAGTATGACGAGATCCTCGTTTTTGACGAAAACGGGGGGCGACAGGTGTTTTACGACGGAACCGAGCAGACCATGGATCTGGAGCTCGGTCCCGATGGGTGGGTCTACCTCGCCGAGCGCGACCGGATCTTTCGCATCCGCGACAGCGACGGGGATGGCCGGGCCGACGAGGAGCAGGACCTGGCCGTTCTCGAAACCGAGGAGGATTACCCCCACAATGCTCTCGCGGGACTGGCGTGGCATCCCGATGGATCACTCTACTTCGGGCTGGGCGAAAATTTCGCCCAGGATTGGACACTGCGAGCGCGGGATGGCGTCACTCATACGGGACGCGGTGAGGGGGGAATCTTTCGCTGTGAGCCCGACGGATCCGGCCTCGAGCGGCTCGCGCGAGGCATGTGGAATCCCTTTGGCCTGGCGATTCGCGATGACGGCGAACTGTTCGCGGTGGAGAACGATCCGGGGGAAAGACCTCCCTGCCGGCTCCTGCACGTGCTCGCCGATGCGGATTTCGGTTACCAGCGAGCCTACGGAAACGGGGCACATCACCCCTTCGTCTGCTGGAACGGCGAGTTGCGCGGAACCCTTCCGATGACGCATCCGGTCGGCGAAGGACCGTGCGGTGTCCTGGCATTGGGGCGGGGTCTCCTTGCCACCTCGTGGAGTGATCACCGGATCGACTTCCTTCCCCTCGAGCCCGACGGGGCGAGCTATTCCGCTGCGCGGATTCCGATCGTGACCGGCGGACGCTACTTCCGTCCCGTTTGCCTTGCACCCGATCCCCGGTTCGAGGAGGGGACGAAGCGGGTCTGGTATGTCACGGACTGGGTCGACGGGCGCTATCCGGTGCACGGCTACGGCCGCCTCTGGAAGATGTCGATCGACCTGGAGAAGGCGAAAAGCTGGACCGGCGCGCTCGAGGTGCCGGAGTGGACCCGCGAGCGGAAGTTGGCCGAGGACCTCCTGACGGGCGCTCATTCGGTCGATGACGGCCGGCTCTTCGACCTGGCAGAATCACCGGATGCCCATCTCGCCCACGCCGCGCTGGTCGCCCTGTCATCAAGAAGCGATTCGTGGAGGCCTTCAACCGTCGAAGAGTGGAGCGAGGGAAGGCGCGTGACCGCGGCGCTGGCCCTGCGCCGGGCGGGTGCCGATGCCTCCCGGTGGATTCCGGTGTTTCTTCGCGATGCCAATCCCGGCGTCACCTTCGAGGCGCTTCGCTGGATCGCCGACGAGGTGCGGGTCGAGTTCCTTCCCCAGGTGGAGGAGTTGCTCCAGGGGGGCGACGTGGAGTTTCTCGTCTTCGAGGCGGCCATCGCCGCCCGCAATACGCTTCGCGGCATGCCCGACAAGGGTGTCCGTGACGAGGAACTGCTTCTCGCCACGGTTCTTGATGAGGCGGCGGCCCCGAGACTGCGCGCCTATGCGTTGCGGTTACTCCCCGCTTTGCCACGGGTGGCGAAAGAGGGCACCCCTCCCGAGATGCGATTTCCCAAGGAGATCACGCGCGACCTGCTGCGTGATTTGTTTCTCATCGGTGACGAGGTCGTGTCACTGGAGGTCGCCCGGGCCTTGTCGGCGGCACCGGTCTGGGGGAAAACCCTCCTCGTTGAAATGGCCGAAGACCCGCATGCCCCACCCAGGGCTCGAGCCACCGCCGTGGCCGGCCTCGCCGTGACCGCTGGCAAACATGTCGATTTGCTCGTGGACCTGGCCTCGAGCCACCACCGGGATATTCGCGACGAGGCACTGCGTTCCCTGTTCGGTACGGAACTCGACCCTTCGGCGCGTGAACGGCTCGAACAGGCGGCGAAGGAGTTTCCCGACTCGGCAGCCGGCGTGGGCGCGGTGCTCGAACCCGCCGCGATTTTCGAGGAGCGCCCCCCCTTCACCGACACCGATGCCTGGCTGGCGCGGCTCGATGCCTTGCCGGGCGATCCCGATCCCGAGGCGGGTGAGCGAATCTTCTTTCACAAGGCGAGAGCCCTGTGCGCGAATTGCCACCGCTACGAGGGACGGGGAACCGTCGTGGGACCGGATCTCTCGCGAGTCGGGGACCGGGCGGACCGGACCTGGCTCCTCACCTCGATTCTCGATCCCAATCGGGAGATCGCACCGGAATATCAACCCCGGGCCATCACCCTCAAGGACGGATCCACCTTCACGGGAATCCGCCTTCGTTCCTCGACCCGGGAGGCGATGCGCGATGCGAACGGTCAGAATCGAACCTTCAACCGCGACGACATCGTCGCGATGGAGGAGTTGTCGATGTCCCTCATGCCTCCCGGGTTGCCGCTGGCGTTGACCGATCCGGAACTCCGCGACCTTCTCGCCTTCCTCGAGAACGGAGCGGATTGAACGGCCGTTCTGCGATCCTGCCGCGGCATCGAGGACCGGCCGGGCATTGGCTCTAGGTCGCGAAGAGCTGGCCGTCGATGTCCGCGAAGGCCTTGAACTCGAGGGCGTTTCCCGAGGGGTCCTCGAAGAACATGGTGCACTGCTCACCAGGTTCTCCCCGGAATCGGACGTAGGGCTCGATGAGAAATTCGTCGACGAATGTCCGGCAGCGTTTGGCCAGTTTCTCCCACTCGGGTATCGTCAGAATCACTCCGAAGTGAGGAACGGGCACGGACTTGCTGTCGACCGGGTTGCGATGGCTCGGAACCCGGCCTTCGCGACCCAGGTCGGGATTGAGGTGTGTGACCACCTGGTGACCGAACATGTCGAAATCGATCCAGGTTTCGGCACTCCGGCCCTCGGGAAGCCCGAGTTTCACTCCGTAGAACTCGCGGGCTTCGGGGATGTTCCGCACCTGGATGGCGAGGTGAAAGGGGGTGATCATGCAGGGGTGCCGGGTTTCGCCAGCCGCGAAGGATGAAGCGAGAGACGTCCCCCGTCAAGGGTCCCGTCGGACGATCATCCCTAACCTGGATTTCTCACAAATTTCGTAGCGAGAGGCGGCGCGGGCCGCAGCAAGTCGCAGTAGAAAGTTTGTGAGAAATGCGGGCTAAGGCGAATGGCACTGCATTAGGGCGGGCTTTCGTCGAGCAAGCGCATGAAAAACCCGGCGTGATCGATGCGTGTTAGGGTGTGAGCGAGGGAGGGGGCAATCGACAACCTCTGACAATCGCCGCCATTCGCGCTCACGCTTCCCCAACTTGTTTCGCTCGAGATTTTTAAACCTGCGGATCGTCTGGCTCACATTCGCCGGCGAGCGCAGGCCCAATCTCTCCGCCAGCCAGCATTGGGTCACGTTCGTCTCTCGCCAGATCCGACTTGCGATCGAGGCGCGTTTCCAGTCTCCTCGCCGCGGATGCAGCAGGTCGGCCTCCACCATCTCGTAGTGCCGGCATGCTTCCTCGATGATGTGTTCCGCATCACGCAGGGCGTGGTCCTTCATCATTTCGCTGCTGCGATCGTCGCGATTCTTTCGTTTCTGCGCCTCTCTTCCGAAGCGCGTGAGCAGATCCTCGCGAAAGGTTTCGCTTCCCCAATACCATCCTCTTCGCAGCGTGCTCTGCAGGCTCTGTCCTTGTTTATCGCATAGCCGGCTTCCCCGCTTTCCCCTTTGATTCTCTTGTTGATTCGCTCTACGAAGCGGCGAAGGGCTCGATCGACAACATGTGACACTTGTCCACTACCCCATGGCATCCGAGCAAAGCCCACTCTCCGGTCGGCTGGTTGCCGGCGACGATATCGGCGATCCCAGGGCGCGTCCCCCTCCAACCCCAAGGGAGCGATGGCGCGACAAGGGTCTGTAAAGGGGTGAAAACGGCAAAGGGGCTTCCAACCGCCGCTGGTTCGTGACCGAGCCATACGGAAATCCCCTCGGTGAAACGAACGAAGAAGTCCGGATGAAACTCGTGCACAACAAGGGTGGCGGAACAGTCTCCAATCCCGCCGGTCCCGTCGACCCCGCGCCCCCCTTTTCGCTGCCTGATCTACGAAGGTCGAATCAACACCGCGCCAGGTGACGGGATCACTTGCCGGTTTGCGGCCGGAAGACCAGGAACTCGTCCAACGAAACCTCACCTTCCAGCAACTCCAGTTCCAGGACGTGTTCGCCGGGGTTCAGCTGTTGAACCAAGGTAGTCTGACCTGACGGATTGGCTTGGTCGGGACGGGTGTCCCATTCGTCCGGGCCCGTCGGGATCACATCCCACGATACTTCGAATGGAACGGGCAGGGCGGTCTTCTTGATTCGTATCGCCTGCTGGATCGCGAACCACTCCGGCTGGATCTCGATGATTCCGTTGGCGGATTGAAACGCCGTGGATTGATCTCCACTCCCTTGATCACCGCTGACGGAGCCCCGGACGCTGTACGTGTACTCGGATCCATCCTCGTTGCAGGAGTCTACCTTCAGAGTCCAGGTTTCCGCGACGGGTTCGCCGCGCAACCTCACGCGATTGATCGCGGGACGGTAGTCAATCGGGGTGGAGGTCGGCAAGGTAGCGGCCCAGTTCTCCAGGATCCCGGAGGGCTCTCGGCCGTCAACCTTGACACTTACACGCCCCGTGCCCTCGCGGCTGATGACATCCACCCGAACTCCGTCGAACGGCAGCCGAAAGGACTCGCCGATCTCGTCCAGTTTTCCGTCGGCTCCGGGAACCACGCGAGTGACCACATCCGTCCAGTCGGATTCCGAGGCGGGAAGGACTCGGAAGTGTCGCGCCTGCAACGCACCCCACAGCTCGCCGCCATGGGCGTTGAGGTGAATGTTGTCGGTGAGAAAATCCGAGCGCTCCAGCTCGTGCATCTCCATGTAGCGCCGCCAGTTTCCGCGCACTTCCACCGACTCGGAAGCCCAGGTTTCGGCGAGGTCTCTGCGCAACTGCGACGCGGATTCCCGCGAGGCATCCACCTCGTCGCCGTATGTGTCGAGGTGGTGAGTGATCGTGATCAACTCGGCGGACGTGTGTGCGCGGATATTCCTGACAATATCCTCATAGGTGCCGTCGTTCTCGCCGCCATAAACGTGAAAGACGACCAGATCCGGCTGATGGGGAATCAGAGTATGATGCATGACCAGCAGGCTCTTGGGTGCCTGGTAACCGCCGATGGCCGTGTTGAGGACCTCCAGCTGGGCATGCGGGAATTCCTGGCGCAACTGCTCTTCAATGATCTTGCGGGAGTAATTCTGCCGTGTGATGGATTGGCCGAAAAACAAGATCTTCACCCGGTTCGGTCGCTCCGCGGTGCTGGTCGAAAGCAGGTGCATGGTGCGCCGGATCCGATCTCCGTAGACGACTCCCGGATCGTCCTCCGGAAGGTCCCGAAGATGCTCGAACGGGTAGGACTGGCCGTGAAGCGTCGTCAGGCCAAGAAAGAACAGGAGCGGAATCAGTTTCATTCGGAATCAGGTGCGGGTACGAAGGGAATACCATCGACGGTGTTGCCTTCAAAGGTGTGATCGGACGGCAGATTGCGGTGGTGCTTGAACGGATGCGGTTCTCGCTGATCCCGCCCGTGCCAGGATTGAATTCGCTCCAGTCGATTGTTTCGAACGACCGCTCCCCTGCTGTATTGATCGAAGAAAACCCCGGAGTTGCCCGCGCCAATTGCGGTATCTGCACGGACCACATCGTGGATGAAATTGTCCTCCACCCTCGTTCCGGGAATTGACCCCAGGGTGTAGATCCCCGCGCCGTCGGACAGCACCTCCATGACGAAGGAAATCTCGTTGCCCTGGATCCGGTTGCCGGTCGTGCGATTGGGGCGCGGATTCCAGGCCCAACCGACCGTGATTCCGGTATAGCCAAAATGCGAGATCCGGTTGTCGAGGATCCGATTGTCGGCAGCCTCGGCGATGCGGATGGCACACGCTGCCGGATGGAGTCTGCCGCCAAAGCGAATGGAGCAACCCTCGACGGTGTTCTGCGTGGGATAGTCCGATTCGTTCTGGCGGATCTCCGGATCGATGTTCACACCGCCCGCTCCCAGCTGCATCAGGTTGCAATTTCGAACGATACACTGATGCGAGTTGGAACTGAGCCGAATCGCATAGCCACCCGTTCCCGTGATCGTGCAGTTCTCCAGGACGACCCGCGACGCGTTTGAGATGTGAACCGCTTCGCCGGTGAAGGGCGCGCTCTGGGGCACGGTCAGGCCCTCGGGGTATTCATCTGGGAATGTGGAATCCCATGCCTGAACCGCACCATGCCAGTCACGGTGCTGATCATAGCGACCGAACAACGTCCGGCTGTGCGCTACCTGCAGATGGGAGATCACCAGATTTTTCACGCTCTCGATACGAACCACCGTCTCCAGCGCTGGCACCAGGATCCGGAAGTCGTTCGGATCGGAATCGAATTTCAACGAAAGGGAGTCGTCCTTCGGATTCCAATACCACTCGCCCGGCAGATCCACACCGGCATCGGTGTTCTCGATCGCATACGGCGTGCCGCCCCCCTCATTGACGCCGTAGCTCCAATGCGCGAGCGGATACCTGGACGGCGTGAAAAACTGGATGTCGCGCGTTTCGGAATCGAGACTCCTGACAGGTTGCCAGGCACTGGTCCACGCGGAGATGGTCTGAAGGATCGCGCTATCCGCCGCGACTTCGCGAATCTGCTCGGAGTCCTCCTCCCGATACCGCAGACCCGCAAACACCCAGGGCCTCGTGGTGCGCCACTCGTTTGCCACGTCGCGGGTGGCGACGCGATTGACATCGAAGTCGATGGTCGAGAGCTTGTCGCCACGGAACCAGCCTTCGTTCGGAATCCGGGAACGCGGCAGTCTCCCCTCACCGAACTGAAACAACTGTCGTACGGGCCGTCCGTCATTCAGAGGCGATGCGCAACGCCAGAGTCCACGGGATTCGTCCACCTCCTCCCACGGACCAGCTTCCACCGCACCGCTGAGCACCGTTCTCTCGCCGGCTCCAACCAATTTCTTGCCGCTGGCTTCCGCCGAAATCACCAAGGCTTCCGGCAACAGGAAAAGCCCCGCCGCCAGGCGAATCTCCGACTGGTCGCTCGCGAGAGCCGCCTCGATGGCCGATAGCCCCTGCTCGGGCGTGATCGGTTCGGCCCCACCGGTGGCCAGAAGAAGGAAAGGGAGCAGGGCTCTCCGCAGCATGAACCGGAACCTGGCACAACTCGGCGTGGATCGAAATTTGATTTCTCGACCGAGCGCGTCGTTTCGCGTTCACCCGCTGGGATGGATGGGTATCCCTGGGAGGAAAGCGAGGGGGAAGCCATCAGCATGAGCATCAGGAATGGGGCTGCATTCGGGACAATCCTCGGGGCGGCCATCGAGAGCGCTTTCCGGCGCGACTCGTGGACATCCACCCGATGATGCGCCTGCGAACCGTTACCGCACGATGCACGGCCCCTCATGGCAGGCGCCTCCCCGGCCTTGATTCGGCATGCGGCCCAGTGGATCGAAATCTCTTTCCCGGAAATCGGGGTGGAGATCCGGAGATCCCGCTCACCGGTTCGAATCAACCCCGGGGAGGGGGGGCGGACGATGGAGCCGAAGGTCGGATTTGAACCGACGACCTATTCATTACGAATGAATTGCTCTACCCCTGAGCTACTCCGGCGTCGTCAGGCGCGACCGCGAAGGGCGGCGCGGGCGAGAATGTAACGGTTTTGCCGAAGGTGTCAACGAAAGGCGGGGACCCGGCCACGAAAAGCAGGCTTGTCACAGCACCTTCCTCCGCGACAAGAATTGACACGGGATGGCGGATTCGAACCAAGAGATGTTCATCGAGCAGGTGCGCGAGCACCATGCCGGACTGCGTGGCTTCGTGCGCTCTCTCGGCGTGGATCCGCTGTGGGTCGACGACGTCGCTCAGGAGGCTTTCATCGTGGCCTACAATCGCCTCGACGAATTCGATTCCGATCGCGATTTCGGGGCGTGGCTGCGCGGGATCGCCCGCAATCTCGTGATCAACGAGCGGCGCAAGGACGCCCGGAGGAAGCGCATCCTGTCGGACAATCTCACGGATGTCCTCGTCTCGACGAGTTCGGTGGCGGACGACGAAAAGGAGGAGATGGGCGACAGGGCGCTCGCCAAGGTGAACGCCCTCCGCGAGTGTATCGGCCAACTGTCCGAAAAGAGTCTCGGTATGCTGCGCGCCCGTTACGAGGAGGACCACACCTCCGAAGACATCGCGGAGGAATTCGGTATGAAGCCCCCGGCGGTGAGAAAAGCGCTCGAACGGGTGCGTGTCGCCCTGCGACGGTGCATGGAAGAGAGATTGCGGCCCGCCGAAGCCTGAACGACGGTCTATTAACCCCTATCATGAACTCCGGCTACCCCCAGAATCTCGTGCACGCCCTGATCGAGGGCGAGGAGCACGGTGACTTCGCCGCGCTGTCACGTGCGGCGAGCGAGGATCCGGCCCTGGCGGCCACTCTGCGGGAGGAACTCGCCTTTTCCGAGTGGATTCGTCAGGCGCTGCGCGGTGGGGACACGGAATCCGAGAGCGCCGATCTCGCCCGAGTCCTGGACGACGGCATTCCCTCGGCGACCGAGCTCTCCCAATTGGCCTGCGATGGCATGGGGACCCGCTTCGACTGGGATCGCCTCGCCCGTCACCTGAACGAGCATCCCGCGGATGCGACCGCGTTGCGGCTCCGGCTCGCCGAAGACGAATGGCTGCGCCAGGCGCTGAGCGAGGCGAAGTCGGAAGAGTCCTTCATCGAGGCCCTCGAGACGAGGATGTGGGCGGAAACGAAGCGCGACACGTTCGTCGAGGACCTGACCGGGCGCCTCGAGGCGATCGAGGCCGAGCGCGTCCGGGAGGAGCAACCGGACGAGGATAAGGTCGTCTCCCTCTTCTCTTTCATCCCCGCCGCCGTTCAACTCACGGGGGCGGCGGCCGCGGTTGCGCTTCTCGGTTTCTTCGTGACCTGGAGCCTCGTCCGGGACGAGGGCGGCTCCGCACCGGCGGTCGCTACCGTGATCAAGGCGACACCGGACGCCCTCTGGACCGGAGCGCACCTGCCCGACCTCTCATCCGGCCTGACGCCGGGTGATTACGAACTCGAGTCGGGAGCCATCTCCCTGCGCTTCGCGAACGGCAACGAGGTCACGGTCCAGGGACCGGCCTCGTTCGAGGTGCTCGAAGAATCGGTCGCGTTTCTCCACAGTGGCATCGCGCTGGCGCGCGCCGGAGGGGGGGGGCAGCGTGGGATCCCGCTTCGCTCGCGCGGTGTCGAACTGACCGGCGGAGTGGGCCTCATGGGCATCGACGCCCGTGCCGGGGACACGACAGAGGCGGTGGTCTTTTCGGGTGACGCGGGCATCTGCGTTACCGGGAAGGGATTTTGCCGGGACATCTTCGCGCTCGAAGCGGTCAAGGCGGAGCACGACGGGGACAGGTTGCTCGACGTGCCCTACAACCCCGGCGCCTTTGAGAAGGCATGGACTCTGCTCGCCGGCGTAGAGAAGAACATCGGCCGGGTTCGGGTGGCGATGCCCGGCGCCGAACACGATCCCTCCGATGGAGAAGCCGGCGAAGTCCGTGTTTTCGTCGAGAATGAATCCTTCGAGCCCACGGGTGCGGTCGAGACCGACATGGTGGAAGCGGGCCAACTCGCCCACGGTCTCGACGATGCGGGTCAGGCCCTGCCGGCGGGTGGCAAGCTACGCAGCTATCTTCTCGAGCTCTGGTCGCAACAGGGAAGTGCGGGTTCGGTAACGACGGGACCGGACGGGCAGATCGAGGCGTCTCTCACCTTCGATCATCCCGTCGTGGGCGTGATTTTCTCTTCCGAACGCCTCTCGCGGACCGACGAACTGGTCGGTGCCACGACGACAAGCGGATCGACGACCGACCCGGAGTTGCGGGGCCTCGATTCGGAGGACGAGTGGATCCTCCTCAGCGAGGACCGGCGCACGCTGAATCTGCGACTCGACGGTTCCCAGACCGATCTGGACCAGGTTCGCGTTCTTGTCGCCCTGCAGTAGTGCAGCCGCCGGCGGGGGCACCTCTCACCTGGCTTCCCGTGCGATCTTCTCGCAGCTCTTGATGTCGAGTTTGCCCGAAGCGAGGATGGGGATCGCATCGACATCGATCACCTTTTTCGGGATCCACAGCGCGGGCAATCCCTCGGCGAGAAGCATCTCGCGCAGCCGCTGGATCAGGATGGTCCGGTCACTACTCAGGATGACGAGCGCTTCTCCCTTGGCTTCGTCCGGGACACCCATGATGGCGATGTGCCGCTCGTCGCCTGTGTAATCCATCACGGCATTAATCGCATTCTCCACGGTCTCGTGCGGCACCATTTCTCCGCCGATCTTCGAAAAGCGGGACCGTCTCCCCTCGATGTAGAGGAATCCGTCCTCATCGATCCGCCCGATGTCGCCGGTCACGAACCATCCGTCTCGGATCACCTCGTCGGTCTTCTCGGGCTGGTCGAGGTAGCCGTCGAAGACGTTGGCGCCCCGCAACCAGATCATGCCCGACTCAGTCAGGGGCCTCGGTTCGTGGGTGTCGGGATCTGTGATTCGTGCCGCCACGCCGGGAATAAAGAGACCGACCGAGCCGCCTCGCGCGTTCGGGATCGCGGGCCGTTGATCGTCGGCACCCGATGCCTCCGGGTCGGGGAGATTGACATTGGTGACAGGGGATGTCTCGGTGAGTCCGTATCCCTCGAGCACGGGGCGGCCGAATTTCTCCTCGAAGGCCTGGGCCAGGGCGGTGGGCAGCTTTTCCGCGCCGGTGATGACGAGTTTGAGCGATTCCAGTTGCTCCGGCTTCGCCCGGCGCATGTATCCGCGCAGGAAGGTCGGCGTCGCCACGAGAAGATTGACCTGGTGATTCTCGATCAGGGACGCGAGTTTCGCGGGTTCGAGAGGGCTGGGGTAGGTCACCAGGGTGACCCCTTCCATGACCGGATACCACATTGTCACGGTGCATCCGAAACTGTGGAAGAGCGGAAGGCATCCGAGCACGCTGTCATCGGACTTCAGGTCGATGCGCGCGCCGAACTGGTTCACGTTGGCGATCAGGTTGCGGTGGGACAGGGCCACCCCCTTGGGGTCGCCCGAGCTGCCGCTGGTGAAGAGCAGGACCGCCTCGGTGCGTCCGCCCTCTTTCGGTATGTCGAGCGCGGAGGCGAGCAAGCCCGAGGGCAGCAGTTTGGAGATCCCGAGCCACAGCGCGATCCTGGGCTTCAGCTTGGGGAGGACCTTCTCGATGTGGATCAGATTCTCGGCCGGGGGCCAGGGAAAGGACGGCATCTTGCGCACGAACGGGTCGGCGGTGATGAACTTGTCGAGATCGGCTTGCCGAATGCAGGACTGGACCGCGTTCTCGCCCGCGGTGAAGTTGAGGTTGACCGGGATCTTACCGGCGAGAAGGACGGCGATGTTGGCGACGAGCCCTCCCTTGCCGGGGGGGAGGAGGATGCCGACTCGCATCTTCCGGGTCGCCTTGCGAAGGGTGCGGGAGAAGGCGATCGCGGCTGCGAGAACCTTGTCGTAGCGGACTTCGGAACCGTCGTTTCCGTCGATCACGGACGCGTTCGTGCCGTGCTTCTTGAGGCCTTTGAGAATCTCGTAGGCGAGATGACTGTCGAGGATGGGGCGGGAGGAAAAGGCGGTCTCCCCGGCGGCGAGCCACTCTTCGAGCACGTTCGGCTGCGTCGCACTCTCGTCTCTGAGCGTCTGTCCGAACGACAACACGATGCGGGCGACTTTCTGCCGGTCCTCGGTTCGCAGGCAGGTGTCCTCCGGATGATCGACGAAGAGAGGCAGCAGCGGAGCGCCCGTCTCGGCGAGGTAGTTCACGATGGCGGATGAAACGGCGATCGATTGCCCGACCCTCGTCCTGGCGATGCCGGGGATGAACAGCACCACGGCTTCTTCCTGCATCATCTGGGCGATCTCCCGCCGGAACGCATCGCGCGTCCCTTCGGCGCACTCGAATTCGACCGCCTCGGTGTCGGCCTTTTCAAGATGCGCCTGCAGGAGAGGATCATATTGGAGTCCCCGCTCGATGAGAAAGACGATGCGCCGCGGGGCGATCAGTTTCTCAATGTGGAGGACATCCTCGAAGGAGAGACGGTTGGCGACGATGAGGACACCCGTTCTCGGGATGTTTTCCTCTCCGTGCAGTTCAAGTCGGGATTGCAGCAAGGCCATGGCGTAGTGGACGGGTCGATGACGTTGACGAATTAACACAGAAAAACGGCGATTTTCCCCTTCAAAAATTACGCCATTTCCCCTTAAGTCGTTTTTCCCGCTGGTTCGCCGTCCGGCTCACGCCGACTGAAACCCCACTGAAGGATGGAAGAAAACACAACCGAAGACACCGAAGACCGGGCTCGCGCCTACTGGAGAGCGAATCTCACCTGGGTCGGAATCCTTCTCGCGATCTGGTTCATCGTCTCCTACGGCTTCGGCATTCTGCTCGTCGATCAGCTCGACGCGATCCGCCTCGGCGGTTTCAAGCTGGGATTCTGGTTCGCCCAGCAGGGCAGCATCTACACCTTCGTCGTTCTTATCGCCGTCTACGTCGTGGTGATGAATCGCCTCGACAAGAAGTTCGGCTCGAAGCAGGACTGAATCGCGCTTCGGCCCCACCTCGTTTTCCACCACATGGACGTTCAAATCTGGACCTACCTCATCGTTGGCCTCACCTTCGCGCTCTACATCGGGATCGCGATCTGGTCGAGAGCCGGATCGACCGGCGAGTTCTATGTCGCCGGGAAGGGCGTGCCCGCCCTCGCCAACGGCATGGCGACGGCCGCCGACTGGATGTCGGCCGCCTCTTTCATTTCGATGGCGGGGATCATTTCCTTTCTCGGCTACGACGGCTCGGTTTATCTGATGGGGTGGACCGGAGGCTACGTGCTCCTCGCGCTTCTCCTCGCGCCCTACCTGCGGAAGTTCGGCAAGTTCACCGTGCCCGACTTCGTCGGCGACCGCTACTATTCCAAGACGGCCCGGCTCGTCGCCCTCTTCTGCGCCATTTTCATCTCCTTCACCTATGTGTGCGGACAGATGCGGGGTGTGGGTATCGTCTTCTCGCGCTTTCTCGACGTCGACATCAATATGGGCGTGCTCATCGGCATGGCGATCGTCTTCTTCTACGCCGTCCTCGGCGGCATGAAGGGCATTACCTACACCCAAGTGGCGCAGTATTGCGTGCTCATCTTCGCCTTCATGGTGCCGGCGATCTTCATCTCGATCGCCATGACCGGCAACCCCGTGCCCCAGATCGGATTCGGCGGCGAGGTTGCCGAGGGGGGTACCTACCTGCTCGACAAGCTCGACGGCCTCAGCGAGGAACTCGGTTTTGCGACCTATACCGACGGCTCGAAACCGATGATCGACGTGTTTTTCATCACCATGGCGCTCATGGTGGGCACGGCCGGCCTGCCCCATGTCATCATTCGCTTCTACACGGTGAAGAAGGTCAGCGCTGCCCGTGTTTCCGCCTTCTGGGCTCTCCTTTTCATCGCGATCCTCTACACCACCGCCCCGGCCGTGGCGGTCTTCGCCCGGACGAACCTTCTCGAGTCCATTCCGAACAAGCTCTACAGCGAGGCACCCGAGTGGGTGAAGTCCTGGGAGAGCGCGGGGCTCATCGGCTGGCTGGACAAGAACGGCGATGGCCGGATTCAATACACCAGTGGAGCGGCTTTCTCGGGCAAGCCGAACTACGACGGGAACAACCGCGGCGAGAATGGCGAGCGGGTCCTGCTCAACGATCCCGCCGCGGGTGAGAACGAACTCTATGTCGACCGAGACATCATGGTGCTGGCGAACCCGGAGATCGCCGAGTTGCCGAACTGGGTCATCGCCCTCGTCGCGGCGGGCGGTCTCGCGGCCGCGCTATCGACCGCGGCGGGCCTGTTGCTGGTCATTTCGACGGCCGTGGCCCACGATCTCGTCAAGCGCAGTTTCATCCCGAGCCTGAACGAGAAGGCGGAACTGGTCATCGCCCGGGTCGCGGCCGGATTCGCCGTGGTCGTGGCGGGCTACTTCGGGATCAATCCGCCCGGGTTCGTCGCCCAGGTCGTGGCCTTCGCATTCGGACTCGCGGCCTCGTCCTTTTTCCCCGCCATCATCCTCGGCATCTTCAGCAAGCGGATGAACCGCGAGGGCGCGATCTCCGGCATGATCATCGGCATCGCCTTCACCGCCGGCTACATCATCTATTTCAAATTCATCAATCCGGCGGCGAACACGCCGGCCAACTGGTGGTTCGGCATCTCTCCCGAGGGAATCGGAACCCTCGGCATGCTGATCAATTTCGCTGTCGCCTTCGCCGTGAGCGCGGTGACGCCCAAACCTCCGCCGCACGTGGAGCAGATGGTGGACAACGTCCGGCTCCCCGAGAAGGAAGGCGAAGAGCTTGCCGTCGCCGACCACTGAGGAGCGAGACGCCGTCATCCTTCGTCGTAAGGAAAAACGGCCCGCCCGGAGAGGCGCGTCGCGTGGGTCCGTGGCTCCGCTCCCCGATCTGGATCCCGGGTCACTCGGCCGCGATTTCCGCGACACGTGTCTGGCTCTCGTCGTTGAGCTGATCGAGCGGAACCGTCGCGAGCTTTCCGTTGCGAAGGCGCAGGGTCACCGAGTCCTCCGTGCTGTTGACGTAGGCGGCGCGCAGGGTCCGCCCCCGGATGTTGGTCCAGGTCTCCGGGGCGTGAAGCTTGTTCTCCGGCATCTTCACGGCTTCGCCACGCCACGCGGAAAGCGCTTTGACGACGTCGCGAAATCCGTTCACGTCCTTCATGTGAAAATACGGGACGATGCCGAGGCGCTCCTCCACCTTGTCGTCGAAAACCGCGACGATGGGCGTGGGACCGTCCGCCTCCTTGCTGGCGATCGCTTCCTGCACCGGTTCCGGTGTCTTGTGAAGATTGAGACCGCTGATGAACACGATCTCGGTGTCGTCCTTGAGAATGTCGATAGCCGTCAAACTGGCGGCGTTGGAGGGGCCTCACGTGGAGCCCGGCTCCATGAGAAGAAAGGTGATCCCCTTGTTTTCTGAAGAGGCGGTGGTTATCACGTCGTCGAGATCCTCGAGTTCCTTGACGAACGAGGGAGCCTCGAAGGGCTCGGCGGCATGCAGGGCGGCGCAGGCGAAGACGCCGGCAAGGAGTGTCAGGGTGGCTTTCATGAGTCGACTGGCTGGGGGGATCGTAACAACCCGGCTGAAATACCGCAACCGTTTCGGTTTCCGTCACCGCGGTGCTCGAATGCGACGTGCTGCGTGTTCCGTTCCTCATTCCTGCGTTCCTCTCCCGGCTCCGCCCTAACCCGCACTTCTCACAGACTGTCTACTGCGACTTGTTGCGGCCCTCGCCGTGTCGCGCTACGAAACTCTGTGAAACATGCAGGCTATCGCCGTCGCCCGACGACATTTGCGGAAAATCCCTGTCTGACGTAACCTGTAGCATGGAAGCCCTTCTCACCTTCGCCCGGGAAAACAGCGGGCCCATTCTGTTCATCGGATTGATCGGGCTCTATTTCGCCCTCCAGCTCTGGATTCTTCCCGCGTTCGGGGTTCCGACGTGAATGTCCGGAGCCTGCTCGGTCGAGCAGAAACAGGAAAGTCGCGAAGTGGCATCTCCCAGCACCGCCGAACTGGCTGCACGGGAAGTCGATGAACAGCCCAAGCCGCCGGTGAGCGCTTCCGCGGAGGCGCCCTCTCGCACCGAAGGCCCCGTTCAGGACTGACAGCGCGGACACCAGCAGGTCGTCCTTCCCCGCAGGCGAGCGCGAACGAGATCACCTCCGCACCCGCGCCGGGGGCACGATCCCCCGTCTTTCCAGCGGTGTCCCATCAGCCAGGAACGGGGTGGAATTCCCCAGTCCGTCGCGATGACCCGCAACGCGTCGCGAGCCACCTGCCGGGTGACCTTCCAGAGCAGGTCGATCTGCGTATCTTCGAGCACGCCGACCGAAGTGGCCGGTGCGATTCGCGCCCTCCAGCAGATTTCGTCCGCCATCCAGTTCCCGATGCCGGGGTAGCCGCGCTGGTCGAGGAGCTGGGTCTTGATCGGCGTGCGGGGAAAACGCCGCAAGAACGCGGCGTGGCGCTTCTTCGTGAAACCCTTGGCAAGAATGCCGGGTGGCAAATCCCGCCACCAGCCTGGTTCGGAACCGTCATCCGTCACGTCGACGGTGACCTTTCCGAACATGCGGTAGTCGCTGAAGACCAGCCGGTTTGCACTCGTGTCCAGCACGAGGTGATCCGCCTTCTCGATCTCCGAAGCGCGCGATACCGTTCGGAGCTTTCCGCTCATGCCGAGGTGGAGTCCGAGCCAGGCACCTCCGGAAAAACCGAACAGCATCTGCTTGCCGTGAGCCTGACTGCCTTCGAAGCGACGGCCCTCGAGAGCCGATTCCACCGCTGACGCCGGTCTTTCCCGGAAAATCCTCGCCTTCGGATGGGTGAGAACCGCCGTGACCCGGGATCCGAGTCCTGCATCCCACTGCTTCCTGTAGTATTCGACTTCGGCCAGTTCCGGCATCGCCTGCGTTACGACAATCCGTCACGATGCGGGCGCCTACTGGATTCCGCGTTTCGATTCGGCGATGAAGGCGATCAATTCGTCCACTTCAGGAGACCTGTCTTCCCATCCGCGAAGAACATCGAGAGCCTCGGCATTGTTGCGGTCCTCCCGGAACAGGACCCGGAAGGCCTGCTTGACCGACTGGATCGACTCCTCGGAAAACCCGCGACGCTGCATCCCGACCTGGTTGAAAGCACGGATCCGGCCGGGATTTCCGTCGATCAACATGTAGGGCGGAACATCCTGGACGATCTTGGTGCAGCCCCCGGTCATGGCGTGGGCGCCGATCCGGCAGAACTGGTGCACCGCGCTGAGCCCCCCGAGGATGGCATGGTCTCCCACCGTGACGTGACCCGCGAGCGTACCGTTGTTGGAGAAGATCACGTGGTCGCCCACCACGCAGTCGTGCGCGATGTGGCTGTAGGCGAGGAAATTGCCATGATTCCCGATGATGGTCTTGGAGCCGGGGGCCGTGCCCCGGTTCACGGTGCAGAACTCGCGGAACGTGTTTCCCTCGCCGATTTCGAGGTAGGTGGGCTCGCCCTCGTACTTCAGGTCCTGGGATCGCTGCCCGATCGAACCGTAGGCGTAGAAGCGATTGCGGGGTCCGATCGTGGTGGGACCGTCGATCGTGACGTGGTTCTGCAGATGGCAGCCGTCACCGATGCGAACGCCGGCATGGATCACGCAGTAGGGGCCGAGAACCACCCCTTCACCGAGTTCGGTTCCGGGATCGACGATCGCGGTGGGATGAATTTCGGTGGCCATGGGCACGATGGGGGACGCTGCGCGTGAACTCAGTCGAGAATCGCGAACTTCAACTCGCCTTCCGAGGTGGTGTCCCCGTTCACGACACAACGACAGGCGGCAAAACCGATATTCTTGCGTTCCTTCACGATCTCGGTCTCGATGAAGAGGGTGTCGCCCGGGAGAACCGGCTTGCGAAACTTGACCTTGTCGGCACTCATGAAGTAGCCGATTTTCCCGAGATACTCGGGACGGCGCAAGAGGGTGATGCTCGCGACCTGCGCCATCGCCTCGACCTGGAGCACGCCTGGCATCACGGGATGACCGGGAAAGTGACCCTGGAAATAGTGCTCGTTGACCGTGACCTGCTTGACCCCTGTGCATTTGTTGTCGCCCTCGAATTTCACGATACGATCGACCATGAGGAAGGGGTAGCGATGGGGCAGGACGGATTGCACCTCCATGCAGTCCATCACACCCTCGCCAGTCGGAATCGTGACGGCGGGAACCATCGACTTCGTCTTCTCGTAGGTTTTCGCCAGGGTGCGGGCCAGTTCGGTGTTGGGGCCGTGCCCCGGCTTGACCGCGATGACATGTCCCATGAAGCGCTTTCCGCTCAGCATCAGGTCCCCGATGATGTCGAGAATCTTGTGGCGGGCAAACTCGTCGCTGTACCGCATCGACTCCTTGCTCATCACCGAATCCCCCTTGACGACGACGGCGTTCTCGAGGCTCCCGCCCTTGATCAAGCCCTTCTCGAGGAGAGGCTCGACGTCCTCGTAGAAGACGAAGGTGCGAGCCGGAGCGATCTCCTTCTCGTAGATCTCCGGGGTGACCTCCGTCGAAAAATACTGCGTCATGCGGCCATCGGGGCCGACCTGGGTGCAGGAAACGCGAAACGACTTGTCGGGCACGATCGTGATCAGGGACCCGTTCTTGGTCTCCTGGTGGATCGGCTCCCGGATCTCGTAGACGCTGCGGATGGCCTCCTGCTCCTCGATTCCCGCCTTCTTGATGCATTCGACGAAGGGTTGGGCCGACCCGTCGCCGATGGGCGGCTCGTTCGCGTCCATCTCGATGAGGGCGTTGTCGATCCCCATCCCGGCGAGGGCGGAAATGACGTGCTCGACCGTGTGAACGCGGACCGAGCCCTCGGCGAGGGTTGTCGACCGCTCGACCGTCTGCACCTTGGAAACGTGGGCGTCGATCACGGGTTGATCCTCGAAGTCGACGCGGCGAAACTTGATCCCGTGATTCGTCGGCGCCGGTTTCATCGTTAGGGTGACCGCCTCCCCGGTGTGGAGCGACGTTCCCTTCATGGTGGCGCTGGACGCGAGTGTCTGTTGTCTGATTGCCGGCATCACGTTTTGGGGCCGGAATCCTAGCGCAATCGAATCGATAGTCCAGCAGTCTCTTCTCCCCACCCGTTCAACCCCTTGCAGATCCCATCGACCACCGTCTTTACAACCCCGACTTCACCGTCGTCGAGGACAACGAGGACTTCGCGCTCGTCGCCAAGCCTCCACACCTGATGGTGCATCCAAGCAATCCGGGGAACCCGCCTACCCTGCTCGATGGTCTCCGACAGTATTTCGCCTTCGAGATCGCTTGCGGCGGACAGCTCGCGATCGTGACGCGCCTCGATCGCGAGACCAGCGGACTCGTTCTCGTCTCCAAGCACCGGCTTGCGGCACGCGAACTGGGCAAGGCGATGGAGCGGAGGCAGTTCCGCAAGATCTACCACGCCGTGGCCTGGGGATGGCCCGAGGAGGACGCCTTCACCATCGACGCCCCTCTCCGCCGCAAGGGGGAATTTTCCGCGTCACCGGTCTACGTGCGGCAGGCGGTGCACCCGGAGGGCAGACCGAGCCGGACCGACGTGGTCGTGGAGCGGCGGGTTCGACTGGATACCACGAACGGAAACCGCTTTTCGCTGCTTCGCTGCATGCCGGTGACCGGCCGCATGCACCAGATCCGGGCCCATCTCCATCACGCCGGCTTTCCGATCGTCGGTGACAAGATTTACGGGCCGGCCGATCAGTGGTATCTCGACTTCATCGAGACCGGTTGGACGCCCGGCATGGAGGCGGCCCTCCTCATCGATCGCCAGGCCCTGCACGCCTCCGGCTTCGGATGGGAGGAAAGAAGCTGGCACGACCCGATTCCCCCCGACCTGGAAAGCTTTCTGGGGGCCGCGGCGTCGAAACAATAAATCGGATGCATTTCCCGGCACCCTGACTTACCGTCCTGCCCTTCGCGCCCCGGGTTCCGAACGCCCGGCGCCGGGATTTTCCCTGGAAGCAGCATGAATATCAGCGTCGAACGTTTACCCGAATGCAGGGCCCGGCTCTCCGCCGATGTGCCGACGTCCGAAGTGGCCAAAGCCCGCCAATCGATCGTCGCCGCGTTCCAGCAACAGGCCAAGGTCCCGGGATTCCGCCCGGGGAAAACGCCGGCGTCGGTCGTCGAGAAGAAGTTTGCCGGCGAGATCGACAGCGAGTTGCGGGATCGCCTCGCCCGTCAGAGCTACGCGCAGGCCTACGAGGAAGAGAAGGTGGAAATCCTCGGCATCGTCAGCGTCGAGCGCGAATTGTTCGAATCGGACGGCTCCTACTCCCTCGTCGTCGAGATCGTGACCGAACCCGAGATCGATGTGCCGGACTACAAGGGGATCCCGGTGGAAATCGGCAAGCTCGAGGTGACCGAGTCGATGATCGACGGCTACATCGAGAGTTCGCGGAAGCGCATGGCCGAGTTGAAGGATGCCGACCGGGCTTCCGCCCCGGGCGACGTGCTCGTAGTCAATTACTCGGGCACCCTGGACGGAGAACCCCTCGCGGATCGGCTCGACGACCAGCAGGCGGGACCGTTCGCCTCAGGCGAGGACTTCTGGGTCGAGATTCCCGAGGAGGGAGAGGAGCCCCGCGAGATGATCCCCGGCTTTTCCCTCGCCGTCGCGGGCATGTCTCCCGGCGAAGAGCGCACCGTCGAAATCGAGATTCCCGGGGACTTTCCGCTCGAGAATCTCGCCGGCAAAACGGTCGTCTACGAGGTCTCCGCGACGGAAGTCAAGGAGCGCGAACTACCCGAGGTCGACGCCGACTTCGCGGCCGGTCTCGGAGCCGGTTCCGTCGAGGAATTGCGTGAACTCGTGCGGGAGCAGTTCGAGCGGCAATACGAGGACATGCGGAACCGGTTGATCGACGATCGCATCCTGAGCCACCTGAACGAGGAGGTGGATGTGGAATTGCCCCAGCACATCGTTTTCAACGAGACCCAGCGCCAGGTGAACGACATGGTCATGCGAAGCTACCAGGAAGGCATGGGACCGGAGCAGATCGAGGAGCAGCGCGAGGATCTCGTCAAGGCGGCCGAGGAGCAGGCCAAGAACAACGTCAAGACGCTCTTCGTGCTCGAAACGATCGCCGGGCGCGAGGGCATCCGGGTGACGGACGACGAATTGACCCGTCGCATCAACCTGATGGCGATGCAGCAGAACCGTCCCGTCAAGAAAATCGCGCGCGAACTGCGCGACGAGGATCGCATCGACGATCTCCGGCGCGACCTTCTCATTTCCAAAACGATCGAGTTCCTGCGCGAGAACGCCAGCATCAACGAAGTCGATCTACCGGCCGGGGATGGCGGCGAGCCGGAATCCGGAGCCGATGAGGGTGATACGATGTCCGAATCCGAATCCGAATCCACCACCGCCTGATCAGTCGCGCCGCGATCCGGGGACAGCCCCATTCTCTTTCCAACCAACCCACGTTTCCCAATGACCGAAGAACTCTCCGACATCTCTGAAATTTCCCCCCTCCTTCCCGCTCACCTCCAGCACCGCGTCGCCGACCCGGTCAAGAACGTGAGCGTGATCGAGAAAGAGGGCAACACCATGATCCAGTTCGACCTCGTGTCGAGGCTGATGAAGGACCGGATCATCTTCATCGGCGAACAGATCAGCGACCCGCTCGCGAATTACATCATCGCCCAGATGCTCTACCTGCAGATGCAGGATCCCAACAAGGACATCAACATCTACATCAACAGCCCGGGTGGGTCCGTCACCGCGGGTCTCGCGATCTACGACACGATGCAGTTCGTGACCTGCGACGTGAACACCTACTGCATGGGGATGGCAGCGAGCATGGGCGCTGTTTTGCTCACCGCCGGGACGAAAGGGAAGCGCTACGCGCTGCCGAATTCCCACATCATGATCCACCAGGTATCCGGCGGAGCGCAGGGCACCGCCTCCGACGTCGAGAGGACCGTGGAATTCATGTATTCCCTCAAGAAACGGCTCAACGACATCCTCGCGGTTCACACCGGAAAGACCGTCGACCAGATCAAGGACGACTCCGACCGGGATTACTACATGAGCGCCGCGGAAGCCGCCGACTACGGCCTGATCGACAAGGTGCTCGAGAGCAAGGTGGACAGCCCCGCGGCTTCTTCGGGAAACGGGGAGGCGGCCGAGTGATCGTCGAGGTGACCGCACTCCCTCCAGGGTGCACCTCTCCCGGTCCGGCATTGGAGGGTTGAAACTCTCTCGCCAATCCGGAGCCTGTTCCCGGGAGCAGCGCCGATCCCCGTTGGCCTGACAATGGACGGTCCTTGACGGCCCGGCTGCCCTGCGCCCGGATCGGAGAAGCAAAAAACCCGGGGCGATCCCGCGCGAAACGGGACCACTCCGGATCTTGCCGTGGTTCGGGTCGAAACCCGATCAGCCGCCGCAGGTGCCGCAGCACGGGGACTTGCTGCCACAGGTGCCGCAGCAATCCGATGATTTCGTGGCGCAGCCCACAAAGGTGAGCGAAACGAGGGCGATTGCCGCGGCGATGATCTTGATCTTGTTTTTCATTCTGTCGTCTTTGGTTCCTTTATCACAGATAGTTACGGTGTCGTCCCTGCATCGGGATATCCCGGTTGGCGATCCGTCGAGCTCAGGATAGTGGAGCGCGCACCTGTAAGCAATGGAATACTCGGGAGCCCCGGATGGCCGATTCTCCTGCCAAGTCCAGCCATTCACCCGTCCCTTCCACGTTGCCGGTAGTGGGGAAGGACGGTAGACTCCCAGGGTGACTCTCATGGAATCCCTCACCCGCTTCGGAGAAGAGCTCGCCCGTCTCGACCTCGCCGCACTCACCGCGACCGCCGTGATCGTGATCGCTCTGACCCTGCTCTGGTTCGCGATCATTCTGCCGTTTCAACTGTCCCGCCTCAGTCACGAACTGCGCCGAGGGATGGAACGGATCACCCTGGCCGAACAGGCCCGCCGCCGGGAAGCCACCCTCGAGGCCGTCCGTCGATTCGAGTCCGACACGGAGGTGCGGGACGCGGTGCGCCACCTCTGGAGCCGCACCGAACAGGGCACCGACTTTTCCCTTCTCACGGAAGAAGACCGGTTTCATGTGGTCACGCTCCTGAACTACTTCGACGGGATTGCCTCCGGGATCAAGCAGGGTGTGCTCGACGACAAGGTCGCCCGGGACTACCTCCACGGGGTGATCCACAAGGTGGTCAAGGCTCTTCTCCGCGGCGAAGGCGGCCCCGGTTGGAAGGGAGGACCGACCCTGGTCGAACCGGAGAACTACCGCAACCTCATCAACCTGCAGAGCCGCTGGGGACTGGAGGAGTCGCAATCCATCATCGAGATGCTGCGGTAGGAGACGGCCTATCGCTCTTCCCCGCTCGTGCTACAGGATCCTCTTGCGAAAGGGATTGTGACTCGCTCCGGCGGAGATGCCCCTTCCCGGTGCCTGGCCTGCCGGTTTCAGGCCATCCACCTCTCGTGCGGATCGACAGAATAGGACGAACAGCGTTGCTGTGATCACGATCGACGGGCTGAGGAACAGGCCGACGAATGTCGGCAAGGTGGCGTGCCATTGTTGCAGGGAATGAAAGACATCCGGCATCAGCGACCTCCCCATCCCATAGGGAATCAGCAGGCAAAACGACACCACGGCCCAGGTGGGAACCAGGAAGAGGGGGGCCGCAATACCGAACACCAGCCCTTTACCCACCCGCCTTTTCACGTAGATGCCCGCCACGATGCAGATCGCGAGAACGATCCAGCAGAGTGGATGTGTCAGCACGTCGTGAACGGTCATCGGACCCCACAAAAGCATCGATCACGCCACAATGACAAACCGAATTATTCCGAGGCGGGCGACGCTGTTCTTCATGGCTCGGTTTACGCTAATCGGTCGCTCCGTCTCCCATCAATTGCCTCGCCAGGTAGATGTATTCGAGTGCGGCGCGCTTGGCTCGCTCGTTCTGGTTCGCGGCGGCCGAGTGTCCCCCGTCGATGTTTTCGTAGTAGTAAAACGGCTTGCCGGACTCCTCGAAGAGGATCGCCATCTTGCGGGCGTGGGCCGGATGGACGCGGTCGTCTTTCGTCGATGTCACGAAGAACGGAACCGGATATTCCCTGCCCGGATCGAAGTTGTGATAGGGGGAGATCTTCTCGAGAAAGGCCCGCTCTTCGGGAACTTCGGGAGAACCATATTCGTCGATCCAGGAGTGCCCGGCGAGTAGCAGGTGGTAGCGCAGCATGTCGAGCAGCGGAACCTGCACGACGGCGGCGTTCCAGAGATCGGGGCGCTGGTTCAACATTACGCCCATGAGAAGCCCGCCATTGGAGCCGCCCATGATGCCGAGGCGTTCGGGACTCGTCAGGTTCCGTGCGACGAGATCCTCCGCCACCGCGATGAAGTCATCGTACACTCTCTGGCGATTGGTTTTCAGGCCCGCCTGGTGCCAGGCAGGTCCGAATTCCCCACCGCCCCGGATGTTGGCCAGCACATAGACACCTCCCTGCTCCAGCCACAGTCTCCCCGTGATCCCGCTGTAGCGGGGCCGCAGCGAGATCTGGAATCCCCCGTAGGCATACAGGAGCGTGGGTGCCGTTCCGTCGTTTTGCCTTCCCTCGGGACCCACCACGTAGTAGGGGATCCGGGTTCCGTCGGAGGATGACGCAAAACGCTGGGTGACCTCGAGACCGGATGCATCGAACTTGGGAGGCAGGCTCTTGAGACGCTCGAGTTCCCGCGAAGCGGAAGCGTAGCTCCAGAGCGAATCGGGAGTCAGGAAGTCCTCGTAGTTCAGGAACACGGTTTCCTCGTCCCGGTCGGAGAAGACGACGCCGAGCTGGCCGTTGCCCCCCAACTCGACCTCCTCTCGGGTCCATTCCTCGTCCCCGGGTTCGATCCGAAGCAACCTGCTCGACACATTCTCGTTGATGGATAGCAGGGCGGCTCCCTTCGCCACCGACACCCTGTTGACGGCCTGGGTCTCATCCGGACGAAACACGAGATGGACCTCCGGCAGCTTCCTGGTTTCGAGGAAATCGGTCAACCGGATCGCCGCGAGATCGCCGTTGCGGAACTCCATCTCCTGGCCCTCCGGTTTCCACTCCTGCTTGACCGCAAGGAGAAGCCAGTCGCGGTAGAGTTCCTCGATTTCCACTTTCGGAGGAAAGGGAAAGGCGACCGGTTCATCTTCTCCCTCCGGCATCCACCAGAACGTCGCGGTGAAAAACGTGTGCGACTCCTCCGCGCAGGAGAGGACTCGCCCGTCGTCCATTTCCAGGGTGAACGGCCAGACCGACACGTCCGTCGTGTCGACCTCGATCACCGGCTCCGCTTCGTCGAGGAGCGTTCCCCGTTTCCACCGCTTGAGGATTCTCGGGTATCCCGATTCGGTGAGCGACCCCGCACCCCAATCCGTGCCGATGAGCAGGGTGTCTCGATCGACCCAGGCACTGCTCTGCTTCGCTTCCGGGGTGATGAATCCTCCCTCGACGAATTCCCCCGCTTCGAGGTCGAATTCCCGTTTCACCACCGCATCCTTGCCTCCCTCGGAGAGAGAGACGAGGCAGTAGTATCGACCGGTATCGTCGTCCCGGTAACAGGACGCACCCTTGTAGACCCAGTTCTCGCCCTCCTCCTCGGCGAGCCGGTCGATGTCGAGAACGGTCTCCCACCCGGGATTTCCGGTCCGGTAGGAGGCGAGGGTCGATCTCCGCCACAGTCCGCGAATGCTGTGCTCGTCCTGCCAGAAGTTGTAGACGAAGTCCCCGCGAATTCGACCGTAGGGAATGCGTTCTTTCGACGTGAGTATTTCCTGCGCCGCCGCCTCGAAGGCATCGTAGCGAGGGTCCGCCTGCAGGATTTCGAGAGAACGCTCGTTCTGTTTTCGCACCCACGCCAGCGCCTCGTTCCCCTCGACTTCCTCGAGCCAGAGATGCTCTTCCACCTCCTTCGCGGCCCGGGGGTTCTCATCGCAGGAGGAATTCATGGGTAGGAAAACGCTTCCCGCCACGAGCAAACAGGAAATGAGAGAAGGGAGCCTGGTCATGGCTGGTCGTGTTTTCGACGAATTCCGGCCAGTCGTTCGTTCGGGAATCCCCGCATCGTCTCTCGGGGAGAATGGACCCGGTGGCTGTTCTCCGTTGGCAGGGCGGAAAGAGGGAAAACCGGCACGAAAGCCGGGCGGCGGGCGCTGGACCCGCCGCCCCCGTTCTCACTCCCTCACTTTCAGGATACCGCGCATGAGGATGGCATGGCCGGGGAAGGTGCAGACGAAGGGGTAGTCACCCGGTTGCGCCGGGGCAACGAAATCCAACTCGACCGTCTCGCCGCCGTCGATGAGGTCCGTGTGGTGGAGAATCTCCTTGGAGTCGGGAATGAACTTCTTGGCGAATCCCTCCGCACCGAGTGCGATCGCGGCATGGGCGACCTCGTCCGCCTTGCCGGGATTGGTGATGACGAGATTGTGCGGAAGGGCGTCGGGATTGGCGAAGATGATCCTTGCCTTCTTTCCGGCCTTCACTTCCAACTCCTTCACGTCATAGCGCATCTGCTCGACCACGGTGTTGACGCGGAAGGTCGTGAGCTCGGCCGTGTCGGTGACGAGTCCGCCGGGCTCCACCTTCATTTCTTCCTCCTCCTCGATTTCCTGGGCGCCGAGGGCGGGATCGGCCACGTCCCAGTGATGCCTGACCGTCGCCGCGGCGATCTGCGCGTGTTTCACGGGCGAATTCAACACCGTGTCGAGAAGCTCCCGGTTCCTCACGTTGTGTTGCTGGTGCACCCAGAGAGCTTCGAGCAGGTGACGCGCGTGGTCAGGATTCCCGGGATCAAGGGTGGCGATCCATTTTTCGGCGGCAGCGATGACCTTGTCGGTCGGACGCTCGGAAATCTCGACCCGGGTCCGGTGACGAACACCGTCGACCGGGTGTTCGAGGTTGGCCATGAGCTGATCCTCGCTGACGCCATCGATCGCCACCGGTTCCTGGAGCGGCTTGCCGGTGTAGACCATCCGATAAATCCGGCCGTGCTTCTTGTCACGATTGGGGTCGCGGATGTTGTGCTGCATGTGGCCGATGATCACGTTCGACCAATCGGAGACATAGAGAGCGCCATCTTCTCCGAAAACGGCGTCGGTCGGACGAAAGTTGCCGTCGGTCGAGCTGAGCAACTCCTCGTCCGGTGTGCCCCAGACTTCTCCGAACTCGTGTTCGATCGTGACTTCTTCCTTCGTCGTCTTGCCGGTTTTCTTGTCCTTTTTCGTGACGACCTCGGTGCGGGTGAAGCCCTCGCGGTGGAGCTTGTAGTTCTTCAGGCCCAGGAAACCGATCGTGTTGGCGACGAGGAAGTTGCCCTGCATGTCGTCCGGAAAGTTGGCCGATGAAACGATGGCATTCGCCGCAACGGGGCGGACTTCCTTGGTCAGCAGCATGTGCATCGAGAACCCGTTCTCGTCCGGACGAACCTGGTAGGATCGACCGCCGGTGCCGTCGTTCGCGTAGTGATACCCCCATCCGTCGAAGGCGATACCGTGCGGATTGGGACTGTTGTTGGCGTGAAGGGCGATCGTCATGCGCCGTGGGTCCCAGCGATACATGGCAGAGTTGGTCGCGGTGAGCGGCGGTCCCCACGGATGCTCGTGGTTGTGCTGGAGAAAGATGCCGCTCTGCCAGTAGATGTGACCGCCGGGTCCGAAGATCAGGTTGTTCGCCGTGTGGTGGGTGTCGGCGGACCCGAAACCGTTGAGGATGATGTAGCGCTCGTCGGCGACGTCGTCGCCGTCGTTGTCGCGGAGAAAGATCAGGTCGGGTTGGGAGGTGACCAGGACACCGCCATTCCAGAACTCGAATCCGAGAGGATTGTGGACGCGAGCAAACTCCTTGCACGAATCGGCCTGCCCGTCGCCGTCGGTGTCTTCGAGGATCACGAGAGCATCGCGCATCTCCTGGAGCGGCTCCCACTTGGGATAGGTCGGCCAGACCGCCGCCCAGAGCCGGCCCTTCGTGTCGACCTGCATCTGCACCGGGTTGACGACCTCGGGGAACAGCGACTCGTCCGCAAAGAGATTCACCTCGAATCCCTCGGGGACGGTCATTCGCTCGATCCCCTCCTCGCCCGAGACATACTCGAGCGAACCCTCCTTGGCGGCATTCGAGCTGGCCGAGCCGCCTCCGACATTCGATATGACCGGGATCGGAGGAGATACGTTGCCGTCGTCGACCTCGAGCTTCTCGCCCTGGGCCGCTGCCCAGATCACCTGATCCCGGTTCGCGGTCATCTGGTCGATCATGACCAATTCGTGCTGCAGGACTTCGGCGTTGGTCTGGTCGTTGACGAATTTCAGTTGGGAGCGTCCACCCCAGACGTCGTTTCCGTCGACCGCGCGGTAGCGGTTGAACCAGTGCCAGTTCTTGTCCTGGACGGCGGCAACGAGTGCTTCATCCGGCTCTTCCTCGACTTTCCCGCCAACCAGCGTTTCGGCGATGTGCTTGCCGATCAGGCGCTGCCCGAAGTGATTGAGATGGACTCCGTTCAGAGTGAGAGGTGCATCGTTCTCTCGATACAATCTCTTCGATGGGGTGAACAGGTCCACAAATGTCACGCCAGCCTTTTCCGCGGCAGTACGGGTGGCCTCCGTGTATTGAGCGAGGCGTCGATTGTTGGCCCTGCCGTCGGGAAGGTTCGGATCCTCGAGATCCTCGTGAGCGATCGGGCTGAAGAGCACGATGCGCGGGAATGATCGTCCATTCGGCTGATAGCCGCGCAGTTTCCGGACGAAGTCCGTCAGGCGTTTTGCGTAGTCTCCCGGCTTGTCATCGAAGGATTCGTTGTAGCCGAAGAAGCAGAAGATGATGTCGGCCTCCACGTGCTGCAGGTAGGCGTCCATCGGCGTGAAGCCCTTGTTTCGGGGGAAATTGTCCACCTGGTCGCCCGAGACGGCCATGTTGCGGAAGGAAAGTTGGTGGTCCGGAAGGAGTTGCTGGAACGGAATCTCCAGGGCGCCGATGTGTTGGAAACGCTCACCGAGCGCGTTGCCGATCGAGGCGATGGTGTCGTTTCGCTGCAGTTCGAAATTCTCCGGATCGCGGTAGTCGGCGGGTACATCGACGGCGGGCCGGCCGGACAGCTCCTGGGCGGCATTTCGGTTTCCCTTCCAGTCTCCGGCCTTGGCAGGCTTGCCCTTGCCATCGACGTAAGCGAGTTCCGCCTCTTCTTGGTCGAGCCTGACGTGGACCGCGGTAGCCGGTGCGACGATTTCCTTCCTGGAGAACACCGGCTTCTTGCTGGCATCGAGGACTTCCAGGGTGAAGCCATCGAGACGGCTCTCGAATCCTTTGCGGTTCCAGACTCCGATCGAAGTGAGCTCCACTTCCTTGCCGAGATCGAGTTCCCACCACGGATCTTTCCGGTCATTGGTCGTATGTGTCTGACCGCCTGCGTTGTAGTCGGGATTCTTGTTGCCGTCGATGGCGCGCGCCGCGTCTCCATTGTGCGAGGTCGTGGACTGTGTCGCCTTTCCGCCCTTCGCCACGTTCTTGCCGTCGCTGTAGACCTCGACTTCGGCGAGTGTCAGGGTCCGCTTGTCGCCGGGGAGCGAGATGCGGACGAATCGGCCCGTGGCGCCGCCCTTCTCATCGAGGAATGGGACGGGGGCCCGGCCCTTGTTCGCCGGAGCGGCTGTCTGAACATCGCCCTTGCCCTTGCTCTTACCCTTGTTGATCGGGGCATCGTGCGCCCGCGGATGGTTGTCGGGCACCTCGGCCGGTTTCGCCGGAATCTTCGATTTGATCGAGGCGTAGTCGGACGGCTTGATGCCCGTGGCATGGCCCCCATTGCGAAACAGCGACGGCCCGTACTGGCCGACGAACTCGATGTTCAGGTTCGGCTTGATCAGGTCTTCGAGGCCGAGCGACCAGTAGATGCCGTTGATGAGCATGCGCCGGTAGCCGTCGTTGAGGATGTCCTCCGATGCTCCGTAGAGGGAGGTGAAAACGCGGCCTTCCGCCCCGTTCCTCCCTTGGTAGGTGCGCGTCCATTCCGACGCCATCGGGGGCTTTTCCGGATCGGCCTTCCCATCGGGTTCCATCGACAGGAGGGGTTGAGCCATGGTGAGGATGTTCCACTCCGGTTGGGGCTCGGCGTTGTAGCCGCCGCAGACCACGTGGATGTCCTTCACGCCGCGGAGAATGGGGTGATCACGCTTCTCGGGAACGATGTCGATCCGGGTGCTTTGCTGGTGATTCTTTCCGTAGTGACCCACCCAAGTCTGTCCCAGGACCTGGTGGCCGAACCCGTTCGCGTAGTCGTCGCCGGGGTAACGGAAATCGAAGCGGTGGAATGTGCTTCCCTCGGGAATGCGGAATCCGTGAGTGGAAGTCCGCAACCCGACGACCGGACCGGCACGATCGAGGTAGTCCGCGATGTGCTGCATCTGCTCATCCGGGAGATTCTGAAACCGGGTGAAGATCACCATGCCATCCGCCTCCCCCAGTGCTTCGAGGCCCGGAATGTTCGATTCACCCGCCTTGATCTCGCCGTTCTCGTCCACACCGAAGAGGACCGTGCAGTCGAATCCGTGATGGTTGGCCAAAATCTGGGCGAGGGCCGGGATCGTCTCTTCACTGCGATACTCGTGATCGCTGGCAATGAGGACGAGGTGCTTGTCCTTGCTGAAGGAACGGGCCCCCGAATAGAAAACGGGGTTCGCCTGCGCGCCGATCGCAGCGGCGAAGACGATCGAAAGGCAGGATAGGGTAAATTTCCTGATCATGAGGGGCGGATAGTAGGGGACTCGCGGGAATGCGGCAAGCCCGTATTGGCTCCATCCCCGGGCCCGAATTGAGCCAAAATAAATGACACCGGTGGCGCGGCAGTGGAGGCCCGCTCGAGGAGGCGAATGTGGTAGACCGCGCCACCATCAGGCGGCTGATCCGGATCCCGGCACCGGGCGTCGTCTGCGGGCGAGGAGGATGGATCCGGTGAGAAGACCCAGCGTTCCCCAGAGAGTGGCACTGCGGGGCTCGGGCCGGGTGTGCACCGCGAGGGAATAGCTGTAGAAACTGATGCCGTCGAGACCTTCGTCGTCCTCGATCGACAGTTCCCAGGTTCCGACGACGGATTCCCCGTTGAAGGCGTCCAGCGTCTGCCCGGGGAGATCGTTCGCCGGGAGGTAGGTGCCCGAGACGAGTTGATCGCGATTCGCGTTCACGTGGGTGGAGGCATCCTGGTCGAAGGTGATTTCTCCCTGGAAGCCGGAGTTTCCGTTGTTGAAGCTCGACTGCACCGGATCATACCAGGAACCGTCGTTCGAAACGAGGCGGACACTGGTTCCCGAGGGGCTGCTCAGAATGAACTCGATTTCGTCCAGGTAGGGGGTTCCCGGCGTGATCGCGGAAGAGGAAGGGACGAACCCCTGGTCGTTGCTCTTCGCGAAGGCGATCGTGAGATTCAGATCGCCGATGATCGTGCGGTTTTCGAAATCGGCGGCGGTGAACGTGATCGACCGCGTGATGATCGCGTCATCGACGAAGGCGGTCGTCGAGTTCGATTTCGTGGCGAAGGCACCCAGGATGGGGCCTGCCGTGGAGAACCACATGGCGACGAGGGCGATCCGGACGATTCCACCCGGGGACGCGACAATTTGCAGAAGTTGGGGAGAGGAAAGGGATATCAAGGACATCTTGATAATAAATTCCTCGATTTTTCCCAATGCGAAACTGGAAATTTGAGTGGGTGGAATAATTTTGGTTACTCATCCAGTTCCCACAGTTCGGTTCCTCTACTCTCTTTCGCCGAAATGCCCCTCTCTACGGCACCTCTGGTTCCGGTGCGGGTGCCTTCGCTTCCGTCTCACGCTGCTCGCGAAGCATCTCGAGGCGAGGATTCGACTCCCCGGTCCTGTCGGCATCCCGGTTGCGCCTCTGCTCGAGCAATTCCGCGCGCGAGGGACCGTCCAGCCGCGGATCCGGTGATTCCTCCGCCGGAGCGTCCGCATCCGCCAGGCGCCGGGAACGTGGGTCCTCTTCGATGAGATGATCGCGGAAGAAGATGCGTTCCACTTCCAGCATCTCCTCCCAGTCGATCATCTGTTTGACGTTGGCGGCCAACTTGCCGTCGTCTTTTCGCTCCAGAGCGATCGCGAAGATCGCCCGGTCGGAGGCGTTGAACTTCTGCCACCCGATCCCGGTGAATTCCTCGGGTCGAAATACGGCGTAGGCCTCGTCGTTCCGGCCGGCCATGAGATAGGCGAGTGCCAGGGTCGTGCGAATACCGACCACCTCCGGATAGCTTGTGGCGAGTCCTTCGATGAGGGATACCAGGTTGTCGTTCGCCGCTTCCGGGCCGTTGAGAACGATGGTGAGGTAGATCGCGTTGTTCATCATCACCGGGTCGTCGGAGTGCCTCGACAACATGCGCCGGGAGACGAGGAGCAAATCGTCTGCCCGGTCGTGCTTGGCGAGATACCCCACCAGCCACGAGATCTCCTCGATCGGAGGCATCAGGCCCCTGGGATGACCGCACGCGGCGACGAGGGCATCGGCTGCGATTCGTGTACGATTCATGGATTGGGCGGCACGGGCGATCTTGAGGAAGTGGTTCCGGGTCATGTCGCGTTCCGCCTCGAGCATCGCCTCCTGCCAGGCGCCCGATTCGGCCGATTCCCGTTCCAGCCGGCGTGCCACCGCCGCCCGCATCATCAATGCGCCCACGCGGTCCGCGATGTCGGGCGGGAACTTGAGAAAAGCGAAGGCGTCCTCGAGACGCTCGGTCGCGATGAGAGCGCGGACACGCGCCTCATAGGCGATCGCGGAGCGATAGGCCTGCACCTCGTCGATATGTTCGAGGATGGCCTCGTGTTCGCCGTTGCGCAGGAGCCAGGCGCAGAGAGAGTCGATCTGCTCCTCCAGGAGAAGGGCGACCGCTTCGTCGATCAGGCCCGTGCTCCGGACGGGATTGCCCGCGATCCGGAGGGAGAACGACAGGGTGGTGTCCAGCATCGACTTGTCGGCGACCTTTTCGATCGCTTCGAGAAGCGTCTGCGCCTCCTCCGGCTCGAACTGGGAGTGGGGCAACCGGGCGAGACGGTTCAGGATTTCCAGGCGCATCTCGTCGCTCCCTTCCTCGACCAATCGGATGGCACCAACGAGCCCATCGCGGAGAAAGCCGGTGTCCTGATCCAGACTGAGCTGCAACTGCGCTTCGACCCGCAACCGGGAGAGCTCGTCCGTCTTGGTCTCGAATGTCGCCAGGAATTCGATCACCTTGCTGGGGCGACCCGAGCCGAGGAGAAAGCGGCAATACTCCGCAGCCGCGTTGGGATGGGATTTGTCCTCCGGGTCGAGGCGTTCCCAGACCTGCTGGAATCGAATCTTGTCCCCGATATCGTTGATCGCGGCGATCGCCTCGATCCTGTCGTCGGTGGTGGATTCGGTGTGGATGAAGACGGCCTGGGCGATCGAAAGCAACCGGCTGTCTGCCGATTGGCGCGCCGCCTCCAAGATCACGCGCAGGGTGTCGATGCGGTTCGGTTCGAGCCGGATCGATTGTCACGGCCCGGTTCAGCGCCACCCTCGGTGCGCCGTTCTCGAGTTCCTGCCGGGCCTTGACGAGGTGACGGTCCGCATTCCACTCGTTGCCGAATTGACGAATCGCATGGCGCTGCCAGTAGAGAATGAGGAGGGTGACCGCCACAAGTCCCATGAGGACAAGGGCCCATCGGGGAATCCGGGGCCACTTGAGGCGTCGTGTATTGTTGTGCAGGTGGTCGGGGACCATGGTGCAGGGGCCGTATCACTCCTCCCGCAAGCGATCAATCAGGCTGCTCCCGTCACCCGAAAGTCAGGAACAGGAACACAAACAGGACCGCACAAGGGAGGGTGGAGGAGTTTAGCGTAACGATTCGAGGTAGGCGAGCAAATCCGCCACCTCCTGCTCACTCAATTGTGTGAGTAACCCTTCGGGCATGAGAGACTGGGGCTGCGGCCGTGCCGTTCGGACCTCACTCAAGGGAATCGCGAGTTCCTGGCCCGTGGCGAGAGCCAGGATCCAGGTATCGTCGCCCGAAGGCCGCCGAAAGCCGGAGTGGAGTTCGCCGTGCCTGGTTTCGACAGTCCAGACCCGGTAGTCGGGGGCGATGGTGCGAGAAGGATCGGTCAGGCTCTCGAGAAGTTGCTCCCGACTCAGGCGTGAACCCACGCCATTGAGATTCGGTCCGAGCGCGCCCCCGCCGGTCCCGGCGGAATGGCAGGCGAGGCAGCTGGCGAGTTTCCCGGCGGGCGAAAGAAGTTTCCCTCCCGACCGGATATCCCCGGTCAGTTCGAGGACCCCGGCGGGATCAAGCCGATGTGCCTCCGGTCGATTCTCCGGTGGACGAAAGGCTTCGTAGAGATCGCGCACGTTTGCCGTGGACGACTGCAATCCCGATTCGATCATCTGCCGTTTCTCGCTTTCACCGACGGTTCCGGCTGCGATGCGATGGGTGGCGAGCAGGGCGGCGGAGGTCTCGGTCAACCCTGTTGCTTCGGTCACCTCACCCTGTTCACGGGGAAGATTCGCGATCCAGTCCCAGAGCAGGTTGGCACCGTGGCGGTCGACTTCGCGGGATCCGAGCGGGGGCATGTGTCCGCTTCCCAGGGAACTGATGCGATATTGCAGAACCGAACGCCACGGCTCGCCGGGAACGACGATGCGTGGTTCACTGAGACCGAAGCCCCCCCGGGTCGGCATCTGCCAGAGCAGGGCGGTTTCGGAGAGGGCCCGGTCGAAATCCACCTCGAGGGGGACGCTCCCCCCGCCGTGGCGGCGATGGCAGTGCGCACAGTTGGCGTGGAGCCAGGACCGTGCCCGTTTCTCGAGCGACCCTCCTCCCCGACTGCCGGCGAGTTGGCCGCGAGCTTCATCCTTGTGGAAGAAGAGAGGATTGGCGAGTCCGAGGGCGACCGCCACCTCGCGGGCGGGTTGCCGGGGAAAGGAGGCGAAGCCGGACAACTGCATCGGGTCGAAGGCGGGGGTGAACCCGTTCCACATGTTGTGGCAACGCATGCACTCGGCCCGGCTGGCAATACGGTAGCGGTTGCCGCCCTTCCAGCCCTGGGAGGGCACCTCGAATGTGTCGCCTCCGGCTTCGACGAGCGACGCATCGGTCGCGTCCTCATTCCAGCGATAGCTGTAGCCCGACCACGCGTCGCCGTCATAGTGGAGCAACTGCGTCTCGACAGGCAGGGGCCCGATGCGGATCGTCCTCGCCAGAACCGCGTCGGCCGGCCACTTCGTCGACGCGCGATATGTCCCGTTTCGCCTGTATTGGTAGGTTGTCTCGACCGTGGTGTTGCCTGGCAGGGCGATGTATCGCGTCGCGGTTGCCCCGTCTTCCCACATGGGTTCGTGGATCGTGAACTCATAGACGCCGGGGGCGGGTTCCCTCTTGGAGACGTTGGAATAGATTCCGGTCTCGCTGAGTTCCCGGGGGAAGGTCGACGGTTGGCCGACGCGAGGATTCGGCACCAGCCGGCAGAGGGCGGAAGGGGTCCCGTAGTGGAGGTAGTAGAGTTCACCGTCGTTGCCGATACCGAAGGAAACGACCTTGTGTGGCGTGTCCGCGATGATCCGGTGTTCGGTCACCTGGTTTCCGTCGTGGCGCAACGCCCAGATCAGTCCGGTTTCATAGTCGCCGTAGATATAGGCGCCGATCAGGTCCGGCAGCCGGGTTCCGGTATACTCGAAGCCACCGGTGATGGAGGCGGCCTCGGAGTGGGGGTGGGCGGCGACCGGTGCCGAAATCGGTGCCAGCTCGCTCGCGGTCTCCGGCAGGATCGGATTACTCGCCTCCACGGCGCTCCAACCGTAGTTGCCGCCTTTCTCAACGAGGTGGATCATCTCCCAGAGTTCCCAACCGACGTCTCCCACCCAGAGGCGCCGCCGCGAATCGAAACTCATCTTCCAGGGGTTGCGGAAACCGAAGGCCCAGATCTCGGGTCGCACACTCTCCCGGTCGATAAAGGGGTTGTCCGGCGGAATGCGGTAGGGAAGATCGGAGGCGGAACCCGTGACGTCGATGCGCAGGATGCAGGAGAGGAGATCGCTGTTGTCCTGTCCGGTGGCGAGTCCGTCGGGTGGGCTGGGAGCCGTCGCGTCTCCGGTCGAGACATAGAGCATACCGTCGGGACCAAACTGGAGATGGGCCCCGTTGTGTCCTCCGCTTCGCCAGGTGAGCAGGATCTCTTCGCTGCCGGGCTCGAGGCGCGGTGGCTCCCCTTCCGGCCAATCGAAGCGAAACCGGGAAAGCCGGGTTCCGTCCTCGAGACCGGCTCCCGTCGTGTAGGTGAGGTAGACCTCGCGGGTGGCCGGCCAGCCGGGGGAGAAGGCGATGCCATAGGCGGCGCCGATCCGGGGGTGGACCAATCTCAGATCAACGAAGACATCCGCGCCGGACCCATCCCCGTTTTCCGGAAAAGACCAGATCCTCCCGGACCGTTCCACGACGAAGAGCCGGCCCGCCAGTGCCACGAGTTCGAGTCCGTTTTCGATCGCCAGGTTATCGAAGACGGGTTCCGGCACGAGGGGTTTCGGCGGATCGGGCGATCCCCGGAGTCGCGAGGTTGTCCACGGGGAACGGGCCGGCTCTTCCGACGCCTGAGCCGTGCTCAGGTGGAGCAGGGCCGCTGCACCGAGAAGAAGGATCACCCGAAAGCGCATGAAGCGATCCGATTCCGCCATTCGGTCCGATCCCGCCATCCCGTAACCTTTCTCGCTGCCAACCGGATGCGGATCCGCCGCACTCACTCCGTCGTCCACGGAGCCCGGGCATTCGCGGTGATCTCGGCGTCCTTCTCCTCCATCCTCATGCGAAGCCGCTCCACGACCTTCGGATGATCGTCCGCGAGATTGTTTTCCTCGCCCATGTCTTTCGAGAGATCGAAGAGAAGGACCTGGACCGGTGCCGCCTTCGCCTTGTTCTTCGCCTTGGCCCTGTTCCTCGGGGGACGCGGCTTCTTGACGAGCAGCTTCCATTTCCCGGCACGGATGCCCTCGACTTCGCCGCGCGAGGTGTAGTAGACGAATTCGTCCCGGGGCGATTCCTCCGATGTCCCCTTCCAGAGGGCGGACACGTCCATTCCGTCGATCTTCCTGGCGCCGGGCAAGGGGCTCCCGGTGATCGCGGCGATCGTCGGTAGAATGTCGATGGTACCCGTCAATTCCCCGCAGACGGTTCCCGCGGGAATACCCGGACCGCGCATCAGGCAGGGCACGCGCTGACCTCCCTCGAAGGTGGTCCCCTTGCCCTCGCGCAACGGTCCGGCGGAGCCTCCGTGATGCTGGAAGGAAAGCCACGGGCCGTTGTCCGTGGTGTAGATCACGTAGGTGTTCTCCGCGAGACCGAGTTCGTCGAGGGCGTCGAGCAGGCGGCCCGTCTCGGCATCGATGTGCTCGATGGTATTGATGTAGGCGTTCATCGGGTCCGGGTCACGCACCTCGTCCGGAACGTAGAGCGGGATGTGGGGCATCGAGTGGGGCACATACACGAAAAACGGCTGGTCCCGGTGCGCCTTGATGAAATCGATCGCCTTCTGGGTGCAGCGCCTCGTGATCGTCCGCTGGTCGACCGGCAACTCGACGATTTCCTCGTCTTCGAAGAGTGGCGTGTTCCATTTGGTCAAGGTGGACTCCGGATCCCGCCACAGGATATCCATACCATCCGGTCCTCCCTGGGGTTTCCCCTTGTTGTCGGGGTGGTTCATGTCATTCGAGTAGGGGATGCCGAAGTAGGTGTCGAAACCGTTCGCCGTGGGAAGAACCTCGGGATGATGACCCAGGTGCCATTTGCCGAAACAGGCCGTGGCATAGCCCTGGGCCCTGAGATGATCGGCGATGGTGTGCTCGTCCGGATGCAGGCCCTTCTTCGAAGCGGGAAAGAGGACATGCTGGTGCATGCCAACCCGCTTCGGATAGCAGCCCGTCAACAGGGCGGCTCGCGATGGAGTGCAGACGGGGGAGGCCACGAGGAAATTCGTGAATTTCCTGCCCTCCTCGGCGAGCCGGTCAATGTGGGGAGTTCGAATCGTCTCCGAGCCGAAACACCCCAGGTCTCCGTAGCCCTGATCGTCGGTGAAGATGAGGACGAAGTTGGGTTTCTCGGCGTGGGCGAATGCCGCAAGGAGGAGAAGCGGGAGGAAGGTGACGAGACGTGAGAGCGCTCTGTGCATCGCGAAGGATCGAAGGATTGGCTTGCCCGGCCGCGTGGCCGGGAGCCCTCTTCTTACCCCTTTCCCGGTGGTCACGTCACGCGAAACTTGTCCGTCCGGCGGGGGAATCCTTCAACGCCCCACTTCGCTTCCCGTGCCCCCCTGTCTCCGCAAAAAGAAGGCGGATCCGATTTCGCACGTCGCCTCTGGCGCAACGGGCGAAACGCGCTATGATGGGCGGCCCGAGATCTTTTCATGAGAGGCTCCCGCCACAAGACCGATACTGTCGATCCGTCCCAGTTCGCTCCCGGCCAGCGGTGGATCAGCGAAACCCAGGCGGAATACGGGCTCGCACTGATTCTCCAGGCCGACTGGACCGAGGTGCGCGTCCACTATCCCGCCGTGGGAGAGACCATCACGTATGCGGCGCGCAATGCCCCGCTGCGCCGGGTGGTCTTCGAGCCCGGCGACACGGTGCGGGACCAGGAGGGAAAGTCTTTCACGATCGAAGAGGTTCGCGAGGAGGAGAAGCGCCTCGTCTACATCGATGCGGGCAGAAACGAGCTGCCGGAGAGCAATTTGTCCGACACGCTCAACGTGCAGCGGCCCGAGCAGCGGCTGCTCTCCGGTGGTTGTGACGACCCCCGTCTTTGGAGCTTGCGGCAGTCGGCGATCCGTAACCGCAGTGAGGCCCGGGCCCGGGACGTGCGGGGACTGGCGGGCGGCCGAGTCTCCCTGATTCCCCACCAACTCTACATCGCCCACGAGGTGGCGAATCGATTCGCGCCCCGCGTCCTGTTGGCGGACGAAGTCGGATTGGGGAAGACGATCGAGGCCTGCCTCATCCTCAACCGGCTCCATCTCAGTGGCCGGGCCGAGCGCGTGTTGATCCTCGTGCCCGATGCCCTCGTCAACCAGTGGTTCGTGGAACTCTACCGGCGCTTCGCCCTTTCGTTCGCGATTTTCGATGAGGAGAGAGCCCGTTCCATCGAGGCGGGCGCCGGCGAGAGCGAGGAGAAGCCGAATCCCTTTTTCGACGACCAGTTCGTTCTCTGCGCCACGTCATGGCTCGCGGAGAATCCGGAGCGCGCTCGTCAGGCGGCCGAGGCGAACTGGGACCTCACGATCGTCGACGAGGCGCATCATCTCGAGTGGAGGGTCGATTCAACCAGTCCCGAATACGACGCCGTGGAGGCGATCGCCGCCGCGACGGAGGGACTGCTCCTGCTCACCGCCACCCCGGAACAACTCGGACGACAGGGGCATTTCGCCCGTTTGCGCCTCCTGGATCCCGTTCGCTTTTCGGATCTCGACGATTACATCCGCGAAACGGGGGAATACACGGCGGTCTCCCGGTTGGCCGACGCGTTGCGGGGTGATGAGCCTCTGGATGCAGACGCTCTCGAGGAGATCGGAAGCCGCCTCGGCACCCAACACGCCGAAGCCTTGCAGAACGACGACGGAGCCAACGAGCGCGCGGCCTGCCTGCGGTCGCTGGTCGATCTCCACGGGACCGGGCGCGTGCTCTTCCGGAATCGCCGGCTCGTCCTGGGAAATTTCCCGCGCCGCATCCCGCATCTCGTGCCGCTCGACGCAGGCGGGGACGAGATCTCGGCGAAGACCGATTGGCTCGTCAATCTCCTGAAGGAGAGAGAGGGAGAAAAGTTCGTCCTGATCGCCCACAGTCCGGAGACGGTGGAGAAACTGGAGGAGGCTCTTCGTGAGCGCATCGCGACGCGGTCGGCCCTGTTCCACGAGGGGTTGAGTCTTCTTCAGCGGGACAAGAATGCGGCGTGGTTCGCCGAGGAAGAGTCGGACGCCCAGGTCCTCCTGTGCTCGGAGATCGGGTCGGAAGGGCGGAACTTCCAGTTTGCCCACCACCTCGTGCTGTTCGACCTACCCCGCGATCCCGGCCTGCTGGAACAGAGGATCGGGCGCCTCGACCGGATCGGGCAGACCGAGGATATCCACATCCACGTTCCCTTTCTCGAAGGGACCTCCGAAGAATTGTTGGCGCTGTGGTATCACAACGGTCTCGGCGCGCTGGAGCACACGCTGCACGGTTCGGCGGCGATTCATCGCGAATTCCGCGACGAGATCGAGAGCTTGTCCCTTGGAGACGCGGTCGAACGCGAGGAGCGCCTGCCGGACCTGCTCGATCGCACGCGGGATCGCAAGGCGGAAATCGACAGGGAACTCGAAGAGGGACGGGATCACCTTCTCGAGATCAGCTCGTTCGATCCCGATCTCGGACAGGCGATGGTGTCACGCCTCGAGGAACTCGACGAGGACACACGACTGGAGTATCTGATGCTCAAGTTATTCGACCACTTCGGGGTCACCGTCGAGGATCTCGAGAACCGCACCTACCTGCTCCTGCCGGAGCACCTCTTTTCGGCCGAGACCTTTCCCGGCCTTCCCGAAGAGGGCGTGTCGGTGACCTTCGACAGGGCGGTGGCCCTGGCCCGGGAGGACATCACTTTTCTCTCCGCCGATCATCCGATGGTGACGAGCGCGATCGACAGCCTGCTTTCCACCGATCACGGAAACGCCGCCTTTTTCCGGCTCGAGAATGCCGGGGAGCAGTTGCTCATGGTGGAGACCGTGTCGATCCTCGAGTGCGTCGCGCCTCCCCGGTTTCACGCCGACCGGTTCCTGCCTCCGAGGCCGATTCGGCAGATCGTCGATCAGAAGGGCAAGAACCGCACAGAGGACTTCCCGATCGAACGGATCCGGACGGACGGCCGCCCCGGGCCTCCCCAGTTTCTCAAGGAAAAGGCGAGAGCGCTCCGCGCCACGGTGCCTGCGCTCCTCGACCTCGCCAAGGCGGCATGCGAGGAAAAAGCCCAGGCGGAACGCGACCGGGCCATCGCCGGGATGACTGCTCAGCTCGATGCCGAGATCGAGCGCCTCGAACAGCTGCGTGAGATGGGCCATCCCGTTCGCGAACGCGAGGTGGAGCAGGCCCGCGAGGAGCGTGAGTCGCTGACGCGATTCCTCGGTGAGGCGCGCCTGCGGATCGACTCGGTGCGACTGATCCTCGCGGCAACCTGAGCCCCCGTCGCCGATTCTCTACCGATTCAGCCATGCCTTCGCGAAAGCGAGATTCGTCACGCCGAACGCGGCCGGGTTCCGCGGCGAGGAGCGGAAAGAAACGGCGGAGCCCGGCCGGACGGTCACGGGCCGGATCTTCGAAGGATCGGTCCGGCAAGCCCGGGGACAGAAGCAAGCGCTTCCGACTCCTCCTCAGGATCGCCGGAGGAGTCACGGTCGCATGCATGCTGGCCATGCTGTTGGGCCTCCTTGTCCTCTTCCACTTCCACCGGCGGGCCTCGGGTTTCGATCTCACCGCGGTGGACCGGTTGCCCCGGGAAACGACGGTGTACGACGGAGGGGGCGAGCATCTCGGCTATCTTCACGGCGAATACGTGGGTGACTACGTCGGACTCGACCGGGTCTCTCCCTACTTTCTCGATGCCCTGATCGCCCGCGAAGACAGCCGGTTCTACCGGCATCGGGGAATCGACCATTTCGGCCTCGTGCGGGCCTGGCTGGTCAACCTGCGGTCGAAGCGGCTCGCCCAGGGAGGCAGCACGATCACGATGCAGCTCGCGAGGATGACCTACGATCTGCGCGAGCGGAGCATCGAGCGGAAACTGCTGGAGATGGCGATCGCCCGGCGCATCGAGAGGCGATTCACCAAGGAGGAGATCCTGCATCGCTACGTGAACCGGATTTTCCTCGGGACCGGGATGAACGGAATCGAGCAGGCGGCGCGAGGCTATTTCGGCAAACGGTCGGCCGATCTCACGCTCGCCGAGGCGGCGATGACGGCAGGCATCATCCGGGCGCCGAACGGGTTTTCTCCCTTCCGGCAGCCTCGATCCGCCGAGCGGGAGATGCGAATGACCCTCGACCGCATGGTGAAGGAGGGCTACATCAGCCGTCGCGAGGCGTCAGCGGCTGCGGCCGCCCCTCCCGAGGTGCTGCCTCAGTCGCAGTGGATGGAGATCCTGCGCCGCGAAGCCAAGTTGAGCGGCGAGTCCTATCTGCTCGACCTGGTCGACGCCGAACTGGACCGGCTTTTTCCGTCGCTCTCCGCAGCGGGGGGGCTCACCGTCGAAACGACATTCGATCTCAGGTTGCAACGCGCCGCCGAGAGCGCGATGGAGCGCGGGTTGACCGGGGCGGAGGCACTGCCCGGCTACGCGCATCCTCGCTATGCCGAATTCCGGGGTGGAGAGCCGCGCTACCTGCAGGGGGCCATCACGGTAATCGAGAACGAGTCGGGAGCGATTCGCGCTCTCGTCGGAGGGCGAAATCCCCTTCACAGCCAGTTCAACCGGGCGACGCAACCGAATCGGCAGGCGGGATCGGTCTTCAAACCTTTCATCTACGCCACGGCATTCGAGGTCGGCATGCTCCCCGGAACCTGGGTGAGCGATGCGCGTATCGGACGGGGAGAAATCGCCTGGGGGGAGGCGGACTGGGCGCCGGCCAACGCGGACAACACCTACGGGGGAAATCATCCGGCGGCGTTGGGGTTGATCCAGTCGAGGAACACGATGACGGTGCGTGTCGGCGAGTGGGCCGGGATCGATACCGTCCTGACGATGATGAGTCATGCCGGATTCACGGCGGGGGGCGAGATCGAGCGGGTGCCGTCCCTCTACATCGGATCGTTCGGCGCCAGCGTGCTCGATCTCGCCAACGCCTATTCCGTCTTCGCCAACGGGGGAGAGCGCTACGTGCCCTACTATATTTCGCGTATCCTCGACCGGGACGGCAACACACTGTACGAGGTCGAACCGGTGCACTACCAGGTGGTCTCGCCGGGGGCGGCCTGGCTGACCTCGAACGTTCTGCGACGTGTCGTCGAGGAGGGCGGCACGGCTGCCAGCCTGCGCGAAATCGGTTTCGCCTATCCCGCGGGAGGAAAAACCGGTACGACGAACGATTTTCACGATGCGTGGTATGCAGGCTACACCTCGCGTCTTTCCGCCGCGGTCTGGGTGGGACTCGATCAACCCGCCGCGATCGCCCCCGGAGCCTATGGCGGCCGGATCTCGCTTCCGATCTGGAGCGAGGTCATGACGCGAGCGGCCGAGTTCGGTTATCCCTTCACCGAGTTCGCCCCTCCCGGGGATGTCCTGCCGGTCGATGTGTGCCGCATCTCAGGGAAACTGCCGAGACCGGAGTGCCACCGAATCGGATGCGTCTACGAGGAGAGACTTCCGGCGGACCTCATTCCGCGGGATTTCTGTCCGCTGCATGGCGAATGAAACTTACAGTTGCCCCAGTCGGGGTAGCAGCTATAACATCAACGCCTTTTCATGAGCCAGCCCAGCACTGCGGAGGATCTGCCCTCCTTTCGACCCTTTGCGACCTTCGCACTCGTCTGGGCCTGCGCGACACTGGTCCACCAACTGGCCTTCACCTTCTGGACGGAGACCTGGCAGGGCTGGGTGCTCGTCTTCGCCGCCGTCATCTGCGTCTTCCGGCCGGACTGCCTGTTCCGTTTCGGTTTTCTCGTGGTGGCGGCGCTGTTGAACCTCCTCGAGAAGATGCCCTTCGTGCCGAATCACGTGCTCTTCGAGGGGATGCTGCACCTGACCATGCTTCTCGGACTGGTCGGATGGCTGACGCGCAACGACGGGAGGAGCGCGTTCCGGGAAGCGTGGCCGCACTTCCGTCCCCGGCTTCCTCTGCTTCTCGTGGCGATCGCGGTCAAGGCACTCTACTACCTCCAGCCCGTCGTCGAGAGGGGCTACCTGCCCGGCTCGCTCACTTCCCTGTTCCTCATCGTCGCGATCTGCCGTTTCTTCGCCGTTCCGGTCCGGATGCGGGGGGGCGACGAGCTCTTCCATTCGATTGCCCCCGTCCTGCGGGCGGCCATCGTGATCGTCTATTTCTGGGCCGCTCTCCAGAAACTGAACTGGGATTACTTCGATCCCGAGGTGAGCTGCGCAGCCACGCTCCATCGCGATATCGCGAGCTACTTCTTCGGGGCGGTCCCCACCTCGCACTGGGCTCTCTACCTGGCGATCTGGAGCTCCCTCGCACTCGAGATCCTGATCCCGGTGCTGCTCTGCTTCCGGCGAACCCGCTATCTCGGATTCGTTGTCGCCCTCTGGTTTCACCTCTGGCTCTCGATCCATCCCGCGGCGGGCATCTACGGATTCAGCTCTCTCATTCTCAGCGCCCTCGTGTGGTTCCTCCCGGCGACCTGGGGCGACCGGCTCGAGGGGCAGTGGCAGCGCCAGGCGCGCTGGATCGGTGGCGGCGACGGCGAGAAAGGGAGGGTGCGGGCCGCCTGGCTCGTGACGCTGGTGTTCTTCGGGTGCCTCGTCGCCCAGGGGACGCTCTATCTCACGATGGAGCGAAGTTACGCGGTCTTCCAGACGGCCAACCGGGTCGGATTCTGGGCCTTCCTCGTGTGGGGGTGCTGGATCGCGGTGAATTACCTCGTCGCCGGCGCAAAGGCGGCTCCGACTCTCTCTCCCCTACCGAACCGGTTTCGACTCAACATCGCCTGCCTCGGCCTGATTCTGGTCCTCACCAACGGCATCCATCCTTGGATCGGCGGCAGGACGCAGACCTCGTTCTCCATGTACAGCAACCTGCGATCGGAGGGAGAAAGCAATCACCTCTTCCTCCGGCGTATCGATCTCCTTCCGTTCCAGAGGGACATGGTCGAAATTCTCGACTCCGCACCCAACATTCTCGAGCCGACCGAACGTCCGCGCGGCATCCAGCAGTTCGCCAATCCCGGCCACACGGTCCTGCCGTGGTTCGAGTTCCGCCGGCTGGTCTCGGAGCACGAAGGAGATTTCGTGGTGACCTACCGACGCCGGGGGGAGACGGTGGAGTTGGGACGGAACGGCGAGGTGGAGTCGGGTGATCCCGCCGCCTTCGAACCGATCCCCCTGCTGATGCGCAAGTTTCTCTGGTTCCGGCGGCTCGACACGCTCGACGAGCCCATGGTGTGCACACACTGAGGATTTCGGAGCGGGGCCGGTAAGGTTGGCGGGGGTTTGGCGGGGGAAGCCCGACCGGGGCGGGAACGCCTCGCCGTTCCCGCGAAGCCGTCCTCAATTCGCGAGCTGATCCCCCGCCCAGTCGAGGAGGACGGAGTTCGCCTGGTAGGATCCGATGATGGCCGTCGACATGTTGTCTCCCCGCAGGACCTGGCGGGCCGCTTCGCGCACCTCCGAAGCGGTTACACTCATGACGTGATCGTGAATTTCCTCCGGATCGATCCACTGATCGTAGGCGAGGAGACTCTCTCCCGCCCACATCATCTGCGAGGCGGTGTTCTCCAGGCTGATCCGGCTCTGACCGATGAGGAACGATTTCGCGTCGCGCAGTTCTTCGTCGGATACCCCGTATTCGCAGAGATCATCGATGATGCGGGAAACCATGCCGAGAGCCTCGCGAAGATTGTCCGGGTGCAGCGCGGTGAAGATCTGGAGAAGTCCGGCGTCCTGCCACGAGACCACCTCGCTCTGGATCTCATAGCAGAGCCCCTGTTGTTCCCGGATCAGCTGGAAGAGGCGGGAACTCATGTTCTCGCCGAGGATCATACTCAGGAGTTTCTGCGAAAAGCGTGCCGGGTCGTGCTGGTGGGCGGATCGAAACGACAACGCGACATGGGCCTGTTCGGTTTCGACACTCTCCTCGAAGCGGTGGCCCCGGTGAAAGGGAGGCGCCGGTTCGCACCAGGCTTTCCCCCCGGCATTGAGGGTTCCCCACCGCTCGCCGACTGCCGCCAGGACCGCGTCGTGTTCGATCTTGCCGGCCACGGAAATGACGGTGTTCGCTCCCGAGTAGCAGCGGTGAAAGAAATCGAAGATCGAGGCCCGGTTCAGGGAGGCGAGACTCTCCTCGGTGCCGGTGATGGACCGTCCGAGGGGGTGCGTTTCCCCCCAGGCGGACTCGCTTCCGAGATCCTCGAGCCACTGCGAAGGTTGATCGCGCACCATCGCGATCTCCTCGCGCACGACCCGCCGCTCGAACTCGACCTCCTGCGGGTCGAAGACCGGGTTCTGGTAGAAGTCGGCGAGGACGTCGAGCATCTCGCCGAAACGCTCCGCCGGGGCACGGGTGTGGAAGCAGGTGTGATCCTCGACCGTGAACGCGTCGATATTCGCTCCGAGGCCTTCGATCTGGCGCGAGATGTCTTCGGCGACCCGGGTGGGCGTGCCCTTGAAGAGCAGGTGCTCGACGAAATGGGCCATGCCGTGCTCGGATTCCGATTCGTGGCGGCTGCCCGCTCCCGCCCAGAGGCCCGTGGCGACGCTGGCCATGTGGGGGAGAGAGATCGTTGCGAGACGGATGCCGTTGGGCAGGCGGATGACACGGATGTCCGGGGTCATGACGAGAACTCGAGCCGGCTGAGGATTCCGGCCGGCATGCAATGTGGAACAGGGCGAAACTCTTTTCCACTGCAAAAAATGGGCTAAGGTGTCGGCGAAACATTCCCTCGAAAGGCGACTTCATGACCTCCTCCCTCCTGCCTGGCACCGACGTCCTGGGTGCCTCCGTGCCGCTCTCACGCATTGATCGCGAGTTGCAGAATCTCTTCCTCGATGAGTCCTCACCCGGAGAAGAGGGAGAGCGGGGAGGAATCACGCGAGCCTCCCTCCTCAATCTCGCTCTCTACAATGAAAAGACCGGAGAACTGGAACCGGATGCGCAGGTGCTGGCGCATCTCACGAGGGAAACCGCGTGCCGGGCCATCCTCATCCATGCCGATCCCTCGGCCGAAAAAGTCGAGGCCGCGGCATGGATCCAGTCGCATTGCCAGCTTGCGGGCGACGGGGACAAGCAGATCTGCACCGAGCAGGTGAGCTTCGTGTTGCGCGGGCGGGCCCCGGGGTTTCTTCGGAACGTGGTCTTCGCCCATCTCGACTCCGACCTGCCGCTTGTCTTCTGGTGGCGGGGAGAGTTCTCCGACGCCTTCGAGTATCCTCTCTACTCGCGGATCGACCGGTTGATCTTCGACAGCGAATCCTGGGAAACGCCGCGCAACCAGTTCCTGCGACTCGGCGCCGCGCTCGGGGACGTGAGTCCCCCCTTCGCCGCCCACGATCTTGCCTACACGAGACTCAACAACACGAGGCTGGCGGTGGCGAACGCCTTCGACCGGGCCCAGGTTCATGATTCATCGAACGAGATCCGGAGCGTCGCGATCCGGTCGGCGGACGGGCATCGCATGAGCGCGCTCTACCTCGCCGCCTGGATCGGCGCACGGCTCGGGCTTCGCTTCGATCCGGGAGGTTCGGGGGAGACGGAGTTGCGGTTTTCGGGAGCCGGACGCCAGACGCCGGGCGGGCTTGTCATCTCGCTCGGTGCGATCGATCCGGAGAGGAAGGGTTCCGTCGAGGTCGACTTCGAACTGTCTCGTCATCGGATCGAGATCAGCCGGTGCCAGACGAAGGACTTCGTGCGAACCCGGCTTCTCTGCCAGGATTCCGGACACACGGATGAGGACTGGCTTCCGGCGCAGGGGACATCCGACCGGTCGCTCGTCACCGCCATCCTGGTGCGCGGTGGCCGCAACCGGGCCTACCAGGCGCTTCTGCCACGGGTCCAGGAATTGCTGGTTCGGTGAGGAACCCGCTCCGGCGTGGATCGGTTACCCGGTCGAAGTGGCGTTTCCTTGATCCGCACCGTCTTTCGGCGTATCCAAGGGGCACCATGAAGAAGCTGTGTTCCCTGCTCGTTGGTCTCGCTTTCGCCGTGACGTCCGGACTCCGTGCCGATGACCGGCCGAACATTCTCTTTCTCTTCGCCGACGACTGGGGCCGCTACGCGTCGGCCTACGCCGGAAGCGACGAGCCGGGCGGGATCAACGAGGTGGTGCGGACGCCGCATTTTGATCGGCTCGCGGAGCGCGGGGTACTGTTTCGCAATGCCCACGTGAGCGCTCCTTCCTGCACGCCCTGCCGCAGCGCCCTGCTCACCGGTCAGCATTTCTGGCGCACGGGAACGGCCTCCATCCTCTTGGGTGCGGTTTGGGACGACTCGCTCCCGACCTTCCCCGGCCTGTTGCGGGAGGCGGGATACCACGTCGGCTACACCTACAAGGTCTGGGGGCCCGGCACCCCGTCGAACTCACCTTTCACCGCCGAGGAACGGTATTCCCCCGCCGGTTCGAGCTTCAATCGCTTCTCGCAGGCCGTGATGTCCGCCGTCGAGAAGGGAGAGCCGGGCCAGGCCAAGGAGAACGCGAACCGGGCGAAGGAGGCCCTATTCGACGAGGTGCGGCAGAACTTCCGGGCCTTTCTCGACGACCACGAAGAGGGTCAGTCCTTTCTCTACTGGTTCGGTCCCACGAACGTGCACCGGAAGTGGATCAAGGGGAGTGGCAAGGAACTCTGGGGAATCGACCCCGACGACCTCGAGGGGAAGATGCCACCCTTCCTGCCGGATGTGCCGGAAGTGCGGCAGGATCTCGCCGACTATTTCGGTGAGATCGCGGCGTGGGATGCCTCGATCGGGATTCTTCTCGAAGAACTGGAGAAGACCGGGGAAGGCGACCGGACGCTGATCGCGGTCAGTGGCGACCACGGCGCTCCGGGTTTCCCCTACGGGAAGTGCAACCTCTACGGTTTCGGCACCAACGTGCCGCTCCTCCTCGCCGGTCCCGGTGTCGAAGGCGGGAGGCTCGTGGAGGATTTCGCCTCCCTTACCGATCTCGCGCCCACCTTTCTCGAATCGGCGGGATTGCCCGTGCCCGGCGAGATGACGGGGCGCAGCCTCTGGCCGGTGCTCGATTCGCAGGATTCCGGACTCGTCGACGAGACCCGGACGCGGGTCTTCACGGGGCGGGAGCGCCACGTCGACAATGCGCGGGCCGACTTCGCCCCCTATCCGCACCGGGCGATCCGGACGGCCGACCACTCGTTGATCATCAACTTTCGGCCGGACCGGTGGCCGCTCGGCGATCCCTACGGGCTCGAACCGGGTGCGGTGCTCGATGTTCAGGCACTCGAAAACAACACGCGGCTCACCCTGCCCGACGAGGATGCCGGTCCCACCAAGGCGTGGCTCGTGGGAGTGCGGGAATCGGAGCAGTGGAGCGATCATTTCAATTGGGTCTACGGGAAGCGCCCTCGCTACGAACTCTACGACTTGGCCAAGGATCCCTTCGAAACGACGAATGTCGCCGATGACCCCGCCTATGCGGAGATTCGAGCCGCACTGGAGGCTGAGCTTCTCGCCGAGCTCCGGAACACCGGGGATCCGCGGCTGATCGACGACGGCCGATTCTACGAGACGCCCCCGATGTCGTCTCCGGTCACGAAGCCGAAGAGGCCGAAGGGGAAGGCGAAGGGTAAGTGACCCCCCTTCCTGGCGGAACGGCGAACCGCCCGGTCGATCGACAGACCGCCCGCGGTCGTGAGTGAATCGACTGCGGAGAACCGGCCGCGAAGGTCGATCGTTCGCGGACGAGGCTTGCTCAATAGGTCAGGGTGACCGCGAAGTGCAATTTCCCGTGGTCGACGAGGATGGGGGCGATCCCGTGGTCGGAAACCGCCCAGCCGTAGGAGGCGCGCGCGAAGCCGCGATCTCCGAAACGAGTGCGAAGCCCGAGGCCGACGCTCTGCAGCGAAAAGTCCGTTTCGCCGGGGAGCGGATCGGAAAGGGACAGCAGGCCGACATCGTAGAACAGGAAGGCGTTCCACTGGTCTTCGCACTCCAGGCCGAGGTGGCGACAAACGGCGAACTCCCGGGAAATCAACTCGAGGTTCGTGATCCATCCCGAATCGCCCCGGACCAGGCTCTCGTCATATCCGCGCACCGTGGAATATCCACCGGCGAGGAGCTGCTCGGTCGAAGCGAGCCGGTCGGACGAAGCCTGGCCCCGCGTGGCGATGCGCAGCGTGTTGTCGCCGGGTAGTCGCACCAGCTTCTCGGCCTCGGCGAAGGCGTAGAAGTAGTCGGCTTCCGAGCCGAAGCGGGCTCCAGCAAAATTCGCATCGTCGTTGTTGTCCACGAGTTCCCCGGGTGATGCGACGAGTCCGGCAGTGAAGGTCGAGACTCCAGTCCGGTCCGGAAAATGCGCTTCGTATTCGGTGCGGAACTGCGCGATCGCGATTTCGGAGGCGAAAACGGTCACGCCGCCGAAGAACAGGTCGGTGTTCGTGGTCTTGTAGTCGAACGCGGTCGTCCAGGCGTGCCGCCACTTGCGATTCCATCCGGGCCGGGGCAGGGGAACCCGATATTCGGCGGTAAATTGCCGGCTCTCTCCCTCGACCCCGAGGAGAATCGGATTCTCCGCCGTGCTGGCCACCTGGGCTCCGATCACACGGAGACTGTGTCGCCACGGAAGAAACGCCTCGTAGAAGACGGAGTGTGCACTGAGCGAATCCCAGTCGAGATCGGACGTGTACTGGTAGCCGATCGACTGCTCGGTTTTCAGCGGATTGGCGAACTGGAAGCCGAAGGTCCACTCGTTTTCCCCGGTCTGATCGACCCCGGTATTCGCAAATCCGGCGTAGGCGGTGAGCTGTTTCGTCTCCGTCACATCGATGACCAGGTCGCTCGTGCCGTCGGTCGATCCGCAATCGTAGATCACATTGACCTGGCGGACCGGGTTTTCGTTGAGCCAGTCGAGGCCCGCCTGGACGACTTGGCGATTGACCCGGTCGCCGGTTTCCACCGGAATCTGATCGAGGAGGAGTTCCTCGCGGGAGAAACGGGCGCCCTCGACTCGCTTTTCGCCGAGCACGGCTTCCCTGACGACGATCTGCAACCTTCCCTGGGTGATGTTCTGTTCCGGGTAGTAGACGTCGACAAGGGGATAGTCGCTCTCCCTCCACGAGGAGACGATATCCTTGCCGAGCCGGGAGAGGAGGGCCATCGAAATCGGCTCATTCAGGTAGGTCTGCAGCGTTTCCTCCAAACCTGCGGGGACGTTCAGATCGGGATCAAATTCGATCCGGTCCGATCCCGGCCCGGGAGACGGACTCGTCTTCGACTGGTGCGAGATCAGTCGCAGGGCGGAGACGTTCACCCCCAGGGGAGTGGAATCCGCCGCGGAGTCCTCTTCCTCCTCCTCGGGTAGGGTCATCCGTCCCGCGTTCTCGTCGTCGCGGTCCGCACCCAGGATCGCGCTCCGTTGGCGCTCGGCACGCTCCAGCGGGCGATTCTGGGCGAATGCGGTTCCGTGGGTGCCCATCACTCCCAGGACAACAAAGGCGGTGATGGTGAAAGACGCACCCCCGGATGAGCTCGACGGAGAAAAGGACAGATCACATCGCAACCCGCCTCGAGGGCGCTCTTCGATTGCGAGATCCGGCAGGTCATGGGTCTTGGGTGAAACGGTTCTTTCGAAGCGTAGCGTTAATTGTCAAGAGAATTTGACAGTTCGGCAAAGGCAACATCGTTGAGGAGGGCAGCCAGCGCCGCGACACTCTCCGCGTCCGCCTGGACGGGAATCGTGAGGATCGACAGGGCGCCGTCCTCCGATGTGATGGGAATGCCCACGGCGAGCTGCAGGGCCCCACCCAGTTCCGACGCGGAATCCGAATCCAAGAGACCGGCAAGGGCCGCGAGGACGTCGGCCGGCGTCTGGCCGATTCGATCGATCGCGAAGGCTCCATCATGGTAACGGAGAAGCGCAGGGCCTTCAAATTCGAGAGCTGTTGCCAGTTCGGTGAAAGCATCGATGACCAGCGCCTCTTCCAGACCCTCGATCACGATGAACGGGGGAATAACGAATCGTCCGTCGAGGGAAGCGGGCGCATTCCGGAGATACTGGTCGCCATCGATATTGATCACGGCCGCCTGCGAGAAGATCCCCGCGGCGGGAAACGCTCCCCCGTTTCCTCCGGCGTTCCCCTGGAATAGATCGACCTGATCACCCAGTTCGAAGGAGTCGTTGAAGAGGTTGGTTTCGGTATCCTGGCGATCCTCGAAACCGGGAGGCTCGAAGTTCATGTTGAGAGTCAGGAGCGGACCGGTGTCGTTCCCCTGCAAACCGGAAGCGATGGGGCCCTCGAATCCCTCGTGGAAGATCAGGTTGCCCCCGATGATCAGGGGATTGGAATCCAGTGTCTGGCCCCCGGGGAGTTGAAGAGAATCTGTGCCGTTTCCGCCATCGATGATCTGGACGAAGGGAAACCCGTCGGTGAAGACGGTGTCGTTTCCGGGGCCGAGGGTCAGCTGAACCACCTCGAAGCCATCGAATTTGTAGGTGGGATGCCGCATGATGCGGCTCCCCGTGATGTTGTAGCGATTCGTGCCGCCCAGGTTGCTGTCATCGACCCAGAGCCGGTCGGTGCCGGGGCCGCCGGATACCTGATTGACGGTCTGCTGGTCGAGAAAACGGAAGAGATCGTTTCCGCCGCCGCCGTCCAGGTCTTCGAACGACTCGAAGAATCCGTCGTTGAACATGCCCCCGTTCGTTTGGTCGATGTGAAACTCGTCGCCCTCGGAAGTGCCGATCAGTTGATCGGTGCCGGTTCCTCCCGCAAGGGTGCCGGTGAAGCTCCCTCCTGCGAAAATCTCGGCCGTGTCCGCTCCTGGTCCTCCGGTGATGGAGCCGTCGTAGGACTGTCCGTTGGGGAGGCTGATCTGAATGGTGTCCGAACCGGCGCCGGCGGAGGCATTCTCGAAGTCGTAGTACATTAGGCCGTCGAAGACGATTCCGATCTGTTCGATCGAATCCCCGAACGAGTCGACAATGGTGTCTTGGAACACGGAGAGCACATCGTCGGAGCCGGGAGCCATGAACTGGTCGTTGCTTCCGATACCCTGGACGCCGTTGATGTAGGACAGGGAAAAGTCCTCGGGGTGGAAGGCCCCGTCCACCTCGATGGTTGACCCGCTAAGTTCGTCGCCGATCAAGCTCACCGAACTCGCCATGAATTGGCCTCCTGAGAAACGAAAACCACCCCGGCCCTCGATCGTGATCGACCCGGCTCCACCTGTCTGCACGAGCGAATCCCGGACGATGACGACACCCGCGGAGCCGCTCGAGAAACCCGCTTCCCCGATGATCGAGATGTTTCCCGTGCTGCTGACGATGTCGACCTCGTCGAAGAGGAGGATGCCCGCACTGCCCGATCCGTCGACACTGCGGAGCGAGATGTCGCCACTGTCGGTCTCGATCCGGGAACCCTCCTCGATTTCGATCCGCCCTCCGTCGGCGAGAAAGGAAACGCTGCCCGCGCCATCGGTTTGGATTGTACCGACAGTCCTCATGATGATGTTATTGTCGGCGATAAAGGAAAGATTGTTATCCGAGGTCCAGGTGATTGAAATACCGGGATCGAAGGTGATGTTTCCGGAATCGTTGTTAAGGGAATCGGTCGTGATCTCGAGACTCCCGTTGTTCTGAAGGAAGCTGGCGATGTCCTGGTCGAAGAGGGTCTCTTCTCCGTTCACGGGACTGCCCGAGATTTCCTGGCCGGGAGTCGGGTTGCCTTCCACCACATCGAGGTTGGTCGGGTCGAACAGAAGCAATCCGCTCTTTCCGTTCGCGGCGGAGAGATCGGCCGACCGGACGAAACCGGGAAAGCGCACCGTGTTTTTCCCGGAGAGTTCCGCGAAACCGCCGTCCCCGGATTCCGAGCCGCCGCGCGAGAGGAGTTTGCCGTCGAATGCGAGGTCGTTTTCCGCGAAGACGATCACCTCTCCTCCGTTCCCCCTCGTGCGGGCACTCACATCGAGGACGGCGTCACGACCGACCATGATATTCGTCGCGTTGTTGAAATCGGGATCCAGCCCCTGTCGCCCTCCTCCCACCAGGATGCGGCCCCCGCCCGTGTCACCGTCCGCGATCACGAGCGAGCCCTCGAGGAGATCGATCTGTTCGCCGAGAATGACGATCGAGCCTCCGATTTCCCCATCGGATCCCGCGGCATCCACCGTTCCCCCGATCTCGGTCCGATCGGTTTCGCCCGCATCGACTTCGATCGAGGGAGCCTGCTGCGCGGTGCCGCGCCGTGCCTGCAGGGTGCCCGTGGAGCGGACTCGCCCGCCTCCCGTACTGAGGAAGAGTTGTCCGCCCTGGCGCACGATCCCCGTCGCGGCGACGCGTCCCTTGTTCTCCACCGCCATGCCGTAGACGTTGCCACCGTAGGATTTCAGTTCCGCCACGTTGGCCTCGATCGTTCCGCTATTGACGACGCCCTTCTCCTTTTGCCGTCCCGACGCCCCGCGCACGTAGATGCGCTCCTCGCCCGATTCGCGCAGGAGAATGTCGTTGCCCGCGGCAAGGCCCACGGTGCCGTTGCGAGCCTCGAGAGACCCCGCGTTCTCGACCTGGGCGCCGAGCAGGAAAATGCTCCCGTCGAAGGCGGAAATGGTGCCGAGATTGATCACGGCCGCCTCGGAGGTGCCCCGGAACTGCAGGTCGCCTCCGGCGAGGAA
>Ga0180430_10000258_pt1 | contig 60165 bp, 55 predicted proteins | sample SS_ome_9_FD_132999 | JGI IMG/M metagenome (GOLD analysis project Ga0180430, IMG submission 132999) | Hypersaline lake sediment archaeal communities from the Salton Sea, California, USA - SS_1_S_2 metaG | ecosystem: Environmental > Aquatic > Non-marine Saline and Alkaline > Hypersaline >...
ATTATTGCCCCTTCTCCGAAGCGTTTTGTGATGTCCTGGAGCGTTTTATCTAATGCTGCTTTACGTGGATCTTCCGCCATTTCTTCCTCCTCTGAATGCGCTGCAATTCAGGCTAATTTGCTGATTTTAGTGTAGCACAAATGTTCTAAACGTCAAGGGGAAGGTGAAAAATTATATTCCAGGGGGCTGGGACCTTCATCTGAGAACCCGCGCCAAACATGGAATTTAAAGAAAGTGACCTGGCCTGGTTTGATCTCTACGGTCTTTTGGTATGAAAAACCAATATTTGTGACCGGAATCGAGATCAGGTATTTGCCGGCAGGAATATTCGTAACTGTCACGTTTTCTTTATAATATGGATCGCTATTAATGGCATCATTCTGGTAGGACTTTGCGATCCAGAGATGATCATTGCGCTCATCGTCGGGCACATCTTCATCGCTGTGGTACACATATACCACTTGTTGTTCATATTGGCGTCCGTCGTAGGTCAGGACCTGGCCGACAAGAACTCCCCATCCCTGGGGCGGGGATATCCATAGATCAGGGTTGCGGGTTGAGAAATATTCATTCTTTCCCAGCCTGACTTCAAAATGCAAGTGGGGACCTGTTGTTTTCCCGGTATTACCCATATATCCGATCTTCTGGCCGGCTGAAATTTCCTGCCCCTCAACTACCAAAATTTCATCGAGATGAGCGTATAAAGTGAATAAAGGTTCTCCCTGGTAGCTGAATGAATGTTCTATGACAATGGCTTTTCCATAAGGATCGTCATAAACGTTATTGCCACCACGATAGATTCCCTGGCCTGCATAGACAACTTTGCCCTCTCCTGCTGCCAGGATAGGTGTGCCGATATCACCGGGAATATCGATCCCGGTGTGGACCACATTTTCAAAAAATACGTCACCATATCCATAGTTTGAATAGGCAGCTTCGATATCAAATGCGGCAATTGGATTCAGGAAGTAAAAATGATCATATTCACTGGGAATCCAGGGCACAGGATAAACCGGTGGTCGCCAGGCATCGATGTTCGCCTTCGGATCCGGGGGCAGCGAGAATTCAGGCGTAGAGAGCGGCAGGTTTGGAGTAGGGCTGAGCTCCGGAATGGGAGTGGATGTCGGAGTACTCAGATTCAGGCTGACCTGGGTTTCTGTGGGCACTGATGAGGTAGGTGTTGGCTGAGTAAGGTCAGGTGTGGATGTGTGATCTGGTCCAGATCCAGTCTGGCAGCCAGATAGCAGGGCGGGAACGGCCAGGAGGATGGAAATTCGCAGCCAGACAGGTCTCTCTCCGGGTATTATTTTGCTGTGTCCGATCCTGTAGGTTCTATTCATGATTGATCATGGATTGGCGTTAATCTCAAGCTCGAGTATCTCTTCCCGGGAATAGAGCTGCTCCAAAGCTGCCTGCAGGCTCATCCCCTGGGTGAAAGCAAAATACTGGTAGCGGGATGCCTTTTCAGAGAATTGCCAGTAGGGTTCTGCCGGGAAACGTTTCCAACCGTGGGCATCTGCTATCTCGGTAAAATCGACCCAATAGCCGTCTTGAATGTATTGGGACCTCGCTCCTCCATTTTCATAATCGGCATTATTTCCTGAATAGCGGGCATTCAGATTCCAGTTGAAGTCATGGAGGGGCATACCCTGGGTCCCCTGCTGATTATTGGCGCGGATATAGACCCGCCAGAAGGTTTGTTCCAGCCATTCTTCCTTGACGAGGATCAGCCAATACGCCATCCTCGGGATATCATCTGTCGTAAAACCGCGACCGGTGTGCAACCATTCCAGGCTCACTCCAGGTGGGAGGGGGTCAGTGAGGGGGACATAGGCATATTCGAGAGTGGAAAGGAAATCCCAGCCTGCAGCCTCCCGGACGGCCTGTCGCAGGGAAGAGAAGGAGCCGACCGCGTCCCCATTGAACCTGGTATCAGGGGCATCTAAATTCCTCACCTGGATCAGATCCTTACTCTCAGCGGCCTGTTCAGCAGCTGTTCCCCCGGCCGGAACCCAGAGGGGAGTGGGAGAGGGTATTGGGTCCAGGTTGGACTGGTATATGAAGGCATTGGCCGCGCTCCAGCTGATCCCTTCTATATCGCCAGGCATCTTAACAGCGGGAAGCATGACCTGGGATGACCCATCAAATCCTGGATAGGCAGTGAGATAGGTGTCATGAGGTCCTTTCAGCACCGAATAGAGGATCTCACCTCCGCCAGACCACAGCGGCCAATCTCCGCTTCCTGTTATGGACGGATTACGATCCGGGTCGCTTGAGTCCCAGGTAATCAGGGAATGATTTCCTTCTTCTGTTATGATTGACCAGGTCAGATATCTTCCATCCGGCGACCAAACAGGATGGTCTATTGATGAACCTGCCAGATTGGGAATTGGGACAGCCTTATCGTTTTCTGGTGAATCCAGATCCGCGTACCAGACTTCCTGGAGACCGTTCCTGGTGCTGACAAAGCTGATCAAGCGCCCTTGTCTGGACCAGTGCGGTGAATAATCCGCTCCAGGATGGTTGGTAAGCGGGATCTCCCCGCTGGTCTTGTCGATATCCTGGAGTATGATTTCCAGATTGTTCACATGATAACTTTCGTATGCCAGCCACTGTCCATCCGGGGACCAGGTTGGATTCCCATCATAAGCATATGAATCTGTGAACTGCTGGATCTCTCCGCTGTTCAAATCCAGAATAAAAATATCCCAGGGACCGTTTCTGTTGGAGGCAAAAGCTACCTTTGCCCCGTCTGGGCTGACAGCAGGGTTGATATCCTGATAAGGGCCGGTGGTGATTCTGGTTAATGGAAGGGCAGTATAACCAATCCCTGACCAATCTTCCAGGAAGGGTTGATAGGCAAATAGGTGGATATCCTTTCCCTCTCGGATAGAGAGGATCAGTGAGCCGAATTGGGAAGGATAGGCCAGCATATCGAGATTAGGAGCTTCTGCCTCTGTTGTGGGTTTTGGGACGTTTGTGGCGGTAGGGATGAGCGTTGCTGTGGGGGTGGGTTGAAGTGATCCTGCCCGATTTTTTTGAATCTGGGCTCGCGCATCCGGATAGAAGACAACCGCAGTGATGATCAGTATGATACCGATCACAATTAATATCAGGGTTGAGAGATAGCCTGGCCTTGAATCTTCTTCTTTGATCTGATCTGAATTATTATCAACCATAAGAGAATCTCTAAATATTATTTAGTTAGCTCGCAGCCAACTTGGGAAATAGCTTTTCAGCCGCCCTTTTTGAGTGCGTCCCCAACCGAGAGGGAATCCAGCTGCTGTTACAAGAACCCAGGTGCCTGAGGAATGATCTTCCTCGGAGACTTTGATCGGGGAGCCCCTTTGATAGGACGCTAGATCTGGTTCACCTAACGAAAATTCTAACACTTTTTGGGCATCTTCTCCCCGAATACCTGCTGCAAGGGCAGGGCTGGGAATGAACCGGTCTGCCTTGAAAGAACCCAGCCACCAACCCCAATGGTGCACTTTAAGGCCTCTGAGAAGAGAAGAATCAACCGGGGACCAATACAGGCGGTTACCGTACACGGTTAAACCTGGTCTGCCAGGCGATATTTCCCGGGTATTGCTGGTCAGCACCAGGTGATCTTCAAAGAACCTCTCATAAATTTCCAGTCGTTCAAGATCTGCGGAATTAGGGTAGATTTTTCCAGAAAGATCGGGTTCTAAGGAAGTGCCAGTTTTTACCAAACTGGCAATGAAATGTCCTTCACCGGTGGTGATATGGGGCCAGATCCGGACTGGTTTGGTGAGATCTATTCGATCTTCAGAAGAGAATGGGATTCCCTCGGCAAATCCTGGTATAGGTTGGATCCGTACGAGATTGAAGCCTGGTTTCTTAGCCAGGAAACGCTGGATCGTTCCTTCATTTTCGAGTTGATTGAAGGTGCAGGTGGAGTAAACAAGAGTACCACCCGGTCGAAGCAGTTTCCCGGCGAACCACAGAATCTCATCCTGGTTTGCAGCCAGGCGCTGGCTGAGTTGGGGAGACCACTTTCTTATCTCGCCAGGGTGAGCCCGGAAGGTTCCCTCTCCCGAGCAGGGTGCATCCACCAGTACGCGATCAAAATATGCTCCAAAATGATTCGCCAACCGCTGGGGTGTTTCGGACAGGATGGCGATATTTCTGGCGCCCCAGCGTTCGATATTCCGACCCAGAGCTTGAACACGATTGGGATTGGGGTCATTGGCAATAATAAATCCCGCACTGTTCATTTTACTGGCAATCTGCGTTGTTTTCCCCCCGGGCGCGGCACACAGATCCAGCACGCGTTCGCCAGGTTGGGGATCCAAAATTGAAACTGGCGCCATGGCAGAAGGTTCCTGGAGGTAATAGAGACCTGCGGCGTGGAAAGGGTGCTTTCCTAGTCCTTCTGCATTCTGAACGAGGAATCCGTTCTTTTCCCAGGGCAGGGGAGAAATCTCCCCTGAAGAAATATGTTGGATGGTGTCCAATCCAGCCTTTTCGGTATTGACTCGCAATCCTGTGAATGGGGGATTCTCTTTCAGCGCATGCCAGAAATCAGCTGCAGCGCTCTTCAATAGTGCATCCATACTATTCACAAATTCTGGTGGAAGGTTTTTATTCACTGTAGGGTAAAGGAACAGGATCTGGTCTTAAGATTAGTTTGTTCCAGCCTGACTTTGAGGCCATCCGCATCCTCGGTTTCTTCTTCTATCAGAGAGAAAATTGCCAGGGTCACAATATATTCGCCGGGCTGGTTTTTATCAGCAGGCAGGTGAAGGGTGATCTCAGTCTCTGTGTTGACGATATTGACCAGGCTGGCAGATACCAGCGGTTCATTTTCTGAATTCACCAGAGATATCTCAGCGTTCGGGGAGGATGAAAATGAGGTTAAACGGAATAGGACTTTGATACGGCGTTTATCGGGGTAAGGTTCTGCCGTGATTTCTAAAATATCAGTTTCCTGGCTTTCTGGCAGTATCTGGTCGGGCGTTATGGATGGATTGATCATGATCAGGTTTACCTTTTACTGTTATTTACCTGGATAAGTTTACCATCCTGGAAAAGAAAAAGTCCAGTCAGCGAACTGACTGGACTTTGATCTTGGGTTCTTGATCAGTTCTAGTTGTCATACATAAAAGCTAATCCGATCGCTCCGGGTCCTGCATGGGTGCCGATCACCGGGCTGACTTCTGAGAAAACCGTCTCAATGGGGGAAATGAGTTCAGTTGCCGCATCCAGCACGTCTCGCGCGGTTTCTGGACTGTTGGCATGCAATGTAGCCAGGCGGACATTTTTCTTCCCTTTAGTCTTTTCCTCCACCAGATCGATGATGGTCGAAAGGGCTTTCTTATGGGTTCTGACAGAATCAAGAGGGATGATCACGCCACCTTCGATGGCCAGAACAGGTTTGACATTCAATAATGTTCCCATGAATCGCTTGGCAGCTCCAATCCTCCCGCCCCTGTGCAGGAATTCCAGCGTATCCAGAACAAAAATGACACCGCAGCGGTCCTTAGCATCTTCAGCCAGGCGTTTGCATTCTGCCAGTGAAGCGCCCTGGTTGGCCGCTCTGGCAGCCGCCAGGACCTGGAAACCCAGCGCCATGGCCAGGGTTTTGGAATTGACGATCTCAATATTCGCTTCCGGAAGCAATTTCTTGGCCTGGGTGGCGGAAGATATCGTACCGGATAGATCTTCGGAGATCAGGACTGCCAGAATGTCGTATCCTTCCTGATGGAGCTTCCGGAACAGGACCTCAAAATCGGCTACCGATGGCTGTGAAGTACTGGGCATCACTTTGGTTTTGTCCAGGCGCTGATAGAACTCAACTGGAGTGATGTCCACTCCATCATAGAAATTCTCTTCTCCCCAGATCACAGTCAAGGGAACGACGTGAATTTTATTTGCCTCGATGATGTCGGCTGGGATATATGGCGAACTATCGGTAACAATGGCTACTTTGGACATAAAACCTCTCCTGCGGAATAATGGATAATCTCTCAATTACGTAGATTACAACACTCTTCCAGAGGAGAGGATACGATTTGATATTTATCGAGGAACCTGATTCTTTCCCCTAGAGACCGCGCATGAAAGCGATCGCCAGAGTACCTGGGCCGACATGAGTGCCGATCACAGGGCTCAGTTCAGCCAGGAAGGTCTCATCTGGAGAGAGGGCCTCTTCGGCATCTTTCAACAGGGCAGCGGCTTGATCAGGAACGTTGGAATGGAATACTGCCAGCCGGAGAGGTTTTTCTCCAGCAGCATTTTCCTCTACCAATGAGATCAATCGAGCAAGAGCCCGGTTTTGAGTCCTGACCGATTCAACGGCTTCGATTAATCCGCCATTCATTTCCAGGATCGGTTTTATATTCAGCATCGACCCCATCAGGCGTTTGGCACCGCCGATCCTTCCTCCTTTATGAAGGAACTCAAGGGTATCCACAGCAAAAACGACATTGGTTTGCCCTTGGGCTTTGTAAGCAATTTCCCTGACCTCATCCAAGCTTGCGCCTGCAGCTGCTGCCCTGGCTGCTGCCAGGACATGAAGTCCAGTAGCCATAGCGGCTGTTTTGGAATCAACCACGACAATCCGGTCCGAGCCAATTTCGGACTGGGCTTGAAGGGCGGAATTGACGGTTCCGGAGATTCCGGAAGAGATTAAGATAGCTACAACATCCTTATCTTCTTCCAGAAGTTCCGAAAAGACCTTCACAAACTCGGCTTCGGGGGGTTGAGATGTGCTTGGCATAGTTGAACTCTTGGACAGGCGGGTATAAAACTGGGTAGGAGTTATGTCCACTCCATCCGCAAAGGATTCCCCATCCCAGATAACCGCCAGGGGAATGACCTTGATGTCATATTCTGTTATCAATTCAGGTGGTAAATATGCTGTGCTATCCGTTATAATTGCGACTTTGTTCATTTGATTTTCCTCCTGAGAACGATTCATCTGAGAAGAATATAAGATATATTTGAGGTATCTTCCCAAAAACGGAGCGGGAATTCCCACTCCGTTCGTAGCACCCTCGGCGTGATTCGAACACGCGACCCCTTACTCCGCAAGCAAGTGCTCTAATCCACTGAGCTACGAGGGTAAATTGATTGGAGATGATTGTACAACATGGGTAAATAAATGGCAATACCAGGAAGAATTCTATCGAAAGGAGATTGATTTTGGATTGAAGAAACCAGCAAATTTCAGCCCTGTTTTTCGAAGAAATGAGCACTTAAGCTGTATATGAGGAAGGTCATGCAATATCCATGAGCTTGTGCTTATCCTTCCCTGATAGGTTCTGTTATGATTACTGCGTGAGACGGGATAAGTTGGACTTTATCACTGTTTCCTCCTTTGGCGAAAGCCTCCTCAAGCAGATTTCTCTGGTTGAGGAGGCTTTTATCATTAAACTGGCAAAGCTTAATAAAATCTTTGCCAATCTATAATATTTTTATTAAATTTGATAGTTAATATCATACTGAGGGCTATAATAGCGGTAAGTTTTTTTAATGAATGGCATCTAAAAGGAAATCACAGCACCTGGATAGATATCAATAACAACTATTGGCCCAAAGAGGTAAATCATGAAAAAGGCATATCGGCTTTTAATCATAGGCATATTACTGGCGTCAGTAACACTGGCTTGTGTTTTCAATCCCCTGGCCCTTCTGGATCAACCGGAGCCTGTTCAACAACAGGAAATCACCACCACGATCAATACGGTTACCCTTGAAGAAGGAGACATTCCCGCTCTCTATGAGGCCATTAACCCCGGCGTGGTCGCCATCCGGGCCTTGACCGAAGAAGGGGGAGGATTAGGGACTGGTTTTGTCTGGGATGAGCAGGGCCATGTTGTGACAAACTACCATGTCGTTGAATCCGCAACCGACCTGGAAGTGGATTTCCCGTCCGGTTTTAAGACCAGGGCGAATGTTTTAGGCGTGGATACCGATACAGACCTTGCGGTGCTCGAATTGGATCAGCTGCCGCCTGAATTGGTCGTTATGAGATTGGGTAATAATCAGGATCTGGCCGTTGGCCAAACGGTGATCGCCATTGGTAACCCGCAGGGGTTGGATGGCACCATGACCCAGGGGATCATTTCTGCCCTGGGCAGGACACTGGATTCGATGCACTATGCACCGGGTGGCGGTGCATTCGCTACTGGAAATATCATCCAGACTGACGCGGCGATCAACCCCGGGAATTCCGGCGGTCCTTTGATCAACCTCAATGGCGAAGTGATCGGCATCAACTCGGCTATCAGTACGACCAGCATTGATTTATCCGGACAGCCGGTCAACTCCGGTTTGGGTTTTGCGATATCTATTGATACGGCAAAGAATGTCATCCCTGACCTGATCGAATTTGGATTCCATGAAACTCCATTTGTGGGTATTCAGGTCTTGAGCGAGGTCAGCCTATTTGTTCAGGAAGAGCTGGATCTGCCGCAGTCCACCGGCGTATATGTGCTGGAAGTGACTCCGGGAAGCCCTGCGGATGAAGCAGGTCTGAGGGGTTCCGAGGCTGGTGAAGGCCAGGTGCCCCTGGGCGGCGATTTGATCATCGCAATTGATGATCAGGAAGTCCAGAATTTCGAGGATTTCATGGGCTACCTGCTTACATATAAAAAACCCGGTGATGAGGTGGTTATCAGCGCCATCCGGGATGGAAAGATTATGAAGTTTGAAGTCAGGCTAGATGAACGACCCTGAGATGAAATATTCCAGAGGAATAGGATAAGGTCAAATCACTGCGTTCGAGAATAGATCCTGCGATAAATAGCAAAGATTTCTGAGATGTTCTTGATATAGGTTTTTGTTTCAGAAAACCGGATGATTTCTACAAAAAGGTCAGGATCTCCATCTGCTTCTTCCAACCAGGCGGCGGAATTGCCTGGCCCCGCGTTATAGCCGGCCAGGGTTGCATACATATCACCTTCAAAGTAATTCCTCAAGAAATTCAGATAGGCGGTTCCCAGCTTAACACTGACGATTGGGCGATAAAGGTCTTCGTCGCTGTAATCCGGAGGCCAACCTTCCTTATCAGCCCGCTCTGCACCAGTGCTGGGTATGATCTGCATTAATCCCCTGGCGCCAGCTGTCGATCTGACAAAACCTTCGAAAAGTGATTCCTGGCGCATGACACTAAAAAGTAGAAGGGGGTGGAAGCCATATTCCTGTCCAGCCGGAATCACCAGATCACTGTAATATGTTCCGAAACGGATATGGTTGAAATAGACCGGTGCATTCATCGTCTCCGCGTCACTCATACCGACAGTATCCAGCACCTGGCGTGAGGCAAAGATGGCAGGCCGGTACAATCCCAGTTCCAGATAATAATTCGCCAGTCGGTAGCTGCTGACGGGATCAAAACTGACTTCATTGCGAAGGGCTTCAAATTCCGTTCTGGCTTCAGTGTATAGATCGAGTTCCCAGTATTCAGTTCCCCGTATGATCCGTGGGTCATCAGCCAGCAGGCCGAGACTGTCCAGATTCGTTTCTGGCGGAATTGAAAATGTATCCTTGAGCCAGGTTTGAGCTTCTGCTTCTTCTGCTGCAACGTCAATCCCGATATCATAGTCTTGTGGAGGAGTGAAAGGCTCCCTTCCTTGCAGCAGATCCCGGGCCCGTTCGCTATAATAGCCGGTTGGATCGGCGTTGGCACTTTCCTGCCAGGCAGCTTCAGCTTCAGCGGTATTTCCCTGGATCTGGTGAATTTTTCCGATCCAGAACAAAGCCTGGGAAAGCTCTTCAAAGTCCTGGGAGGCGTCTCTGTATGTAGAAAGCCTGGACAGGGCTGTGTTATAGGCTGATAACCGGACCTGGCAGATGGCACTCTTGAACAGGCCCAGGTTGCCGTATGCCGATGTCGGATATTCATCAAAGACGCGCTTCCAGATCGCAGATGCAGACTCAAGATCCCCTGTCAGTTCTTCAACTCTTCCCGCATCATACAGGAACTCTGCCGCCCGGGGCTGGTAGGGATTGTGCTGAACAAAATTCAGCAGCACCTGGCTGGCTTCGCTATAACGGCCCAGGTAGAACCAGAGCGAATAAGCTTTGAATTCCCAGGCCTGAACCCAATAAGCGTGATCTGGATAGCTATCGATCAATTCGTTCCAGGCCACGAGAGCCTCTTCATGCCTGCCCATTGCCCGCAGCGAAAAACCCTTGTAATAGAGTGCTGTTCCGCGATCCAAGGCTTCCGGATCTGCCAGGTAGCGATCAAAAGCTTCCACTGCGTAACTGTATTGACTGGCATAATAATCCACCAGGCCTCGATCGAGATCATTGATCGAAAAACTATTATTGACCATTTCAATCAGGCCCAGGTAAGAATCATAGCTGAGTGGGTAATTGAGAACCGCATCCCTGAAAGCAGCTTCTGCCAGATCATCCTGTCCAATTTCCAGGTAGGAAAGCCCCAGCAAATAATCTGCCCGGGCCTTGGCATAATCATTTCCTGTTTGGGTATACACGTCATTGAAGATTACTATGGCTGTGGTGTAATCTTCCATCGCGGCGTATTCCTGGCCTATTTTCAGCTGAAGCGTAAACAGATCCTCTCCACTGCCGGCAGCGATAGCTGCCTGATAGGCCTCAATAGCCATAATGGATTCCCCGGCATCTGAAAGTGCGTTGCCCCGCTTATGCTGCATGTAGGAATCCAGGATCCCAGGCCGACGGTTCAAATAGAGCGTGTAGGCGTCAGCAGCTTCCAGGTCACGGTCCAGGGCAGTATAGGTCTCAGCCAGGGCAAAATAGGCCTTATGGATGATATCCGAGTCTGGATAACTGGCTACCAGCAGCCGCAAGTAATCCAAAGCCTTCTGGAAGTCCCCTTTCTGGATGAATACTTTGCCAAGTCCCAGCAATGCAGCGCTGCCTTCTTCGGGAGTCTGCGCCTGGGCCAGGGTATCTTCGTAGCTCAGTATTGCCGATTCCCAATCCCCGTAGAAATAGTGAATATCTCCGGAGATGGAACTTTCCAGGGGGGGGAGGATCGGGGTTGAAGTAGGTACGGGAGTAAAACCGGGAAGATCCTGGGTCTCTGCCAATTCTATTTCGCCTGGGTCTTCTGTGAGGGCAGGATAAGTTTGTTGGGTTGATAGGATATACCATCCCGCAATGGAGATTGTAACGATCAATATGATCAGGGTTGTGATCTGATAGAAACGTCTTCTCATATTTGTTTGGAATGAACTGAAATTATATGGTCCATTCCCCGTGGATGATGGCTGCCAGATACCAGTGATCATTTACTGGAACGAATACCAAACGCAGGCTTCGCCAATCCATCCCGCCGTACTGGGGATCGAAACCGGGGAAATAATATTCAATCATCATACCATCAGGGTAGATTTCCTGGATATTGTTAATGGAATTCCCTGAACTTACCTCACAGTTGAAGCCAACCACAGCGGGTTTTTGATAGTCCCGGTCATAAACGAACTGCTGATGGTATTCATTGAACGTCAGATCGATCGGTTTTCCTGTTCCATCATATTGTCCCCAGTTTATGATCTCTTCAGATTTTATGTAATTCTCTATCTCCATTGGACAGATGATGCGGTTGTCGTTGTTGAGGTATTGATATGGAGAGAAACGCAAACATGAGTTAGGATCGATGTGGGGGACCATTTGGCTGTACTGTCCATCTTTGAGCAACTTCACGATTTGCTGGCCCAGGAGGATCAATTCCTCTGGCAGCGAACCATGCTGCTCAGCCAGGAACTCCATATTTACCCAACCTTCAGATTCATCGTGAGTAATATAAGCCCAGACCGAGTCATCGTCCTGGTAAATTTCTCCGGAAGGGATGATGGCAATTCCAGAGGGGAGGATTTCTCCGAGGACAGGAGATGTTAGTGAGGGATGTTCATGGATCTTCAAATAGGATCCCTGTTCAATACCTGCCACGGTATATCTATCAAAGAGATCTGCTCTTTCGGTGGAATAAAGCTCTCTTGGTTGGGTCTTGACTGGCGGCAGGGGAGCTTCAGCTTCCATTTTTCCTGAACAGGCAGACATGGTTATCACTGGCAGCAATAAGAATCCAAGGATCACTGCAGTTGGAGGGAAGGGCTTATTAGTTGTTTTTGGCATTATATTCACAAATCCGGGCTAATGGGCATTCCAGACAGAGAGGTTGACGGGCTTTGCAGATTTCTCGACCCAAGCGGATGATATTGAGGTGGACAGGGTAGTATGTTTCTGGTTCAAATTGCTCAGCCAGGTAGGTGTGAGCTTTGGCAGCATTCATCTTCTCAGGGCGGATTCCCAGTCTTCCTGTAACCCGAAAGACATGGGTATCCACTGGAAAAGCTGGCATATCCAGAGAGAATAACAGTACGATAGCAGCTGTTTTCGGGCCGACTCCTTTCAGATTGACCAGCCAATCAGAGGCTTCTTGACTGGACATTTCTTTCAGGAAATCGAGTTCAATTTGGCCTCTTTCTTCCGTGATAACTTTCAAGGCATTTTGAATGGCGGGGCCTTTCTGGTTAGCCAAACCAGCTATTTTGATCAAGGGCAGGATACTTTCTTCATCAGCGTCCCGAATCTCTTCCCAGGTAGGGAACCTTTCCAGGAGTGTGTCATAGGCGATATCACGGTTTACGTCATTCGTGTTTTGGGAGAGTATTGTAGATACCAGTTCCCCGACAGGAGAAAGATGTGGACGCCAGGTAGGCGGGCCAAACTCATCCACCAGCAATTGGTGGATCTCAGCCGCTAACATTTTTTTATTCATAGATTAGCTGTATTGTAATAGAAAACAGGGCTTTCCAACGCCAATTGGAATCTGGCACTGATTTTTGTAGTTGAACGTTGGTCCAAAGTCGTTTAACGCAGATAAATCATCCAGGGAAAGGAGTCCCAGCTGGCGGAGGACTTCGATCATCACAGCCCCAAGGGCTCTCTTGCCAGGATCACCGCTGGCTATCTTCATAGTGATACCTAAAGCCGGAGAACCAGGAGCAATTGCGTTTTCATATATGCCGGCTGCCTGAAAGGCTTCTGCTCCCGCTTTGGAAATGATTTTTCCTTTTTTGATCTCCATCAACCTGGTATCTAACCTGCCTGGTCCGGCAACAAAGAAGGGATGGTCCCCCATAGAAGACGTGATTTTCCGGCAAGCGAGAGCGCGGCTTTCCGGGTAAGTATCTGGTTTGACCAGCCGGGCCCAAGCCAGTGCAGCGTTGAAGAGAGGAATAGCGAAGGTTGGCACCGAGCAGCCGTCCCTTCCGATTTGAACCTGATCTGGTTCAAGGTCGCAGAATTCACTGAAAGTCTCCAGGATCCGTTGCTGGACGGGGTGATCAAGCTCGGTATACCTTTCCTTGGATGCATCCAGCAGTGCTGCTAACCCTAACATCCCGGTGTGTTTTCCAGAACAATTATGATGATTTTGCGTCGGTAAATTTCCCTGGTCTCTCAGTTTGGATTTACTGGCTTTATCAAAGGGTTGGTGAGTGCAGCATAAAAGATCATTCTCTGAGACACCTATTTTGCTCTGAAGCCCGTAAATTGTTTTAAGATGAGTGTCAGTGCTGGAATGTGAAGCACAGGTAATCGCCAGTTCTTCACCGGTCATCTTGAATTCTTCCAGCCCCCCCATCTCTACTAACGGAAGCGCCTGGAATGGCTTTGCAGATGAACGCATATATGTGGTGACTTCAGGATTTCCAGCCCGGGCGAATAGATCTCCATCAGCTGTTACCACAGCAACAGCTCCAAAATAAGTAGATTCTACGATATCTCCGCGGAGTATCTGAAAGAGAGGAATATAGCCGGGATTGTTTAGGTCAGAGTCTTCCATGGTTAAAATTCAGGCAGATTGGAGTCAGCCGATGTGCGGTCAGGGGATCTTTTTCCCGTTTTCATCCATTCGGGGAAAGTAATTCCTCAAGTAATATTGTGATAAACCGTGCTGCAGCCTTTGTAAGAAGAATTCGCGGTCCCGTTTCAAATATTTAAAATCATCCAGGAATTTCTCTGCCTGGTCCTTTATGTCCTCGGCTGAGGCTTTCCGGCTGGCTAGTTTATCAATGCGTTTGTAGATCTTGCGGAAGTTTTTTTTCGTTTCGCGGATATGATCTGGAGTGATTTTTCCACCGCGGCCGCTGATCATGACATAATCACGGAAGCGGGCCCGGAGAAGAATATCAAGAGTATCTATCCAGGTTGGTAAATGAGCCCTGCTCAATAAGGGAGGTCCTTTATCCACAACGGTGTCTCCTATGAACATTACCTTTTGGGAAGGAACAATTACCCAGCTGGAGCCAGCCCGCGGTCCGGGATGATGTTCTACAAGTACTTCCTCTTCAGACCAGTGGAACTGGATCTTTTCTGTGAAAGTGATATCCGGGATCATCCACTGCATTCCTGATGTCTCAGGATATTTCTCCCACTGATTGCCGCCATCAGGGAACTGCCCGCGGTAGATTATATTCGGTTCCTTTAATCCGGCAGCGGCATCTTTATGGGTCAGGATCGGACAGTCCAGGCTCTTGGCGCCAATGGTCCTGTCCGGATGATCATCCAGGCAGATAGCCAGTTTATGGATTGTTCCCTGGCTGCGGTTCAACAATGTGGTTTTCCAGCGATGTCCATCTTCAGGTCGTAGAGGTGCGTCGATGAAAATCATTCCCCGGGACAGCAGGATCGCACCAATTGTTGGTCCTGGGTAACTATCTTCGTAGTATATCCCGGGTTTGATTTCGTGCATTTATTCTCCTTCTCGCTTCCTCTGCGAGGTAAGATCCTACCTTAGAGAGATGGGATCGTAAATGTGAATTTAGCTCCGCCTTCTGGTAGATTTTCTACCCAGATCCGGCCTTTGTGTCCTTCAACTGCCAACCTGCAAAAAGCCAAACCTAAACCTAATCCTTTGATCCTCTCATCCGGATGGATGCGGGTGTATTTATCGAAGATGCGGTCAATATATTCGGGATCCACTCCCGAACCTGAATCCTGAACCCAAAAGTGGATAGTCTGGTCTGTGGTTTCGACACCAATTTCAATATGCCCTTTGGAGGGGGTGAACTTGATGGCATTTTGGAATAAATTGATCAAAACCCTCTCCAACATATCCCGATCGGCATGGATCTGAGGAAGATTGGAAGGAATTGACAGGGATACAGTCTGTTTCTTCGCGTTGGATTGTGTGATCAAAGCCTGTTTGGCATACTGGATCAGCTCCTCTGGTTTTACTTCTTCCAGGTTTGTGATTGGTTGTCCACTCTCCAGTTTGTTGATGTCCAGAAGTGATTTTGTTAGCCGCTGGATCCTTACTGTGGATCGATTGGCGATGTCAAATAGGTCCTGGATATCTTGATCCTTCGCACCAGGCAGAGAGGCGTGGATTACATCCAGACTGGAGATCACATTCGATAAAGGAGAACGTAAATCGTGGAAGATCATTGAGGTCAAGTCTTCCCGAAGCTGGTCCAGTTTTTTCCTTTCCGAGATATCCCGCAAGATCCACTGCAATCTGTTAATGTTGGCTATTTGGATCTGATGGACATTGACATGTATGGGTATATCTTCGGAGTCCTTCGTTTTCAGGTTAGACTCATATGAACAGGACGCAATGTCCCGCAGCTTTGAGAAGTTTTCACCAACACCTTCCCAGTCTATATCATGGATCTCACTGATGGATAGATCCTGGATTTCTTCTTCTGTAAATTGACTTGTTTCAAGTGTGCGGTTGTTGGTTTCAATTACTTTTCCCTGTAAATCAGTGATGATGATGGGATCGATACTGTTTTCAAACAGGTCATGGTAGCGGCTGTGGGTCATCTCCAGGTCTTCAAATAGCTGGGCATTTCTGATGGATGAACCAGCCAGGCTTCCAATGCCGGATAATACTTGAAGGGCGTCAGACTGAAAATGGCCAGAGAGTGGATTCATAGCTTCCAGCACACCGAGGATCTCGCCGGGTATGAAAATTGGAGCTGCAACGATCGCGAAGGGAGAAATATCCGGGAAAAGCTGATTTGTTTGTGAAAATCGGGGATCATCTTTTGTGTCTGGTATGATCTCGCCTTTGCCGCTTTCAGCAACCCAGCCGGCGAATCCCTGCCCAATCCTTATTTTCCTGCCAACTAGAGATGATTGCAGGTCGATCGTTTCGTGAATGGCTGCTTTATACACCAAATTGCCTTCAACTTTATCGATCAATGAGAGGGTGACGGCTTCCACTTCGAGAGCTGTCTGGATTTCCTTGAGAATGTTTTCGAGAACCGTGTCCAGCTTCAACGTTGATGATAAAGCCGTGGCGCTGTTTGCGAGAGCTGTCATAACTCTTGCCCGCCGCTCACTTTCACCATAGAGCTGGGCATTGAGGATTGCGGTGCCGGCCTGATCTGCGATGGCATGGACAAGAGCCAGGTGATACTTTTGAAGGTAATTTGGTTTGGGATGGGCCAGGGTCATCACACCCACCATATTATCCCGGGCGGTGATTGGTACCGCGACCACTGATTTTGCCCCGGTCTCCTCGTCATCTGGCCGCTTGAGCCAGCGTTCATCAAGACTGGTATCTGGAATATTCACCGCGTCACGGTTTTTTACTACCCAACCAGCCAGGCCATCTTCCAGTGTTTCTCTCAATTGTTCGTTAGTGTGAGTCAAAACCTGGTCGTTGACGATCATGGCAGACTCAAGCGGGTGTCCTTTTTCATCCAGGACAATAATACTCCCGCTGATAGCGCCAATGGTCTTCAAGGATAAGGATAAAACCCGCTCCAGAACAGTAGAAAAATCCAGGGTAGTTGCGATTTCGCGGCTGATGCGATAAAGCAGTTCCAGGGAAGCACTTCTAAGCTGGTCAGTTCCGTTTTTGTTATTTGTTGTCATACGTGAAATCCTGCTAGCATTATTCTAACTCAAATCCTCAAAAAGGGATTGAGAGATGATCAAAATACCCATTAAATCACTCAAAAACCCCAATAGGGCTTGAGAGTATTATCTATTATTCTTATCTTTATTAAAATTGATTAATGCAATGTCTGGGAACGAATATACTCTCAATTTTGTATGCTTCAAACCAAGGAAATATCGAGAATTGGAAAGAAGTTCAGGAGATTTTGAAGGCTTTTCAAGAGCCAATCGTCGGGAGCTGGATCAGAAGATCTTCCACAGTGAGTTTTTGATTGGCATTTCTCTGAAGCAAATAATGGGCCCGCTGAAAGAGCTTAACCGCTGATTTTGCATCATCCAGGCCTATGGATCTGATAATGGCCCGGATCTCATCTTTGCGATCGATGTTGCGGATGGGTGCATCGGATTTCCCTAACTGGAGGAGAATATCATGCCAGATCGAGCTCCAGATATTGATCATCTCCTGGATAAGGATTGGATCTTTTACGAGTTGATTTGCATAGGCAAATCTGTCGACAGAGTCTCCTTTCAAGATCTCAAAATGCTGGTCAAGAAGGTTGTTTCTTCGCTCAAGAATATCCGGATCCTGATGGTAAGAGAGAGCCAGTTCTGGTTTTCCGGCAGATATGTGGGCCAGGAAATCAGCCTGGTCACCAGCGATCTGGTGTAGATCTTCCAATCCCTGACTGGTTGTTTGAATGGGTACAGGATTGAGTTTGATCTCCTCACAGCGGGAAGCGACGGTTTCTACCAGGGAGCTTGTAGATACTGCAGTGAGAATCAGAATTACAGAGCCGGGCGGTTCTTCCAGGGTCTTTAACAGAGAATTCTGCGAATTCATATTGGCAAGATCGAAATCGATCAATAACCCGAACCTTCTGGAGGCTTCATAGGGAGAGAGGGACAGATTCCGGATCATCTCCCGGATCTGGTCGATCTTGATCTGTTTGCTGCCTTCTTCAACACTGATGGGGAATAGATCCGGGTGTTCCAATTTCTGGATCCTGCTGCAGGTTGGGCATTTCAGGCAAGGGGTACCAGGGCTTGTGGGATTTGTACAACAGATAGCCTGGATGAAGCGGATTGCCAGGTTTTTCTTCCCAATATCGATTGGCCCAGTAATTAAATATGCATGGCGCAGCGTGTTATTTTCTATATGTCCCTGCAGTAATTGGACTGCCCATTCATGTCCGATCATGTTCCAAGTCATGGATGAATTCTACTTCGGGGTAGATATTTACGCAATGTTGTTGACACCCATCTGGCAACCCATTAGAATGAGCCCAGTATGGATATCCTCAAATCACTTAACAAACAGCAGATCAATGCAGTCAAAGCAGATCCCGGTCCAGTTTTGGTTCTGGCTGGACCCGGATCCGGGAAAACCCGCGTACTGACCCATCGCGCTGCCTACTTGATCGGGGAGTTAGGGATTCAGCCTTATCATATCCTGGCAGTTACTTTTACCAATAAAGCTGCTTCTGAAATGGAAGACAGGATCACAGACCTGTTGGGAATAGATGCCCACGGCCTGACCCTGGGCACTTTCCATTCCACCTGTGCCAGATATCTGCGCATGGAAGCTGAGTATTTACAGGTTACTACCAATTATGTGATTTTTGATGCTGATGATCAGCTTCGAGTGGTGAAACGAATTTTCAAAGATCTGAAGATCAATGGAGATGAGGCTGAAAATAAGACGAAAGAAAATCACTACGGAGTAGTTTATAGACCTCAAGCAATCCTGGCTGAAATCTCAACAGCGAAGAATGATCTGCGCCTGCCAGAAGACCTGCCCCGGGAATCCGAATTAGAGCGGATCATCGCAGAGGTGTATGTTGAATATCAGAAGATCCTTTTACAAAGCAATGCTTTGGATTTTGATGATCTGCTGATGCAGTTTGCTATTTTATTGCGGGACCATGACAAGATCAGGGAAAAGTATGCCCGCCGCTACCAGCATATCCTGGTAGATGAATTTCAGGATACGAACATGGCCCAATATACTCTTCTGAATCTAATGGCTTCCTATCATGGGAATTTATTTGTTGTTGGTGATCCCGATCAATCCATATACCGCTGGAGGGGAGCTGACTACCGGAATATCAATAGATTCGAAGGTGATTATCCTGATGCCGAAGTGATCCTGCTTGAACAGAATTACCGCTCCACTCAGAATATCCTTGACACGGCAATGTCCATTATTGACAGGAATAGCAATCGAACACCGAAAAAGCTCTTTACAGATCGAGGGCCAGGCGAAAAGATCCTCATCAAGGAAGCTTATGATGATCAGCAGCAAGCTGAATTCGTAATCGAGATCATCAGTAAACAAACCAGAGTGAATAAAGTATCTCCAGCTGATTTCGCTGTTATGTACAGAACCAATGCCCAGTCACGTATTTTGGAAGAAGCTTTTATTAAAGCGGATATCCCCCATAAATTAGTCGGCGCTCAACGTTTTTACGGCCGAAGGGAAGTGAAGGATATTGTTGCTTACCTTCGCCTCGTGGTTAATCCAAGCGATATTGTCAGTTTACGGCGGGTGATAAACACACCAAGGCGGAAGATAGGGGAGAAGACATTCGGGACCTTGGTCTCGGTGGCAGAGAGTCTTGGAATATCGCCTGGTGAATTGTTGTTAAGGCTTGGAGGTAAAGATCCCGTGGAGCTGGATTCTTTTTCTCCCGCTGCAGGCAAGAGTCTGGCAGGGTTTGGCCAACAACTCCTTCGTTGGAGAAAGAAATATGAGACATTACCTCCGGTGGAAATCGTACATCAGATTATTACCGATATTGAATATAGAGAATATCTAGAACATAGCACGAAAGAAGGTTTTGAGCGCTGGGAAAATGTTGTTGAGTTGGAGCGGATAGCCAATGAACGCCAATCTGTTGGCCTGCATGATTTTCTTGAGAGAGTTGCTTTGATCTCAGACCAGGACACGATAGAACCTGATCAGGAAGTTGCTACCTTATTAACCCTGCACGCAGCCAAAGGCCTGGAATTCAAGCAGGTTATGATCATTGGTGTAAATGAAGGGATTATCCCTCATCAGCGATCATTTGCTGATCCTGAAGCTATGGAGGAGGAACGCAGGTTATTTTATGTTGGCATTACCAGAGCCAAAGACCGACTGATGCTTTTCCATTCTTTACGGCGTTTGTCCTATGCAGGTTATGAATATCTGGATGCTTCACGCTATTATGAAGATATCTCTCTGGAACTCCGCACGGAGTATTACCAATCTAATTCGTATGGCTCTCAACCAAAACCAGTTACGACGTACAGCTCATGGAAAGAAGCCCAGCAAGAGGATAAGCGCCCAGTGGCTTCAGAACAGGAATATTCTCCTGGAGAAAAGGTCAGCCACGCAAAATTCGGAGAAGGGCTGGTGATCAATAGTGAATTACGGGATGATGATGAGATTGTCACAATAGTGTTTGAAGGCCTGGAGAAAGGTGATCAACAACGGATGTTCATTGCATCCCTGGTAGAACTGAAAAAGATCAGCTGATCGGAAATGGTAAAATAGGATCAGTTCTCCCATCATTTGTAATGAGGGAAATTTGTTATGGCTGTAATTGAAAAAGGCTCATTTGAAGTGATCAGCCGCAGCCCAACACAAACGAAGCGAGTTGGTATGCGTTTGGGCGAGCTGCTTCTTCCAGGTGATGTGATCTGTCTGGAGGGAAATCTCGGGGCAGGGAAAACCACCCTCGCTCAGGGAATTGCATCGGGTTGGGGGTCCTATGATTCTGTGACCAGCCCATCCTACGTTCTTGTTAATGTTTACCGCCGACTTGACCATAATCAGCTTTTCCACCTTGATGCCTATCGTTTATCTGGGCCAGCCGAAGCACTTGACCTTGATCTGGACGCCATGTTAGGACAGGGTCCTCTTGTGGTGGAGTGGGCGGATCGGATCAAGGAAGCACTGCCGAATGAATATTTGTGGATCAAAATGACTTTAATCAATGACGAACAAAGGGATTTTATAGTCAATGCCAAAGGCGAACGCCATAAAGAGATCCTGGATAAATTCAGGGGAGATATTTACGGAGCGTAGATGTTATTAGGGATAGATACTTCAACCCAATCCGTTGGAATTGCTATTTATAACGGCCAACAGATCCTGTGTGAAGAGAGCTGGATATCCCGCCGCTTTCATACGGTGGAACTTGCCGATGCAGTGGATGCAAATCTTAAGAGAGCTGGTCTGACGGCCAAGGACCTGGATGTGCTTGCCGTGGCAACTGGTCCGGGGTCATTCACTGGGTTGCGGATAGGAATGGCGCTGGTCAAAGGCCTGGCTTATACTCAACAGATCCCTGTGATCGGAATCCCTACCCTGGATATCACTGCCAGGGCGATACCGCCCTGTGACAAACGCCTGGCGGCAGTGCTGCAAGCAGGCCGCAGCCGATTGGCTGTGGGATGGTACAGCGTCGAGAATGATCAATGGTCCGCTGAAAATATTATTGAGAACCTGACTGTTGAGGAACTGCTAAATAGAATAGATCAACCCTGCCTCCTAACTGGGGAGCTAACCAAGGAGATCCGGGAGGCTGCTGCAGACCATGATTTGCTCAGCGCGGCGAATCCAACCCTTGCCATGCGCAGTCCAAAGTACCTGGCAGAATTGGCCTGGGAGAGATGGCAGGCTGATGACCTTGATGACGTTTTAACTCTGAAACCTTTTTATCTGCACAAAGGGGACCCGATCCCGGGATAACCCTTTCCAAGGAGAGAACGATTTAATGGACCAGAACCTGGAGCTAAAGAAAATAGCGGAAGCTGTCGCTGCTTGCAAGAAATGTGATCTTTGCCATTCCCGCGAGAAGGGGGTTCCTGGGGAAGGTCCGGCTGATGCAGAGATCATGTTCATCGGAGAAGGTCCTGGATTTCACGAAAATATGCAAGGGAAGCCATTCGTGGGGGCCGCTGGCAATTTACTGGTGGAGCTCTTGGGTGAAATTGGCATGAAAAGAGAGCAGGTATTTATCACCAACGTGGTAAAATGCCGACCGCCAGGTAATCGGGATCCTTTACCGGAAGAATTGGCGGCCTGCAATCCTTATCTTGAAAAACAGCTTCAGATCATTAACCCAAAAGTGATCGTGACACTGGGGCGTTTTTCCATGGCAAGGTTCATCCCGAATGCCAAGATCAGCGAGATTCACGGCCAGCCAGTCAATGTGAAGGGGATGCTGATTGTGCCATTTTTCCATCCGGCAGCGGCCCTTCATCGGCCTTCACTTCGGCCAACAGTGGAAGCAGATTTTGCAAAATTGCCTGAGCTGATCAAAAACACACAGCAGGCTCCGGTTTACAAACCGGCAGAAATAGCAGATGATAATGACCAAGCTGAACAGCTAAGTTTGTTTTAATCAATTTGGAAAGCAGGGACGATATTAATTATGAAAAACAATAATCTTTATGGAAAATTGAAAGACCGCACAGCTCATGTTGTTATTTTAGGGCTGGGCTATGTAGGATTACCCCTGGCAACGGTCCTGGCAGATGCTGGTTACAAAGTAACTGGCGTTGATCTTGATGCAGAGAAGGTCAAGCTGCTCAATGAAGGTACCAGCTATATTGATGATGTGGAAACCAGCTTGGTCAAGAAACTAGTTGATGAAAATAAGCTTGAGGCCACGACTGATTTCTCGGTTGTAAAAAAAGCTGATGCGGTCAGTATTTGTGTGCCAACCCCACTTCGAAAAACCAGGGATCCAGACCTTTCATATATTGTGTCCGTTTCAGAATCAATAAAGGATTATGTTCATCAGGACATGGTTGTTGTGCTGGAATCTACAACTTACCCCGGAACAACCAGGGAATTATTATTACCCATGCTGATAGAGAAGAAAGGATTGGAGGTTGGCGAAAACTTCTTCCTGGCTTTCTCCCCAGAGCGAGTAGATCCCGGCCGGGAGGACTGGACAACGATCAATACTCCCAAAGTAGTGGGCGGGATCACCCCGGCCTGTACGGAAATGGCGGCTGTGTATTATGAAGGTGCCATGGAAAATGTGGTCCGAGTAACTACTGCGGAAGTGGCTGAGATGACCAAGCTGCTCGAGAATACTTTCCGAATGGTGAATATCGGATTGGTCAATGAAATGGCGATCATGTGCGACCGGATGGGTATCAATGTCTGGGAAGTGATTGACGCTGCAGCAACCAAACCATTTGGTTTTATGAAATTTACACCTGGCCCGGGATTAGGGGGACATTGTATCCCGATAGACCCCCTTTTCCTCTCCTGGAAGTTGAAATCTCTGAACTATACTGCCAGGTTCATTGACCTTGCTTCAGAAATCAATATCGGAATGCCCCGCTACGTGGTTGGCAAAGTCCAGGAAGCGCTGAACCAGCAGCATAAAGCCATTAATGACAGTAAAGTACTGGTTTTGGGAGCGGCCTATAAACCTGATATTGATGATGTCCGTGAATCTCCAGCGCTGGATGTGATTGGATTATTGGAGGGTGATGGAGCGCAGGTTTCCTACCATGATCCATATATTCCAGAACTTCACCATGAAAACCTTGACCTTTCCAGTGTCCCGGATCTCATGAAGGCTGTTGAAAATGCTGATTGTGTTGTGATCATTACCAATCACAGTCAATACGATTATCAGGCGATCTATGAGAAGGCCAAATGTGTTATGGATGCCCGCAATGCGTTGGGAGAATTAGGAATAGATGATCCGAAGGTGATTAGCCTATAAATTAGGATAGGAAGAAATTGAGATGGAAAGATACCTGGTAACGGGAGTAGCTGGATTTATCGCATCCGTTGTCGCAGATATATTGCTACAAAATGGCGCGGAAGTTGTTGGTATTGATAATATGAATGATGCCTACGATGTGCGAATGAAAGAGTTCCGTCTGGCAAGATTAAAAGATCAACCAGGTTTTTCCTTTATAAAACTTGATGTGAGTGATAGATCCCTACTAGAGAATGACCAATTATTAGGAAGAAATTTCAAGGCAGTCATTAATCTGGCAGCCAGGGCAGGAGTCCGGGACAGTCTGGAAGACCCCTGGGTTTATTTGGAAACAAATGCAACTGGCACTTTGAACTTGTTGGAGTTGTGTAGAAAAGAAGGAATCACAAAGTTCTTACTTGCATCAACATCCAGTATCTATGGATATGACGCTCCCTTACCTACCCCAGAGACAGCTCCAAGCATCAAACCTCTCCAAGTATATGCTGCATCAAAAGGCGCTGCTGAAGTTATGGCACACGCATATCATTACCTTTATGGAATCGATGTATCAATATTGCGTTATTTCACAGTATACGGCCCGGCAGGTAGGCCTGACATGGTTGTGTTCCGCTTTGTGAAATGGATTGCTGAGGGCATGCCAGTCAATTTAAATGGTACGGGAGAACAATCCAGAGGTTTTACTTATGTTGATGATATTGCCAGGGGAACAATTGCTGCGTTGAGGCCGGTGGGTTATGAGATTTTCAATCTGGGTGGACATGAAGTCATCTCGATCAACCAGCTGATCTCTATCCTGGAGAAAATCATTGGAAAAGAAGCGAATGTTATTCAGCATCCTCAACACCCGGCTGATATGTTGACCAGCCAGGCAAATGTGGATAAAGCCAGGCAGATGTTGGACTGGGAACAGCAGGTTTCACTGGAAGAGGGAATCGGCAAAACAGTGCAGTGGTATCTGGATCAACACTCGTGGGCGAAAGAAATTAAAACGGGATAAGTTCAGAGGACATTTAGGAAGTGACCTTAATATCAACACCCAGGAATCATATCGGATTTCTGGATCTCCTTCGAGGGTTTTTAGCTTTTTGGGTCTATTATGCCCACCTAAAAATGGCGTCAATCGGCAAAGATGTCATCTGGGGAAGCCCGGCTCTGGCGGTAGATGGGTTTATGATTTTGTCTGGTTTCCTGATGGCATACCATTGGGTTCTCCGCGAGGAGCGTTTTCAGTCTTTTTGGCAGCAGGCTAAAGATTTCTATATCCGCAGATTTTTCAGGATAGCACCGCTGTATTATTCTCTGCTAATCATTGTATTCATCTGGCAGAGTAAATTCGTCGCAGTCAAAGAGGCTGTAAATAAAATCATTCCCCCAGCCTGGGGAGGGGCGGTACTGGTTCTGGACAACCCAGACTTTCAGCCACTATCATTCTGGAATGTCTTTTCCCATTTCAGTTTTACTTTTGGATTCATTCCCAAATTCGTTAACAGCAATATGCTGCCAGACTGGAGCATAGGGTTGGAAATGCAGTTTTATCTGCTATTCCCGATCCTGGTTCTAATCATCGCCAGATTTGGCTCGGCTGCAACAACCTTTCTTGTTTTCCTGTCCACGATTACCACTGCAAAATATGTTGGCCTTTACGACCACGCCGGCCTGATTGCCCGTTTCCCACAGCCCTCATTTATTTTCTTCAAATTGAATATCTTTCTGTCTGGAATGGCAATAGCGTATGCATATCTGGCGAAAGAGAATAAACGAAAGGTTTATTGGATATTGATCAGTATCCTGTCCTTATTTAACGCCAAGATCCATATATTTATCATCGCTGCTTTGATCATCTTGCTATTATTCTTTGATGAGAATTCAAAGGATATTCTATCCAGAATTGGAAATGGGAAGTTGTCGAAATTCTTGGGGGATACTTCATACGGTCTTTATCTGATGCACCTGCCAGTTATGTATCCTATTCTGTATATTCTATTCAGTCAGGATTGGTTCCTGCAGCTACCCATCTATCCTCGTCTTCTCATGACTGTAATCATTATCAGCCCGGTTGTTTATGGATTGGCATACCTGGTGAATCGGTTCATAGAATTGCCCGGGATCAGATTTGGGAAGAGGATTACCGCAAACAACAGGAGAGATTGAAACTGGGGCGGCTGGCTTAATCAAATTCAATCCAACCTGGTTTTTAGAACCAGGTTGTTTTTTAGTACCTTGACTAGGGTACGGAAAGCGTCGTATAATTCAGTCGCTGAATTATAGAATATGGGAATATGAATAATCCGGGCGATCATGGTATCACGGTTATATCAGATTTCCACGTACGTTAAAAATGAGTAACCGCCATATCGGGTGGGGCCTCCCACATCAGGGAAGACCAGGTGATCCTTGATCAACTTGCTGGCTTTTTTTGCTTGATCAAGGTCCAGGTTATACTGGAGAGACTTTCCTTTCCAGATCCATTTGAAAGGTTCTTCTCGAGGATATTCTGAATCCCGCAGCATCTGAGCTGTAGGATATCCCGGCATGCCATAGCTGTAGATCTTGTGCAGTGGAGGGTTATCATCGATAAGAATGTGTTTAAATCCGCGCTCTTTTGCTTCGATGATCCTCTGAGCGTGGTTGACATGGCAATCAAAGAAGACCAGGGAGCTATCGGGATCGACTTCAGCGAAGGGATAAGAATTCCAGTCGCTTTCAATAAACTCAGCAGATGTATGGGTAAACTCGAGGTGTTTCAGGTTGATATCGAATCCCAGGATCTTTGCCTCGGGGGCAGCTTGATTGAACAGCCAGGAAGTGTGCCCTTTCCAAACTCCGCTTTCAACAATCAGATCTGGCTGGAAAGAGGATGTGAACAAATAGATCCAGAATGAGTTATGGAAACCGCTTCCTCCGGTATTATTATGATATGGTCTTTCTGCAAACAGAGTGATGAACTTCGAGATTTGAGCTGGAGAGAAGGCATCCATGTCAATCAGGCCTTTGAAATGGTCCTTCAGGAATGGCCCTGCAATACCGGAAAGTTCTTCAGATAATTTGTGCTTAAGTATGGGATCATTGACAAAAGAATACTGGGGATCATGAACGTGTTCACTGCGAAATATAGTGCCGGTTTTAATGCGATTAATTTGATAACCGAATTTTTCCAGAATGCGATTTATGAAGCGGAGGATATTCTTTTTCATGAGTTCACTTTTATTGAATACTGGTTTGTTTGGCTGGTTTAATCATACCCGTATTTCTAATTATTTGGGAAAGCGTATGCTGGATTTGGCAGATCAATCAAACAAGGGATTTGATACTCTCTGAATGCGTACAACTTGTATTTAGTTGGTCCCTGAATTATACTGGCTTGGATATGAAGTAAGCAAAATCTAGTGAAGAATTTGAATTATGGCTGGAAAAAGTAAAACTGACCGATCCTTGGAAATAACAGTGATCAATCCCTCTGCCCGTAAGAGGCAGTTGATAAACTGGCGTGAGTTGTGGCAGTATAAAGACCTGTTTTGGTTCCTCATCTGGCGCGATATTAAAACCAGGTATGCGCAATCTGTATTGGGCGTCGGCTGGGCAATAATCCAGCCAGTTTTCAGCATGATCGTTTTTACGGTCGTTTTTGGCAACCTGGCTCAGGTAAATTCTGAGGGTGTTCCCTACGCCATATTCAGCTACACTGCACTGGTTCCCTGGACATATTTTTCAACCTCACTGACATCTGCAAGCGGCAGCTTGATCAGCGCGAAAAATATGCTGACCAAGGTGTATTTTCCCAGGTTGGTGATACCTATATCTCCGGTTTTGGCTACCCTGATAGATTTTGGCGTGTCTTTTTTGATCTTGATTGGGATGATGTTCTGGTTCGGAATTGCACCTACTCTTACTGTCCTTTATATTCCTCTCTTTGTTCTCCTGATGATGTTGACAGCTGCGGGAGTTGGTATGTGGTTAACTGCCCTTGCTATCCAGTATCGTGATATTCGTTATGGCTTGAATTTCTTTGTCAGGCTTTTGATGTATGGCTCACCAGTGATCTATGCGACAAGCAGTATTCCTGAGAAGTACCACTATTATTATGCTTTGAACCCCATGGTCGGAGTCATCGAGGGGTTTAGGGCGGTGCTCTTGAATACCAGAGAAGTCCCCTGGGACCTGCTTGGCATAGGAACCGCTATGGCGGTCTTGTTCTTCATTACTGGGGCAATTTATTTTCGGAAAATGGAAAACGTCTTTGCGGACGTTGCCTAATTCAGGATGACCTGGCGAGGGCCATTGTTGGACCTGGCCAGTTGGAAATGATTATGTCAGATTTATCGATCCAGGTAAAAGATCTATCAAAAAGATACCGTATTGGTATCGATGATACAAAGGATACCTTTGCTGAAACCATAGGGCACTGGATATCAAGCCCTGTAAGAAATTACCGACGGCTGCGCCAACTCACAAAATTCTCTGATCAGGAAAACACAGAGATGCAGGATGTGATTTGGGCGTTGAAGAATGTCTCTTTTGATATTAAGAAAGGAGAGGTTGTCGGCATCATTGGCAGGAATGGGGCGGGGAAAAGCACGTTATTGAAAATCCTCAGCCGGATCACACATCCAACAGACGGATCAGTGGTATTGAGCGGACGGGTCTCGAGTTTGCTGGAAGTTGGAACTGGATTCCATCCCGAACTCACCGGTCGAGAAAATATCTTCCTAAACGGCACCATCCTGGGTATGACCAAAACTGAGGTTGAACTGAAATTTGACGAGATCGTTGAATTCTCAGGTGTGAAGAAATTTATCGATACACCCGTAAAATTCTACTCAAGCGGCATGGCGGTCAGACTTGCTTTTTCTGTTGCTGCCCATCTTGAACCGGAGATACTGCTGGTTGATGAAGTCCTGGCAGTTGGAGATGCCGAGTTTCAAAATAAATGTCTTGGAAAAATGGAGGATGTTGCAGCATATGGACGGACAGTCCTCTTTGTCAGCCATAATATGAGCGCTATCAGCCGATTGTGCAAGCGCGGGATATGGATGGATGGGGGATCAGTTGCCGAAGATGGACCTGTAAGCAAGGTCATCCAATCCTATCTCTTTTCCGGTGCTTCCGAATCAAACCCGATCGTAGAATATCCGATCGATGATCTTCTTGAAGGGCAAATAACCTCAATTGAGTCCCTTGACCTTCATGGAAATCCTTCCCTGGTCCATTTGAGCGAAAACCTTTTTTCACTGAGAATTCGCTACCATCTATCCCAGGAGCTGAGGAATTATCGATTGGGAGTTGTGATCCGCACTCCGGATGGATATGAAGTGCTAACCAGGACAAATTCTGATCTGGATAACTCTCTCTGGACTGACGGAGAAGGTGATTACTCCTTGAAGGTTGACATCCCGGGCCAGTTGATCAAACCTGGACAGTACCTGATCACTGTATTTCTGGGCCAGCCTGGCGTTAAGCAGTTGGATAAGAAAGAAAATGCCCTAGCTGTTCGGCTTGATGGTAAGACCTTTACCGGACAGGGATTGATTATTACTCACCTTGATTGGAAAAAAGAAAAACTTTAGATAGAAGAGCATATGAAAAAGCTGTCTTCGAAAATCATGAAAAAGTTCAAAGGCCAGACACCCTCGAAGGGGAAGTTCCCTCCCTTAACTGACAGAGACGTATTTTTGGTTTCTTATCCTCGATCCGGCAATACATGGGTCCGTTTTTTGATAGCGAACCTGCTTAAACCGGAAGGAATTGAAATCGATTTTCATAATGTGCAGGAGTATGTGCCTGAGATCAACAGAAATAATGACATTATTGAATCTCTACCTTCACCCAGGGTGATCAAATCCCATGCATTATACAAAACTGCCTTCCCCAAGGTCATTTATCTGGTTCGGGATGGAAGGGATGTATATGTTTCCTATTTCTATTACCGGTTGAAACAGCTCGAAGAAGGAACCTCGTTCAGTGAGTATATCCGCAGAAAGGACCATTTTCCAAGTCTGTGGAATGAACATGTCGAATCCTGGCTTACATGGGATCATGCGCAGCCAAATTTATTATTGGTACGGTATGAAGACCTGCTCTCAAAACCTGAGGTTGAACTGAGGAAAATAGCAAATTTTATTGGAATTCAAAGGTCAGATGAAGTCATATCAAATGCTGTTGAAGTGTCAAGATTCGATAAAATGCGTGAGATCGATCAGACCAAAGGTAGAAAATATAATTTGACCGGAACGAAGGATTTTGTCCGCAAAGGTAAAGCAGGAACCTGGCAGGAAGAGTTCTCCCGGGAGGATATTGAATTTTTCAAAGAGAATGCTGGGGATTTACTCATCCGCTTAGGTTATGAAAGTGATCTGGATTGGTAGTGAGACAGGAATATGAACATCGTTTATTTTACTAAAGGTCAGCGAGGCAGCGTTTGTCTAGCTCATATCCTTAAAAAAGGCTATAACGTCATTGCTGTGATCGGGGTTGTTCAGGAAAATGAGGTCGATCGTCTAGCGAAGGAGTATGGCTATCCAGTTTTACTGATGGAAAAGATCAATTCGCCGGATTCGGTTCAGCAATTGAAAGAGTTGGGAGCTGATTTATTTGTTCTCTGCGGCTATAACAAGATCATCAAAAAGCAGGTTATCGAAATTCCTCCTCTGGGAACGATCAATTTACATGGCGGCAAGCTTCCTGAGTACAGGGGGGCGGCACCGATCAATTGGCAGATCATCAATGGAGAAACCAGCGGTGGTTGTTCGATCATTTATGTGGATGAGGGAATAGATACCGGAGATATCATTTCTCAGGTGATCTACGACATCGAGCCTGAAGATACTCACGCAAGTATTCTTGAAAAAACCCTTGAGATATTCCCTGGAATGCTGGCCCAGGTGCTGGAGCAAATTGAAAACGGTACAGTCCAGGCCCAAAAACAGGATCCACTGGCGGGAAGCTATTTCAGCCGCCGCTATCCTCGTGACAGCATGATCGATTGGGGGGAATTAACTGACATAGAGGTTTACAACCTGGTCCGCGGTATGCACGGCCCGTATCCGGCAGCATTTACATTCCGTGGAAATACTAAGGTGGAAATTGACCGAACATTGTTACTTGAAGAAACGATCAATGGCATTCCAGGCAGAGTACCGCAAAAACGTGGGAACCATGTGGTTGTGCTTGCCAGGAATAGGGGACTGGTGATCGAAGAAATCACAGTGGATGGAGAGAAAATGGTTCCCTCGGCCTTCTTCAAGGTAGGGGATGATTTAGGATAAGAATAGAACTAGGAAGGAAAAAAATGAGTAAAGTATTGATAACAGGTGGAGCGGGTTTTATCGGATCATATGTTTCAAGGAAACTGTTGGAAATGGGCCATGAAGTTGTGGCATATGACGCTTTTGTGCATTACATATCACCACTAAAAAGCGTTCTTAAAGATTATTTTGAGCTGCGATTTGAAGGCATAACAGATCAGATCGATTTTCGCAGAGGAGATACACGTGACATATCCCATCTTCGCCGTGTGATCATGGAAACAAAACCCGAAAGGATATTGCATCTGGCTGCTCTGCCGATCGCCGACCTCTCCAACCGTCATTCAGAGGAAGCTCTTACCAGCATTCTGGAAGGGGCAGTCAATGTCCTGGAAGTGGTCCGGGATGTAGATTTTATCGATCGATTCGTGTATATCTCATCCTCAATGATCTATGGTGATTTTGAGGAAATTCCAGCTCCCGAAGACCACCCAAAACGCCCGAAGGATATCTATGGGGGAACGAAATATGCTGGTGAGGTGATGACGGAAACCTACAGCCGCCGCTATGGCATCCCGTACAGCATTATCCGGCCCTCAGCAGTGTACGGCCCATATGATGTCAATCGGCGGGTGAGCCAGATCTTTGTAGAGAACGCGCTGCTTGGGAAACCGATCACCCTCTTTGGGGGTGGACACCAAACCCTGGATTTCACTTTCGTGGAAGATACCGCAGATGGCATCATCAAGGTCATGTTCAATGACAAAGCCCTGGGGAATGCCTTCAATATCACCTACGGCCGGGGCTACACCCTGCGGGAATTAGCAGATATCTTGAAAAAGCATATTCCAACCCTGGAAGTGAATGTCGTCGAAGAGGAAGATGTCTTCCGACCTAAAAGAGGAGCTTTGTCGATCGAAAAAGCGAAAGAAATGGTTGGCTATGCCCCCCAGGTTCCTTTGGAAGAAGGTATCAAGCGTTATCTGGATGTCTACAAGGGTTTGCCAGTATTTAACGGAAAATCAGAACGAAATTTTTAAGGAGCAATCATGCGTAAGATTCCTTTGTGTATTCCCTATACAGGCCAGGAAGAAAAGGACGCTGTCTGTGAGGTAATTGATTCTGGCTGGTATGCCCATGGCCCCAAGAACCATGAGTTTGAGGAGGGTTTTGCAGAATACCTGGGAGTAAAGCATGCCTTTACCATGAATTCCTGCACTTCTGCCCTGCACCTGGCTGTGGAGGGTTTGGGATTCACGGGTGAGGTGATCCTGCCCAGTTTCACTTTTGTTGCCTCGGCGAATGCGGTCATTACCGGCGGGGCCAAACCAGTCTTTGCGGATATTTGCTATGATACATGCAATATTGATCCGAAGTCGATCGAGCGCATGATCACACCCCAAACCGAGGCGATCATGCCGGTCCATTATGGGGGACAGAGCGCGGATATGACTTCGATCATGGAAATTGCCAAGAAACATGGTCTGACCGTGATCGAGGATTCTGCTGAGACAATTGGCGGAACGCACCATGGCAAGTTGACCGGAACCTTTGATATAGGCTGCTTCTCCTTCTATCCCACCAAGAACCTCACAACCGGAGAGGGGGGAATGCTGACCACAAATGATGATCAGTTAGCGCTGAAAGTCAAAGCCCTGTTGGCTCACGGGATCGATAAATCGACTTATGAGAGGGAGGACAAGGAAAAAGCATGGTATCGCTCTGCTAGCCGCATCGGCTACAATTTCCGGATGAGCAATATCCTGGCGGCAATCGGCGTGGAACAGCTGAAAAAACTGCCCGAAATGAACCGCATGCGCCGAGATCTGGCTGCCAAGCTGACCGCCGCCCTGGCGGAGATCCCCGAGGTGGCAGCACCAGTCGAGAGGCCTGAAAACAAACACGTCTACCAGATGTATACTGTCCGGATCAAAGAAGGACTGGATCGGGATGAATTTGTGAGAAACCTGAACGCCAAGGGCATTGGAGCATCGATCCATTTCTATCCCCCGGTCCATCATATGCCGCCTTACTCCGGCCAGGACTTCCGCCGCGACAATCTTTCGGTTACGGAAAAGATCATCCGCGAGATCGTAACCCTGCCAATGTATCCCCAGATGAGTGCCGATGACCTGGCCTATATGATCGAATCCATTCAGGATACTGCTGCCGAACTGAGGTAAAGATGAGAGTGCTTCATATAAATACCACCTCTCATAAGGGCGGTGCGGCCAGGGCTATGAGGCGCCTGCATACTGCATTGGTAGAAAAAGGGCATCAATCCCAATTCTTAGTTGGGAGAAGCATAGATCAGGATGATCCTCTGGTTCATTTGATCTGGGATGAGATTAAACCATACCGATCCCTGAAGAACAGTTTACAATCCCGTATTGGCAATCAGGCTGAAAAATATATTGGTATCAATGCTTGGGCTAACCGTCCGGCGATGCGGATCGCGGACACAGCCCTGTACCAATGGGCTGATATCATTGATCTTCGCAATCTGTTTGGCGGTTTTTTCAATTTATGGAGCTTGCCCCAGCTGTCGCACAGCAAACCAGTTGTCTGGCGGATGCCGGACCTGTGGGCGGTGACAGGCCATTGTGCTTATCCCTATGACTGCTCCCTGTGGATGAAAGGCTGCCATGATTGCCCGCTTTTGACCAGAGAGGGAAGGAAAAAGATCGAACCCCCCCCAACTGTCTGGGATGGGACTCGCCGGGTATGGCGGGCCAAGCGGGAAATATATCAACGTTCCCAAATGCATATTATCGTCACCACAGAATGGATGCGGGAGCAGGTCTCCCGGTCTATCCTGGGGCATGCCTCCTCCATCAATGTGATTTCGAATGGGGTCAATCTGGATGTTTACAAGCCGCAGCCAAAAAGAACTGCCCGTCAGAAACTGGGATTGGATCCGGATCAAAAAATCCTGCTCTGGGCGGCAGGGGGGAAGGGGAATTACCGCAAAGGATACCACCTGGCACTGGAAGCGCTCGAAGGGCTGCAGGATGGCGGTGCGGTTACACCGACCTTGATCACGATGGGTGGGAAAGAGGGTTGGGATCAACCCGAGAACCTGAATAAAGTGGAGCATTATGGATACGTGCGCGATCCGGAACGACAGGCCCTGATCTACGCTGCGGCAGATGCATTCTTATGCACGACCCTGGCAGATGGGCAGCCGCAGACAGCCCTTGAATCCCTGGCGTGCGGTACTCCGGTTATCGCTTTCGATGTGGGGCCAATGCCTGAACTGGTTGTGAATGGAAAAACTGGCCGAATTGCTCCAGAGATATCATCGCAATCGCTCTCCACCACTATAGAGGAATATTACAAGCAGGAGAATCTCCATAATTTCATGCAGGAAAATTGCCGGAAAGAAGCTCTCGAAAAATATGATCTTACCAGACAAACAGAAGCATACATCGATTTGTACAAGGCTATCCTTGAAGAGCACACCCAACAGGTTTGATTCCTCTTAAAATAAGTCGAGAGTTTTGCTGTGGCCAAAGGAAGAACTCATCGACCTCTACGAGTGAAAGATAAAAAAAAGTTACTGGCAGAGCGAGTATCATCGGCTTCAACTTCATTTTTCATACCCTGACTGAGCAGTCAGATGTGGTCATTTTCAATCTGGATCAATTAACCAATATCTGCAGGCTTGAGATCCTGTTAAGCCTGCCTAACTCCGACCACCATTATATCGCCACCGATGAAGCGTAAGGCACGCTAGCACCGGATGATCCTGCCTTTTCTGAGGGAAGGGAGATTAGATTCTGTCCAATTCTCCGTATGCTGGCTCCTGGGTTTCCAGCGACTTTCTTGTGCGCTCCTATCTGACAGGGATGCTTCTCTGAAAACATCATTGATTGAGTGAATTGATGATATTTGTCAAGATTTTTTGATCTAGATCTAGGATCCTTGCTCGATATTCAGTGTTGATTTTCCCTGTTTAATCGATCATTCTATACATAAGCCGAGACTTGACCTATTCCGAGGATAGATTATAATTCAGTGACTGAATTATAAAATGCAGGAGTGAGTATTAATGGATCTCTCTCAAGAAGATAGGGAATTGATTTTGTTGGAACATATTGCTGAAGATCCTGATGTGAATCAGGCAACTCTGGCTGAAAAGCTGGATGTTGCGGTTGGGACTGTTAACTGGCATATCAAGAGATTGGTATCCAAGGGCTATATTAAAGCAAAACGGGCTCAGCGAAAGAAATTACGCTATATCATTACACCGGAAGGAATTGCATTGCGTGCGAAACTGACGGTCCTATACATCGAAAATCAGATGCGCTTGTATAGGGAAACAAGGCAGGGGGTAAAGGACTTGCTGGAGCAGATCAAGGAGGAAGGATACAGCCAAGTGAGGATCACTGGAGATAGTGAGATAGCTGATGTCTGTCAATTAACCTGCCTGGAGCAGGGTTTTGATGTGGTTGACAGCGATGACCTTCCGACCCTAGAAGTAAACGGCTATTCAGTCTCTCGGAAATCATAATTATCAGTGTTGCATAATGTGTTGGATAGGTTCAAGGTTTTTTAGTCATTAAAAAAAGGGAAATCAAAATGAAAAAAGCGATCATAACTGGAATCACCGGCCAGGATGGTTCTTATTTGGCAGAAATGCTGCTGCATAAGGGATATGAAGTTCACGGAGTCATCCGCAGGGCTAGCACGTTCAACACCCGCCGCTTGGATCACCTGTACCGGGATCCGCATAATGGAGAAAAAGTGCAGTTATTCTTGCATTATGGTGACCTTTCCAGTTCGGACAGCCTGGAGCGCGTGATCCATGAAGTACATCCTGATGAGGTTTACCACCTGGCTGCCCAAAGTCATGTCCGGGTGAGTTTTGATATGCCTGAATATACTGGTGATGTCACCGGGTTGGGGACAATCAGAATCCTCGAGTCCATAAAGCGGTCCGGCATCAATACCAGGTTTTACCAGGCATCTACCAGTGAGCTGTTTGGCAGCGCCGCGGCACCACAGAGCGAGACAACAACATTCCAACCGCAGAGCCCATACGCTGCGGCCAAGCTGTATGCTTTCTGGGTGACGAGAAATTACTCTCAGGGTTACGGTTTGTTCGCTTGCAACGGTATCCTCTTCAATCATGAATCTCCGAGAAGGGGCGAGACATTTGTAACCAGGAAGATCACCCGGGCAGTTTCTAGGATCAAGGCTGGCCAGCAGAAAAAGCTTTACCTGGGTAATCTGGAAGCCAAGCGCGATTGGGGATATGCCCCGGAATATGTTGAGGCGATGTGGTCTATGCTCCAGCAGGATGAGCCCTATGACATTGTTATTGGTACAGGCGAAGCTCATACTGTGCGGGAATTCGTCGAAGAGGCTTTTGGATATGTTGATCTGGACTACCAGGACTATGTAGAGATCGATCCTCGGTATTTCAGACCTACAGAGGTGAATCACCTTGAAGCGGATTCATCCAAGGCAAAAAGGATCCTTAACTGGGATCCGAAAGTTCGCTACTATGATCTGGTACGGATCATGATGGATGCTGACCTGGAGCTGATCGGATTGGAATCCCCCGGAGATGGAAAAAAGATCATAGAAGAAAAATTCGATGACTGGCATAACTGGGAAGACCAGGTTGTCAGCATGGGGAGATGATGATGGCTAAAAACGATTACCCAGACCCGAAAGAATACTGGGCAAACAGAAAAGTGTGTGTAACTGGCGGAGATGGGTTTCTCGGCTCATTCGTCCAAAAAGTCCTGGCTGAGAGAGGTGCCAAGGATGTATTCATTCCCTTGATCGATGATTATGATCTGACCGATCAGGATAATATCCAGCGTATGCTCTCAGACGCGAAACCGGACGTGATTATTCACCTGGCTGCCCTGGCTGGAGGTATTGGAGCCAACCGTGCTCGGCCTGCTGAATTCTTTTATAAGAATCTGATGATGGGTGTTCCCCTGATGCATGAAGCCTGGCAATCCGGAGTGGAGAAATTCGTTGCGATTGGAACGATCTGCGCCTATCCAAAGTTCACACCAGTCCCATTCCAGGAGAAAAACCTCTGGGAAGGTTATCCTGAAGAGACCAATGCCCCATACGGACTGGCCAAAAAGATGCTCCTGGTTCAAGCCCAGGCATATAGAGAGCAGTATGGGTTCAACGCTATTTATCTGCTGCCAGTCAATTTATATGGTCCGAGGGATAATTTTAACCTTGAGACTTCCCATGTGATCCCAGCCCTGATCCGTAAAATGAACGACGCAGTGGATCGGGGAGAGAAAGAGGTTGTCTTGTGGGGCGACGGATCACCTACCAGGGAATTCTTCTATGCTGGTGACGCAGCCCGGGGCATTGTTATGGCTGCAGAACGCTATCACGGCAGTGAGCCGGTAAATCTTGGCGCAGGCATGGAGATCAGCATAAAGGATCTTGCTCAGCTAATCGCTGAATTGTCTGGGTACGATGGTGAGTTGGTCTGGGATACAAGCAAACCAAATGGGCAGCCCAGGAGAGCGCTGGATACGAAGAGAGCGAAGGAGTATTTTGGTTTTGAAGCTGAAATGCCATTTAAGGAAGGATTAAAGAATACTATAAAATGGTACCGGGAGAATAAGAACCAGATCAAGTGACCTGCAGACGGAGGATCAATGATGTCTGCAAATACAAAGTGGTATCCCAAGATGAACATAAAGCACAAGATTGGAGAGGCGACCAAAATCCTACAGAGCGAAGGGCCTGTCGCCCTATTAAGGGCTCTCAAACAGTTCCTTTTGAGAAATATTGGTCCAGATAGATCTGATGGTTCGTATCGGCCGGATGAATCAAAAATTGCATTTGATGTACTAAATGCAGATACTTTCAAAGGTCTTATGATAGATGTGGGGGCGCATTATGGGGGCTCTTTATCACAGTTTGCTCGTGAAGGGTGGCAAGTATTTGCATTTGAGCCTGATACGAAGAATCGTGAGAAGCTAGTAAAGTCTTTTGGAGATTCAAAGAACGTGATCATCGATGATCGGGCATTATCGGATCAAGCCCGTGAGAAGGCAGTTCTTTACAGGAGTGAAGAATCAACCGGAGTTAGTGGGCTGTCATCCTTTCTCCCCAGCCACCAGGTTGCAGAAGAAATCGAAGTCACAACGCTAGAAAATGTCTTTCATGAGCATGGACTTGTGGATGAAAAAGTAGCTTTTTTGAAGATCGATACGGAAGGATTTGATTTGCATGTACTTCGAGGTTTTCCTTGGCTGATCTCTTCACCGGATCTGATCTTGTGCGAGTTTGAAGACTCCAAGACCGTTCCCCTTGGCTACACATTTCATGATTTAGCTGCCTTTCTCGTTGGGCACGAATATAGACTCATTGTATCGGAATGGCATCCAATTAAGAGATACGGTGGTTTCCATGATTGGCGACGCTTTGCCAAATATCCATGCCAGCTTGAAGATTCAAAAGCATGGGGAAACATTTTTGCTGCAAAAACGGATGAAATTTATGAATTACTGCTTAAAATCTGCAATATTGATTCTTAATGGTTAACCAGAACACTGAACAGGGCGCTGCAACTGACCGATTTTTATTGTGGAACAAAAGGGAAATTGGGCTCATCAGTTATTCAGTTGTTTATCCACAAACCGGCGAGGGGTTATCCCAATTTATCAACATATTTATCCACATTCAAGGTTAGTTTTGTGATAGTCCGAAAAAAATGAGAACTATAACGATTTTCACCGCACCAAAACCATTTACGGATTCGCATATCAACATCATTCAGCGGAATGCGATCCAATCTTGGACGGATCTTGGCCCGAGGGCTGAGGTCTTTCTGATTGGTGATGAGGATGGTATGAGCGAAGCTGCATCTGAATTGAATGTCAGGCAGCTCTCTGATGTAGAACGAAATGAAATGGGGACTCCCCTGGTCAGCTCGATTTTCAGTTTGGCACGAGAAGCCGCTTCCCATGAAATCATGATTTACCTTAATGCTGATATCATGCTGCTGCCGGAAGTTTTCGATGTGGTGGATGGTATCGCGAACCTCAGGAAGGATTTCTTGCTGGTTGGTAAACGGTGGGATCTGGATCAAAAACAGGCAATAGACTTCTCTGGTGAGTGGTTGGCTGATGTTGAGAGAAAATTGGACGAATCGGGCCGCTTGCATTCGGTGAACGCAATGGATTATTTTATCTTTCCCCGCCATCTTTTCCAGCAGGTACCTCCCTTTGCGATTGGCCGGGCAGGTTGGGATAACTGGATGATATATCATGCAGTGAATCAGCCCTGGCCGGTGATTGATATCACTTCTTCCCATCGCATAATTCATCAGAATCATGATTACAGGCATTTGCCGGACGGAGCAGCTCATTATGATCTGGAAGAGTCCTATCAGAATGTGAACCTTGCTGGCGGCATGAAGACAACCTATAACCTTCTTGATGTGCCGCTTAAATATCAAGATGGCAGAATCCGGCGAAAAAAACCCACGATCACCAGATTGCTCCGGAAGTTGGAACTGATCATCATGCCATTGGAGCAGAAAGGTTGGCGGTGGGAACTGACCCGTGTACTGCGCAAAACCCGGCGAAAAATCTCTTAGATCAGGCGGCCAGATGACAAGATTTGGAATGAATCCAGCTAGAAATAAGAATATCTCTTATGCACCATCCAGGGTCACGGCTGCCATGATGACCTATATCCCAAATCTGGAAGGGTATTTCACTCATCGGCTGGATGTGTTGAAATTATCACTGGGAAGCCTGATCAATAGCATAGATAGACAGACCGATGTTATGGTATTGAATAATGGCAGCTGCGCTGAGGTGAGAGAGTACCTGGATCACCAGCTGGAGATAGGCAGGATTGGCTATTTGATCCATTCCCAAAGAAACCTGGGAGTGATCGGAGGAATCAAAACCTTGTTCAACGCCGTCCCGGGTGAAGTGATCGCTTACAGTGATGATGATGTTCTCTATTATCCTGGTTGGATGGATGCCCATTTGAAAATATTGGATACCTTCCCGAAAGCGGGAATGATCAGCGGGGCTCCGGTTGGATACTCCTCTGAACATGCCGTCAACGCAGTCGAAAGACTCATATCAGGAGAACCGCAAGGCTTAACAGTCCAGGAAAAAGCCCGTGTTGAGGACTGGGAGGAAAGCTGGGCAATCAGCACTGGTCGCTCTGTTTCAGAACATTTACAGGCAATACAGGATACTCCCAACAAGCATTTGATCTTTCAGGGTATTGAAGCAGTGCAATCTGCTAAACATTTCCAATTCGTCACTCCTAAAAAGGTGATTTGCGAAGCTTTTTCACCGGATTGGAGTGGAAGCCTGATGGATGGAATGGTTGCGCTGGACGAATCTGTGGATAATCTGGGGTATCTGAGGTTAACAACCCCGCAGCGCTATGCCAGGCATATCGGAAATACAATCTCCCAGGAGATCAAGGACGAAGCAAAGAAGCTGGGAATTGAAGTTATCAGTGAAGTTCATGATATCCAGGAGCATGAACACTGGCTGTTGAGAATTCCCGGTAGTGGGCGGATCCTTTGGCCTTTGTATCGCTGGTTGTTTAAAGTATTGCATAAAGTGAAGTAGGATCAGCATGAATGTATTGTGGTTTACAGGAGTTCAATTACCAGCAGTAACGGGGGCAGGTTTAAACCGCGCTGGATGGCAGGAAGGATTAAGGCGTGCTTTATACCGCCATTCTCCTGACCTTAAGTTATCGATTGCCTCATTTGGAGCGGAACCCTATGAACCTTTCCGGGTTGAGAATGCAACCTATTACAATATTATGAGAGAAAAACCTTCCAATAATCGCTGGAGACGGGCAGTAGATAATTGGAAGCATCGAACATATATTAATGAGGATTTATCCCGTATTCTTGGGATCTACAAACTGGTCCAGCCCGACCTTGTATTCATATTTGGAACGGAAAACCCTTTCGGATTAATGAGCCATGAGTTTTCTGTGCCCTCAATCATCTCCATTCAGGCAGTGATCAATGGCCTGGTTGAAAATCTGTTCTGCGGATTATCCACGAGCCAGCTCATCCGGGAGTTTATATCGCGTGAGACACTCATTGGACAGGGGATTTTGCATAAACGCTGGACACAGCGAAAACAAGCTATTTCGGAGGCCCAGATATATCAACAGAACAAGTATTTTTGCGGGCGGACACAGTGGGATCATCACTGGATGACCAGCTTGAATCCATCCGCCCGGTATTTTCATATCGATCGTGTCTTGAGGGATCCTTTCTATGAGGAGAAATGGGATCTGGAAAACAGCTCTCAAAACCGGATCTTTTCCTTGTGCGGCAATGCACCCTTTAAGGGTGGGATCACATTGGTTCAGGCCTTGGCTTTATTAAAAAAGAATGGAAATGACCAGTTAAAACTACGATTAGCCGGAGTGGATCCTGACAGTTCTGTTGGAATGTATATCAAGGAAATCTTGCGGAATGAGAATATGTATAACCAAGTGGACCTTCTAGGAAGACTCGATACGGATCAGATCATTGCTGAGATGAAAAAAGCCAGGGTATTTGTGCTGCCATCCCACATGGATAACAGCCCCAACAGCCTGGCAGAGGCAATGATTGTAGGAATGCCTTGTATCGTTTCAGATGCAGGAGGAGTGCCATCCATGGTGCGAGAAGGAATTGATGGATTGTTATATCCTCATAACGAGATCAGGGCCCTGGCAGAGAAGATCGAGCAGTTGAATAATGACTCTCCCCTGGCGGAATCCCTCGGCAGATCAGCCCGGAATATTGCTTTAAAAAGGCATGATTCAACCCATATTGCAGAGCTTACACTTGCCATGTACCAGCAAGTGCTTGCTTCGGAGGGGACAAGATGAGATTTCTAATCGTAGGGTATGGATCCATCGGACGCCGCCATTTTCAGAATTTGTTATCCCTGGGTGAAAAAGATATCCTTTTTTACCGCACCCATAAAAGTACTCTTGAGGTCGATGATCTGGTTGATTATCAGGTAGAGACCGATTTGGATATTGCCTTGGCGCAACAGCCCGATGCAGTCATAATTGCCAACCCATCGGCATATCATCTGGATGCGGCTATACCGGCTGCTCTGAAGGGTTGTCATATATTATTGGAGAAGCCGATCTCGCATTCCCTGCAGCGTGTGGATGAATTCTCAAAGACTGTGGAGGAGAGCGGTTCCAAGGTTTTGGTGGGATTCCAATTTCGGTATCATCCTAATCTGATCACGATCAAGGAATTGCTGAAAACCCAAAAAATCGGCCGGGTCTTGTCTTTCCGATCCCATTGGGGAGAATACCTTCCAGGTTGGCATCCCTGGGAAGATTATCGTGATAGCTACGCTGCCAGGAAGGATTTGGGTGGGGGAGTTCTTCTCACGCTGTGCCATAATCTTGATTATCTCCGCTGGTTGTTGGGAGATATGCAGGTTCACGCCTCACTCCTGGGTTATAACAGCGGTCTGGCGATCGAAGTGGAGGATACTGCAGACGTGAGCCTGGTTTGCGAGGGTGAAGTCAATGGACACCTGCATTTGAATTTTGTACAACAGCCAGGAAAGCATTATCTGGAAATCATCGGCAGCAAAGGTTCTCTCCTGTGGGATTATTACCAGAACCGGGTTGATGTATTCACATTTGAAACGACAGGTGAAGTAAGTAGTAATTCTTTTTACACACCAGATGATTTTGATCGAAATGATCTGTTTATTGAAGAAATGAAGCATTTCATCGATGTAGCCCAGGGAAGTGCAGAACCGATTTGCAGCCTTGAGGACGGGATCAAAGCTCTCGAGTTATCAGTTCAGGCGAAAGTAAAGGGAGCCAGATGAAAAGGATAGCTTCGATTTTACCGGAATCATTCATGTACTTCTTCCGGCGCTATCGGTTTATCCTGACTGAACCTGCGCAGTATCGAAGATTCCAGAGAATGCGGAAGGGTCTCTCTCGTGATGGTTATACATTAAAACCATTCGATGATAATCAGTGCATATTCATCCATGTGCCAAAGAACGCCGGTCAATCGGTTCGCGGTACGTTATTTGAGAATTTGCTACCTGGTCATATGAAGGTATTCACTTACCAGCTGGTCTATCCAAAAAAGGTCTTTGACAGTTATTTTAAATTCGCATTCACAAGAAATCCTTGGGACAGGTTGGCGTCGGCGTATATGTTCATGAAGGGTGGTGGCGCCCATGAGAAAGACCGTGCCTGGTCAGAGAAAACCCTCGCCCAATACGATAATTTCGAGAGTTTTGTGAAGAATGGCCTTCGGACGGAGGAGGTCCAGACCTGGCCCCATTTCCGCCCCCAGGTTCATTTCCTGAGAGGACAAAATGGGAGGATCGAGCTGGATTTCATCGGCCGTTTTGAGAACTTGCAGGAAGACTTCAATCATGTCCGGGATCAACTGGATCTGTCTGGTGAGCTTTTATTCATCAATAAGACAAAAACAAAGCGGGAACCTTATCAAACCTATTATTCGGAAGAGCTGCGTGAAATAGCTGCCAATGTGTATAAAGAGGATATCGAGACATTTGCTTACAAGTTTTAGACATGGGTAGTAGAGCGAGTTCTATTGCGCTAAAGAGGGTACGAATATGAAAAGAATGGAACCGGGTTTATTATTCAGAAATTTGCTAATTGAGATCATCATTTACAGTGTTCTGATATTTGGCTATTACCTGCTGGTTTTGCGGTGGCTGGATGATTGGTTGATGTCGATCTTTAATACCAATCTCGTGTATTATGCTATTGTTGGCCTGGGGATGATCCTCATCCAAGCCGTGCTGCTCGATTTTGTTACATCCTATTTGATGAAATTCATAAAAACAGATCAATTTGGCATCAGGAGGATACGAGATGTATTTTCCGATCGCTGATGTCACGATAAGTCCTGTCTTGCTGATGGGCGTAGGATTCCTGGTCGGGATCCTGGGTGGTTTTTTCGGTGTGGGCGGTGGCTTCCTGGCTGGACCGATGATGTTCTGGACAGGTGTGCCAATGAACTTTGTGGTTGGAACTGATCTGGCCCACATGACCGGGAAATCTCTTGTGGCAGCCCGCCGGCACCGCGCCCTGGGCCATGTGGACTTGAAACTTGGCATCTATATGGTGCTTGGAACAGTGCTCGGTGTCGAAATTGGGGCCAGGATCATTGAAGCGCTTCAGGAAACAGGAACTATCGAGTTAACGGTGGGGATCACCTATATCGTTATTCTAGTAAGTATCAGCATATTCACAGCCTGGGAAAGCATTCGTGCGATTCAGATGGTGCGCACCGATCAGATGGATGTCGAGAAAGCGGTTGGTTTCCAGGGATTGGCGAAACGGATCCAGGGAGTAAAAATCCCACCGATGGTTTCTTTTCCAGTCTCTGGTATTGAGACCATCTCGCTCTGGATGGTGCTGGGAGTGGGTTTCTTCACAGGCCTGCTGGCGGGTAGCCTGGGAGTAGGTGGCGGTTTTATCCGAATGCCGATGCTGGTCTATGTATTGGGAATACCTACACATGTAGCCGTGGGTACTGACCTGTTTGAGATCGTTTTTTCGTCTGCTTTTGGGACCATTACCCATGCGATCAAGGGGAATGTTGATATTCTTATGGCCCTGGTGATGCAAACCGGAGCCGCGATCGGAGCTCAGATCGGTGCCACAGCAACCCGCTTCTTCGCTGGGCCGAAGATAAGATTGGCGTTTTCTGTTTTGCCTTTACTAGGCGCTATTATGGTTATCGTTCGCCTGCTTGGTGGAACGATGGGGCATTAGGGAGGGTTAATTTTTGCTATGAAAATCCTTGTTTATATGGATAGTGAGAAATATCAACATTCCCCGGTTTTAATGGGAAAGATCATCGCCAAAGCTACGGATGGACAGGTCGATGTCCTGATAGTTGTCCCTAAAGGCGGTCATCTGGAGAATGGAGAAGCAGTTGCAGAACAGGCTTTATTAGACCTGGAAGGCTGCTCTCCCAATATCCTTATCCGCCAGGGCAGTTCAAAGGAGATCATCAGGGAAGAATTAGAACGGGAACCATATCAAATTATCATTACTGACACGGACAGGATCAATCGCTTGAGAAAATCCATTGAAGTGGATCCTGTTTTGATCAAGCAGTCAGCGATTTCACTCTTGTTGACTCAGCGAACAAAACCAAAATTGAAAAAGATCCTGCTCTGCACCGGGTGTAAAGAGGATGATTATTCCTTGATCACACAGACTTCTAGCTTGGCTGGAGATCTGGGGGCAGAAGTAACCCTAATGCATGTATTCCCGGGAGCTGTACCGAGTATGTACACCGGTTTGGAGCAAATTGAAGAGACAGTAGATGAAATATTGCAGACGGATACCCCGTATGCAAAATACCTGAGAAGGGGTGTGGAAATATTAAAAGAAAATAACATCAAATCAGAAGTAAAAATCCGGCGCGGAATCCCTATTGAAGAGATCGTTAGGGAAACCCAGATCGAGAATTATGACCTGGTTGTGATCGGTTCCTCAAAGGTGGATCAAGGCTTACTGGAAATGCTTTTAGGAAACCTGGCGGCAAAGATCATTCACCGCATAGATTTGCCAGTTTTAGTCATTGGAACACGGATTTTAGCGTAGGGAAACAGTCAGATTGGAAAGAGATCGATGTGGTATGATATGCAGTCGATTTTTTCAAAGAAATGAATAAATCCACATCGTGGATGATAAGAAAAATAAGGAGAAATTAAGCAATATGAATACTAAAGGAAAAATCATTGAACCCTATGGCGGCGAGCTGGTGAATTTGCTCGTCAGCGAAGGGGAAAGAGAAGAATGGCTGGAAAAAGCTAACCAGTACCCTTCCCATCAGTTAACCGATCGCTCACTGCATGACCTTGAGCTGTTGGCTGTGGGAGGTTTTTCACCCCTGAATACATTCATGGGAGAAGATGACTATAATAGCGTTCTGTCCGAGATGAGATTGGCTGACGGCACCCTGTTTCCTATGCCGATCACATTGACCATTGATAAAGAATCACTACCAGCTCGAGGTGAGTGGATTACCCTGCGTGACTCCCGCAACTATATCATCGCTGTGATGCGCATCGAAGAAGTATATCGCTGGGATCCAGTCGAAGAAGCCACCCAGGTTCTTGGATCAACCGATCACCGGCACCCCCTGGTTTCAGAAATGGAACAGTGGGGAGATCTCTGCATTTCAGGCGAGCTCAGGGTGATCAACCTGCCCATTTATCATGATTTCGCGGATATTAGGAAAACTCCTCAGGAAGTACGCGATATTCTGGCCAAGATCGGAAACGAAGACGTTACAGCCTTCCAGACTCGCAATCCTATGCACCGGGTCCACGAAGACCTGACCAAACGGGCTATCGATCGGGTTGGTGGAAGCTTGCTGATCCATCCTGTTGTTGGGTTGACCAAACCTGGCGATGTGGATCATTTCACGCGTGTTCGCGTTTATAAAGCCCTGGTAGAGAACTACTACGATTCCAATACAGTATTGAGTCTGCTGCCCCTGGCCATGCGCATGGCTGGACCGCGGGAAGCTCTCTGGCATGCGATTATTCGCCGCAACTACGGTGTGAACCACTTTATTGTAGGCCGTGACCATGCCGGTCCTGGAAAAGACTCCAATGGCAACCCATTCTATGGTCCCTATGACGCACAGGAATTGGTTGAAAAATACCAGGATGAAACGGGTGTGAAAGGAGTGTTCTTCAACGAGCTGGTGTATATCGCTAAAGATGATAAATATGTTGCCAAAGAAGACGCCCCGGATGACGCTGAAGCAAAATTCATCTCCGGTACTCAGGTCAGGGAAGAATATCTCAATAAAGGCAAAGAACTGCCCAGCTGGTTCACGCGCAAGGAGACAGCGGAGATCCTCAGAGATTCCTATCCTCCTCTGCATAAACAGGGTTTGTGCATCTGGTTCACAGGTCTGAGCGGGTCCGGAAAATCCACCATTGCTGAAGCTTTGACACCTATGCTGCTGGAACGCGGCCGGGAAGCGACCACCCTGGATGGTGATGTGGTGAGAACGCATTTGTCCAAGGGTCTGGGATTCAGCAAAGAGGACCGCGATACCAATATCTTGAGAATTGGATTTGTTGCTGGCGAGATCTCCCGCCATACTGGCACTGTGATCTGCGCCGCGATCAGCCCTTACAGCAAAACCCGCAACGAAGCCAGGAAGATGGTCGGCAGAGATCAGTTCGTCGAAGTCTTTGTGAATACTCCACTTGAGACCTGCGAAGAACGCGATATTAAAGGCCTGTATGCAAAAGCCCGAAGCGGTGAGATCAAAGGATTCACGGGAATTGATGATCCTTATGAAGCACCTGTGAACCCGGAGATCGCTGTAACCACTGAAGATAAAACTCCAACGGAATGTGCCAGGGAAATCATTGATTACCTGGAAGAAAGAGGTTTTCTTAAGCCCGATGGCTTCAACTCTGTAAAACCCTGAAGGAGTTAAGAAGAAAATGAATTTCCTCTGCCGATTTTATAATCGACAGAGGAAATCTGAAAAGGGAGAGGTCAATGACAGGAATCCAGGAATTATTCGACCTGACTGGCAGAACAGCAATAGTCACAGGTGGAGCAGGTTTTCTGGGACAACAGTTCTCAGAAGCCCTCATCGAAGCTGGTGCCAATGTGGTTGTAGCTGATATCAATCAGCAGATTGCGTCCGATTCTGCAGAAATGCTTAAAAAGAATGGGGGAGAAGCGATTGGAGTTGCCCTGGATGTAACAGACCAAGCCTCTGTAGAAGAATTGATGGGTTCTGCTCTTGAAAAGTATGGTGGGATAGACATCCTGGTGAATTCAGCCGCGATGGATCCCAAGTTCGAGAGCGATTCCAGCACCTCTCATGTAACATCATTTGAAGAATTTCCCCTCCAATCCTGGAAAGAAGCCCTGGATGTCAACCTGACTGGTATGTTCTTGGTCTGCCAGGCCACTGCCAAAGTAATGAAGGAAACTGGCAGAGGTTCGATCATCAATATTTGTTCCACGTATGGTATATCTGGCCCGGACCAGCGCTTATATGAATCCCTAGGAGAGCCCCGACTGTACAAACCAGTCTACTATACTGTCAGCAAGGCCGGGGTGCTTGGCTTGACCAGGTATATTGCTACCTATTATGAAGGAACTGAGATCCGCTGTAATGCCCTCACGCCCGGGGGAGTGGAAAGGGACCATGCCCCCGCCTTCAAGCAAGCCTACGGCCAACGAACGGTGCTAGGCAGGATGGCATATCCCCATGAGATGAAAGGTGCGGTTGTTTTTCTGGCTTCGGAAGCATCTAGCTATATGACCGGAACAAATCTGGTCGTAGATGGAGGATGGACAGCATGGTAGAAGTTTTGGCAATTATCCCTGCCCGGGGAGGGTCGAAAGGCATTCCTCGCAAGAATATCAAGTATCTTGGGGGACACCCCCTGATCGCCTACAGCATTGCTGCAGGTTTGAATTCAAAACTGGTTACCCGCACAATTCTGTCAACTGATGACGAGGAGATCGCCGCTGTAGCCAGGAGATACGGAGCAGATGTGCCTTTTATCCGACCTGAGGAATTTTCCCGGGATGATACCAGGGATCTACCGGTCTTCCAGCATGTTCTCTCCTGCCTAGAAGAAAATGAAGGCTATCAGCCAGAAGTGATCGTTCAGCTCAGGCCAACCAGCCCTTTTCGTTCACCAACTCTGATTGATGAAGCTGTGCAGATTTTGCTTGATAATCCCCAGGCAAGTTCTGTTCGAGGGGTTGTTCCTTCAAAACAGAACCCCTATAAGATGTGGCAGGTTCAGGATGATGGGCAAATGAACCCCATTTTGAATACCAAGTTCGTTGAGCCTTATAATATGCCGCGCCAGGAATTACCTGTGACATTTTGGCAAACCGGCCATATCGATGCCATCCGGGCGAAAATAATTATGGATGGATCTATGAGCGGCGAGAATATCTTTGCCTGTCAGATTGACCCCTGGTATTCAGTAGACCTGGATAGCCTCCTTGATTGGGAGAGCGCCGAATCCAGAATCTCTGCCCTTGAAAATGACATTATCTTGCCCGGAGGATCCCCTTTCGTGATACCTGAAAGAGTATCCCTGCTGGTGCTGGACTTTGATGGCGTGATGACTGATGATCGTGTTTATATAAATCAGCATGGAGATGAATCTGTTGCCGCCCATAGAGGGGATGGTATGGGTATTTCCAGGGTGAAGAAATCAGGCGTTGAAGTGATCATCCTTTCAAAAGAGAAGAATCCTGTAGTACAGGCGCGAGGTAATAAATTGAATATCCCTGTTTATCAAGGTATTGATGAAAAAGGAAAGGAATTACAGAACATCATCAAGGAAAAAGGGATGCCTGCTGAAGAAGTAGTGTATGTGGGAAATGATGTTAATGACCTGCCCTGTTTTCCATTAGTTGGATTGGCCGTGGCAGTCGCTGACGCCCATCCTGAAGTTAAAAATCAAGCAAGCCTGATTTTAAGGAAAAACGGCGGTTACGGAGCAGTGCGAGAAATTTGCGATTTGATCGTTGAAAGGCGGACTGTAGATTAAGAACAGATTATTGTTTGGGAGATAGTACTATGAAACGAGAAGTGAAAGTGGGAAATCGATATGTCGGCGATGGCCATCCGGTCTATATCATCGCTGAAATTGGCATTAATCATAATGGAGATATTGATATTGCCAAACAGCTGATCGATGCTTCTGCTGCGGCTGGTTGTGATGCGGTGAAGTTTCAAAAACGAACCCCGGAACTATGCGTGCCTGATGACCAGAAGGATGTAATGCGTGATACTCCCTGGGGTTATATCAGCTACATAGAATATCGAGAAAAAGTTGAATTTGGCAAAGATGAGTTCAACCGGATCGTGGAGTACTGCCGGAAGAAAGAGATCGATTGGCAGGCTTCTGCCTGGGATCAGCCCTCGGTTGATTTTTTAGAGGAGTTTTCACCGACAGCTCATAAAGTAGCTTCAGCTTCTTTGACAGACTCTGCTCTCTTATTGAAAATGCGCCAGCAGGGGAAGCCGATCATTCTCTCCACTGGCATGTCCCAAATGGATCAGATCCAGGCTGCTGTTGAGTTGGTCGGAACAGATGATTTGATTCTGGCTCACTGCACCAGCGCTTATCCCTGCCCCCCGGCAGAGTTGAACCTGAGAATGATCCAGACTCTACGGGAGATGTACCCTTGCCCGATTGGATACTCTGGCCATGAAGTAGGACTGCCAACAACTGTGGCAGCTGTAACACTGGGCGCTTCCCTGATCGAGCGCCATGTCACTCTGGACAGGGCAATGTGGGGTTCGGACCAGGCGGCATCTATCGAACCTGGTGGTTTGAGAAAATTAGTGAAATACATCCGCGTTGTAGAAGAAGCTCTGGGAGATGGTGTGAAAACAGTCTATGAGAGCGAGCAATCGGGTTTACAGAAACTGCGCCGAACAGACACTCTACCCATCCGTGGACGTTATCAGCAAGATTAAATTTTGGATGAGGACATCCTGAGTTTCAGGTGATATACCATGGCTGAGTTATCCAGATTATTCAATAGGGGAAAGCAAAAACTGCAGCTATTCAACCGCATCAGGCGGTTAAACCAGAAGGTCGCTGCCCATTCTGCTCCGGTTGAAAATAGTAAACCAATTATCTTCTTTAACGCTTCTGCCCGATTAGAGGGACTGAACCTCAACGCTGCCTTTGGAATGATCTCTAGCTGGGGTGTGCAGTTGGCTGGACGAAAGGTGGTCCATTTTGCCTGTGAGTCCGGGATGAGTCAATGTGTCCAGGGAGCCGGGCTGGGTGATCCAAAAGCACCTCCTCCCTGCCAGGGATGTATCAAATATACGCGATTATTCACGGGAGCCTCTCAAACGATCTGGTTTAAATATCAGGATCACACTGACCTCAGGAATATCCTTAAAACCAAAACTGTAAAGGAACTGGAAACATTCAGCTACCAGAACCGCCCCCTGGGCAGCCTTGTGCTGACAAGTTTGCGCTGGATCCTGCGCAGACATAACCTACAGGAAGATGATCTCACGCACCATTTGTTCTCGGAATATATTCTTTCCGCGCATAATATCGCAGAAGAATTTTCCCAATTGATCGAGGAAATTGAAACTGATACTGTGGTTTTGTTCAATGGCCTGCAGTATCCAGAAGCTGTTGTCCGCTGGATTTCCCGCGGCCGGGGAATCCGGGTTATCACCCATGAAGTGAATTTGCAGCCCTACTCGGCTTTTTTCACAGATGGAGAGGCAACGATCTACCCAATGGATATCCCGGATGATTTCCAACTATCCGCTGCGCAAAACCAGGTTCTTGATGATTACCTGACGAAACGATTTAAAGGCGATTTCAGAATGGCCGGGATTAAATTCTGGTCGAAGATGGACCAGCTTCCGGATGAATTCTTAAAATTCGCCAGTAAGTACAAAGCAATAATCCCTGTATTCACGAACGTAATTTTCGATACCAGCCAGGCACATGCGAACACAATATTCAAGGATATGTTTGCCTGGTTGGATTATGTTCTGGAAATTGCACCTCGGCATTCGGATTCTCTGTTCGTGATCAGGGCTCATCCGGATGAAATGAGGAAAGGCAAAAGCAGCCAGGAAAGTGTTATGGGCTGGGCGGAGGCAAACGGTGCGGCGGAGATTCCAAATATAAAGCTGATCGGCCCGGATGAAACTTTGAGTTCATATGAATTGATCCAGCGCTCGAAGTTCACCATGGTATACAACTCATCCATAGGATTGGAAGCAACCTTGCTGGGGGCTGGTGTGCTGTGTGCAGGAAAAGCGCGTTATACGGAGTATCCAACGGTTTTTTATCCGGATTCCCGGAAAGAATATGAAGAAATGGCGGAATCCTTCCTGAATACTGATAAGATCGAGGTCCCGGAAGAGTTTTACGAATATGCTCGAAAGTTTTTGTATTACCAGCTCTATAGAGCATCACTACCGTTTGATGAATACCTGATCGAGGGTTCTACACCAGGCTATGTGCAAATCAAGAACCTGTCCTGTAATGATTTTTTACCTGGCGAATCCAGAGTGCTCGATTGTGTAGTTAACGGTATCAAAGACGGAAGTGCATTTATATTGGAGGATGATTTGTCATGAAGCTTTATTACCAGATTAAAAGGCAGTTAAAATTATTCCGTTTAGAGCTTCGCAGAGCCCAGGCTGCGCGCCGGTGGGGAAAGGACGTTCTGGAAAAAACTCCAGCGCTTCTTGGGAATGCGATCCCCAAAGCGGGATCTCACTTATTGATCCAGGTCTTATTGGGGCTGACAAAAGTGGGTCCTTTTGTAGATCCTGGTTTTCCTCCAGTAAATCGGTTTGAGGGGAATACGCGATTGGAGATACCTGAGCGCATCAAAGAGATAAACCGCATGCGCCCTGGTGATATCCGCTACGGATATGCGGCTTGCAGGGAACCATTCCTGTCAGCTATTACAGGCCCGGGTAAGGCATCGGTTTTTATTTACCGGGACCCAAGGGATGTGGTTGTCTCCCATATTTTTTATGCCAAGGATATCTATTTGGATCATGGCATGCATGATTACTATAAAAATGTTCTAACAACCATGGAAGAAAGATTAAATGTTGAAATTGAAGGTTGTGAGTTACCCGGACTTGAGCTGCCTTCGATTTGGGAAAGATATTCCGAAAACTTCGGCTGGTTTGAACGAGACGATGTTTTATGCTTGAAGTTTGAGGATTTGATCCTGAACAAAGAACAGGCAGTTGGTGAGCTGGTGGACTATATCGCTGGATTTGGAGTCGAATTTTCAGTACCCAGATCGGAAGCTATCGAGACCATCATCCAATCAAACAACCCTAAAAAATCAGGGACTTTTAGGAAAGGCCAGCCAGGAAACTGGAAAACACATTTTACGGAAGAGAACAAACGCCGGTTTAAAGCTGTAGCAGGAGATTTGCTCAGCCGTCTTGGTTATGAAGAAAATGATCAGGATTGGTAGCTGTTAAGATAGATAAACCAATGCCCACAAAAAAACCACTCTGTTCGATCGTTATCCGTGCTTTCAATGAAGAGAAACATATCGGGAAGTTATTGACCGGTATTGAACAGCAAACTATTCAAGATCGGGAAACCCTGATCGTTGATTCCGGTTCGACGGATACCACTCTGGAGATTGCCAGTAAATACGATGCCCGGATCGTGAACATTGATTCGAAGGAGTTCACTTTTGGTAGATCTTTAAATAGAGGGATCCAGGAAGCGCGAGGTCAATTTATCGTGATCATCAGCGCCCATTGTTATCCTGTCTACCCAGATTGGCTTGATCAGCTGCTGAAACCATTTGAAGATCAGCGTGTGGCCGTGAGTTATGGAAAACAACGCGGCGCTGAGAGCAATCACTTTTCGGAACACCAGTTTTTTCGGACATACTTCCCGGACATTAGCCAGCCCAACCAGGGTCAGCCCTATACTCACAATGCCAATGCGGCCATTCGCAGGTCCCTCTGGGAAAAACAGCCCTACAATGAAGAGGTCACCGGGTTGGAAGACCTGGCCTGGAGCAGTTGGGCTAAAGCCCAGGGATATTCGATAGCCTATGTGTCAGAAGCCGAGATAGTGCATATTCATAATGAAACGTTCAAGCAGGTTCATAATCGTTACAGGCGGGAGGCGATAGCCATGAAGCAGATCCTGCCTGAGAGTCACTTTTCTATCCGGAACATGATAGGCATGTTCATCCAAAAATCTATCTATGATCTGGCTCAGGCTCGCAGGGAAGGAGTGTTCTGGAAGGAGCTCATCGATGTTTTGAGGTTTCGCTTGCTCCAGTATCTCGGCACCTGGCAGGGATATAGGTATTCAGGCACGGTCGACCAGAAATTGCATAGACAGTTTTATTATCCACCAGGCTCACTTACAGATAAGATCCCGGAATCTCGTCCGGTTGAACCCATCAGTTATCCTGGTGAGGAGTAAGAAACGATGACCCAGATAGCCGCTCTTGTACCGATGAGACACCATTCCCAGCGAGTGCCGGAAAAGAACTTTCGCATTCTGGCTGGGAAGCCGCTCTACCATCATATTCTTACATCATTACAGGATGTCCCTGAATTGGATGCAGTCTATGTAGACACGGACAGCCCGGTAATCGCTGAGGGTATCAGGGAAACCTTCCCTTCAGTTAATATCATCGACCGACCGCAGGATTTGCGGGCAGACGAGATATCGATGAACCGGATCATCGCCCATGATATATCTGTAATTGGTGCAGATCTCTATCTGCAAACCCACAGCACAAATCCATTACTGATGCCAGGAACGATCTCTAAAGCCATTCAAGTATTTCAGGAAAGACGATCAGAGTTCGATTCCCTATTTTCTGTTACTAGACTGCAAACGCGTTTATACGACCAGGAAGGAAATGCGATCAACCATAATGCTGGGGAACTTATTCAAACTCAGGACTTACCGCCATTGTATGAAGAGAATTCCTGTATATACTTGTTTACAGAGGAAGGCTTGAAGAAGAACGGCCACCGTATAGGGACTTCACCATATATGTATGAGGTTTCTGCTGACGAAGCATGGGATATCGACACTCCAATGGATTTTGAAATTGTTGATTTTCTAATGATGAAGACAAAAGAGTGAGCTTATGCCTATAGTGTTATTATCAGCCCCATATATGATCCCGTTCCAGGACCGCTTCGGTCCAGTTCTTGGTAAATTTGGAATCGAGTTAATTATTCCTGAAGTAGAGGAGCGACTGGAAGAGGTTGAATTATTGGAATACGCAGATAAATATGATGGAGTTATCTGTGGAGATGATCGTTATACAAGAAAGGTAATCGAAGCCTCTACTCCCAGATTGAAGGTGATCTCCAAGTGGGGAACAGGTATAGATTCAATTGATAAAGAGGCTTGCAAAGAATTCAACGTGATGCTGGGGAATACACCTGATGCTTTTACAGATCCAGTAGCGGATTCAGTATTTGGCTATATGCTGACTTTCGCACGACAGCATCCCGCTATGGACCGGGCCATGAAGGATGGCGTATGGAAGAAAATCCCGGGAAAAGCTTTGAAGGAATGTACTCTGGGTATTATTGGCATTGGCAAAATCGGGAGCGCACTGGTGAAAAGAGCAGGCCCATTTGGAATGAAGATCCTTGGAAATGATATTCGGGAAATTGATCCCGTATTTGTAAATGAATATGGGCTTGAGATGGTGGGTCTTGAGGAGTTATTATCACGGTCAGATATTGTGAGTGTGAATTGTGATCTGAATCCGACCAGCAGGCATTTGATCAACAAAGAGGCATTATCCCGAATGAAGTCGGAAGCGGTTTTGATCAATACAGCCAGAGGTCCTATTGTAGAAGAGAAATCCCTAATTACTGCCTTGCAGGAAAAGAGTATTTCCGGAGCGGCTCTGGATGTATATGAAATTGAGCCCCTTCCTGAGGACAGCCCACTCAGGGAATTTTCCCAAGTACTGCTGGCTCCCCATAATGCCAATTCCAGCCCGCAGGCATGGGAGAAAGTACATTGGAATTCAATTAGGAACTTACTGGATGGGTTAAGTATAGATTACCAGGAAAATGAAAGAGGTGAAATCATATGAAAAAGCGATATATCGTTGTCACAGGCGCAGCGGGAGGTATTGGCAGTGCAACCGCAAATTTCTTTGCAAAGAAAGGATGGATCGTTCTTGGCATCGATCGAGCGCCGTTTGATGGTGATTTTCCTCAAAATGGGTTATTTATCCAGGCAGATGTTTCTCTTGAGAAGGATTGGCAGGAAATTCAGAAGAAATTAGCTGAGCGAACTTCCAATCTGGATGCATTGGTGAACAACGCGGCCGTTCAAATAACCAAACCAATTGTTGATACAACGGTTGAGGAATGGGACCGGGTCTTGAACGCCAACCTACGATCCGTATTCTTAAGCGTAAAGATGTTATTCCCTGCCCTACAAGCGGAAAATGGTGGAGCGATCGTGAACGTGTCATCTGTCCATGCGGTTGCGACTTCCAAGGATATCGCAGCTTATGCAGCCAGTAAGGGAGGTATGCTGGCTCTGACCCGTGCTCTGGCTATTGAGCTGGCTCCTGATAATATCAGAGTGAACTCCGTTTTGCCCGGAGCAGTTGATACGCCCATGCTGAAGGCAGGCTTGAACAGGGATCATGCTGGCAGTGGAACGCCGGCAGAACGGCTTGAAAATCTTGCCCGCAGGACTGTCAGTGGAAAGATCGGTAAACCGGAAGAGATCGCCAGGGCTATTTACTTCCTTGCTGATCAGGATGAATCATCCTTTATCACTGGACAACCTTTGGTGATAGATGGCGGTGCGACAGCCAGGTTGAGTACCGAATAATTAATGGATTCAATAAAATCTAAATTGAAAGAAATATCCCCCACCTTGTTTGGAGCTTTGCGCTCCGGTAGGGATGGCCTGGTCCGAATAGCAGACCTGCCCGGTATGGTTTTCCATCCCTGGCGGCGTGAATCAAACCAGCGGCTGAAAGAATACCAGAATATGCATAGTGGAAAGCGCTGTTTTGTGATCGGAAATGGGCCCAGTTTGAAGCATACCGATCTTTCATTGTTGAAAGATGAATATACTTTTGGGATGAATCGAATCTACCTGGCATTTGAGGAGCGGGGATTTCAGACCAGTTTCCTGGTTTCTGTCAATGACCTAGTAATTGAACAGAGCCATGAAGATTTCAGGGATTTGAGCATGCCAAAATTCTTTTCCTGGCGTTCAAAGGAGTTACTTTTTCCAGAAAGCCAACCAGATATCAATTCTCATTTCCTGTATACAACTTATACCGGACCTAAATTTAACAAGCAGATCAATAATAGATTTTGGGAAGGGGCGACGGTTACATATGTATGTTTGCAGCTTGCTTTTTGCATGGGTTTCAGCGAGGTTTATCTGATCGGTGTCGATCATAGCTTCGATACTAAAGGTAAAGCCAACCAAACCATAGTCTCCAGCGGAGACGACCCCAATCATTTTAGCCCGGAATATTTTGGGAAGGGTTTTCGGTGGCAGCTTCCTGATCTTGATACATCTGAAATCTCTTACCGGTTGGCGTATCAGAATTATCTTGCTGCCGGTCGACATGTTTTTGATGCAACTATAGGCGGTAAATTGCAGGTATTCCCCAAGGTGGATTACAGCAGTTTGTTTTCCTAGGAGCCCCTTTATTATGAATAGCGAATCAAAAAGTCCTATTTTCGGGCCTACAAAATTCTGGCAGATCACCATTCTGGTTGTGATCCTGGTATGTGGTTTTGCCACTCGTTTATATGATCTGACTGATCCACCCCTGGATTATGCCTCAACGCGACAGTTGAGGTCTGCCATCATTGCCCGAGGTATTTATTATGGTGCGGCCAACGATGTCCCTGATTGGGAACGAACAGTTGCGCTGTCTGAAAGGAACAGCCAGGAAAAATTGGAACCGGAGATCTTTGAAACTCTGAATGCTATTGTGTATTTGATTGTAGGAGGGGAATATGTCTGGATTGCCCGGATATTCTCATCACTATTCTGGACTTTGGGTGGATTATTTTTATATTTTCTAACCAGGGAGATAGTATCAGATGATGGCGCGGTCATCTCCCTGATCTTTTACCTATTTACACCGTTTGGGTTGCTGGCCAGCAGGACTTTCCAGCCTGATCCTATGATGGTCACGGCAATTATCTTCTCATGGATGAGTTTTTCCAGGTGGATCACAAAGAAGACCTGGAAGTGGGCCTTGATTGCCGGGCTGGCTGCCGGAGTAACCATCCTGATTAAATCCACTTCAGTATTCTTCTTGTTCTTCGGCATGGCTGCAGTTGTTTTATCAGAATTCAAATTTCGAGACCTTCTTAAGGACCTACAGATCTGGTTAATTGGAGCCCTGTCTGCTGCGCCTGCATGCCTCTATCATGTATATGGTTATTTCATCTCAGGAGATTTGAAGGGGCAGTTCAAAGGACGATTATTCAACCCCCAATTATGGGGTGATTTGGCTTTTTATGAGGATTGGTTGCGCGCTGCAAATGAGGTGGTTGGGCACAAGATCATTATAGCGGCCGCCATCCTGGGATTGATCTTGATCAGAAATAAGATTGACCGATGGTTCCTGGTGGGAACTTGGTTGGGCTTTGGGGTTTTCGGCTTCGCTGTTTCATATTACGTTACAACACACAGTTATTATTTGCTTCCGGTGATTCCGCTGGCCGCAATCTCTATTGGCGCTGTTGCGAATTGGATATTTCCCATGTTGGAAAAGATCAAGCTGAAAGGATTGATTTTGGCAGGGACTTTTGCTGTTGTAATCCTGGGGGTTGGCCTTGGCTATTACACCTATCATAGAAAGGATTTCCGCCACGAACCGGGATATTACCAAAAGGTGGCAAACTATGTCTCACCCGATGATAAGATCATAGCTTTGAGCCAGGATTACGGGTTCCGGCTGGCTTATTACGGTTGGATCAATTTGTATAACTGGTCCAATTTGGAACGCTTATTGCCTCCCGGAGAAAAGATCACTGAACAGAACCCCTATTCGGATAGATTTGAATCGGTAATGAATGATTATGATTACTTTATTATCACAAGGATGAAAACCTTCCGCGAAGATCCTGATTTGAGGAAAGAACTGACTGAACATTATCCAGTTTTGGTTGAAGGTGGTGGATTTTTAATATTTGATTTGCAGGAGAGGTTGGATTAAATGATGAAACCTTTAGTATCGATCATTACTCCATCCTATAACCAGGCCCGGTATTTAGAAGCCACAATTCAATCTGTTCTTCAACAGGATTATCCAAACCTGGAATATATTGTTGTTGATGGGGATTCGACAGATGGCAGCTTGGAAGTAATTGAAAGATATCAGCATCAACTCGCCTGGTGGGTCTCTGAACCCGATCAGGGGCAGGCAGATGCCATCAATAAGGGTTTCAAAAAAGCTACAGGTGAGATTATTGCCTGGATAAATTCAGATGATTTATATCTTCCCGGTGTAATTTCCTCTGCAGTTGAGTTATTCCAAGAGAATCCTGATGTTGGTGTGATCTATGGGGATGCTGTATCAGCAGATGCTGACGGCCGTTTCCTCAATGAACTTCGTTTCAGTAGTTGGGGAACCGCGGATTTTCTCCAGTTCAATATCATCTGTCAACCAGCCGTTTTTATGAAGCGGTCGGTTGTAAAAAAAGTTGGCTATCTGGATTCAAGCTACCATTTTTTCTTGGACCATCAGCTTTGGATTCGACTATCCCGGGAGTCAAAATTCCTCCACCATCCCGAGATCTGGGCTGTCTCCCGCTATCATCAGGATGCCAAGAATATTTCAATGGCTGCTGAAAGTGGATCTGAAGTGATCAGAATCATGGATTGGGCGGAAAAAGAACCTGATCTGGCTGCAATCATTGGAAAAAACTACCATCAAACTTGGGCAGGAGCTTACCAGATAATAGCCAGATATCTACTTGATGGGAGTAAACCGGGAGAGGCTTTCCGTACTTACTTAAAAGCTGCCAGGATATGGCCGCCATCACTTCGAGAATACTGGCACCGATTCCTGTTCTCGGCTCTATCCTGTCTGGGACTGGGATTTGTGGGAAAATACTATTATCGATTTAAGAACAGACAGCCGCCGGCCATTCTTGATGGGCAGTCTCTGGAAAATTGGCCGGGCCTTCATTCACAATAGAATAGAACGATGATCCAGATGAATATGGAAGTATACCCCCTGGTGTCCATCGTGACTCCATCATATAACCAGAAGGATTTTCTGGAAGATACCATTCTATCCGTGCTGGATCAGGATTATCCAGCCCTGGAATATTTTGTGATAGATGGAGGTTCAACAGATGGATCTGTGGAGATCATTAATAAATATGCAGATCGACTTGCAGGGTGGGTTTCAGAACCAGATCAAGGGCAAACAGACGCTATCAATAAAGGTTTTACACTTGGCAGGGGTGAGATCATGGCCTGGTTGAATTCCGATGACTTGTATCACCCAGGTGCAGTCCGTTCAGCGGTGGAATTCCTGCAGAACAATCCAGAAATTGGCCTTGTTTATGGGGATACTGACCTGATTGATAGTTCTGGCCGGGAAATTGGCAAATTCAATGCCCAACAGACCAATTATAAACGCTTGATGCGGGGAGGAGTATATATCCCGCAGCCAGCAGCATTCTGGAGACGGGAACTGTGGGTCAGGTCTGGCCCGTTGGATCCCTCGTTCTATTTTGCTATGGATTATGATCTGTGGGTCAG
>Ga0180430_10000260_pt1 | contig 59966 bp, 47 predicted proteins | sample SS_ome_9_FD_132999 | JGI IMG/M metagenome (GOLD analysis project Ga0180430, IMG submission 132999) | Hypersaline lake sediment archaeal communities from the Salton Sea, California, USA - SS_1_S_2 metaG | ecosystem: Environmental > Aquatic > Non-marine Saline and Alkaline > Hypersaline >...
TCTCCATCGCCGGTCTCACACAAAGCCACGAAGAAACACGCGCAGTGCGGTGGTCTCCCGACCGCGCACACCACCCCGACCGAAGGCCTGCCGCAACTTCCACCACTCCGTCCTGCAGCTTCCACTCAATCTCCGCACCGGCGAGCTGCGCCACGTCAATCGCAGACACACATCGACGCGCTGAGATGTGAGTCTTCTTCATCAATGCCGTCTCGCTGGTTCCAACTGGTCGCGGATCATCCTGACGCGAGACCCTCTGCAGTCCGGGAATCTACGACGTCCGCAATTCAGCCACTCGCTGCAGGATGGATTCCATCTCGCTGGTCGCTCGTTCCACGGACATCACTGCCTGCTGAAAATTGGTGTGCGTCGAAGCGCGCCAGGCGTCTTCACGGAACTGAGTGACTGCTGCTCGAAGTTTGCTGATTTTCTTGCTGGCGAAGCGAAAGTAAGTTGCCGGGTCGTCGATTTTGTTCTCGATGGCACGGCTCATATCAAACACGGCTCGAACGATTCCCATCAGTTCCGGGAAGTCGTCGACTTCGTCCGAGTGCTTGATGAACGTGCGCACCATCCAGGCATGTGACATCGCTGCCTGGAATTCGCGAGCCAGTTCCTCAAGCTGATCGTTTGTCAAATCGTCGGTCATTGGTTGTTCGTGTTGTCTTCTTTCGGAATCGTCCGGTCCGGGGACCAGAGGATATCGTTGGCTCCGTCTTGATTCGCTCGTCGCCCCAGTACGAACAACAGATCGCTCAGACGGTTCAGGAATATGCCCACCTGTTTGTTGAGGCCGGCGGCTTCTGGCCCTGTGGCAAGTCGAAGGAATTCCAATTCACTTCGCCGGCACACAGAACGAGCCAGATGCAGAGTGGCGGCTTCGGAGCACCCGCCCGGCAGGATAAAACTTGTCAGTGGGTCGAGCGACTCATTATTAGCGTCAATTTGCTGCTCCAGCCATTGGATGTGTCGATTACCGATTCGCGGACACTGATCTGCTGCTGCATCATCGGGAACAGGTGTGCAAAGATCGGCTCCGAGGTCAAACAGCAGTTGCTGAATCTGTTCAATGAACTGTCGGCGTTTGGCGTCGTCCGTGAGAGAGGCTGCCATTCCAAGATGGCAATTGACTTCGTCGACGGAACCCATTGCCTGAATGCGCAGGCTGGTCTTGTCGATGCGTGTCCCATCACCCAGGGACGTTTGTCCGTTGTCTCCCGAACGAGTGTAGATGCGGTCCAGTCGTACCATAACAGAATCCGAAATTGGGGATTGAGACGACCGCAACGTTGTGTTCGGGCCGACAGGACTTCTACCCGCGTTTGAGGCGTTTGCCCAGGGCCTGCACATCGGCTGACATCGCAGCAGCAGCCTCGCGAAATCCGTCCACGGTCGGAGTCCCGCCCTTCACGTAGTCAATCACGTGTAATTCCGCATTCATGAACTCGGCACAGGCATCCGGGATCTCTGAAGCGATATCGATGGGAATCGTCGTCACTCCGTTGCAGTCTCCGTGCAGCAGATCGTTCGGGTAGATCGTGATTCCTCCAACCACCACCGGAACGTTGACCGACAGAATATGACAGTCTCCGTGTGAGCAGCACGTGCCGTTGGTAAACGTCGGAAAGTCGAGGGCTTCGACCTGGTCAAGGTCTCGGCCGGTCCCCGATGTGATCAGCCCCGCGGCTCCGAATGACTTGTACGTCGAACACATCACTTCTCCGAACGTTGCCGCAGCAGACGGCGCGTCCAGATCCTGAAACACGATCACCGGCGGGCCGGATAACGATGGAATGGCTTCCAGCTGAGCTGGCAGGCCACCATACGCGTCCGACCGGGATGGCGATAGCGCTCGGAATTCGGACGTGAGTGCGAAGCCAACCATAGGAGGTAGTTTCGGATAGCACGCCTGAATTGACTTATCCATGTACCCCGTGCTGCGAGGTCGCACAGCGAACAGTTCGATCACGTTGCAGACCGTAGGAGTGTCGAACTTCCGCAGACCTGCCAGTGTTTCGGCGGAGATTGTCACGGGCATTTTCCTGAATGCTGGTGGAGCTGATGAGTCGCCTCGGTGCGAAAGCGAAATCTACTTCGTATCGGCCAGTCGCTTAATCATCACGTTGCGGAATTCAACCGGATCGTTGTGGCCAGCGAAGCCGAAATAGCCGGACGTTCGGTCTTTGCCTGGATGAGGCGAATCGGCCATGTACTCCGTCACTTCTGAAAGGTCGGCGTCAAGAATGATGGATCCGTTGAGTTCCACCTGCACTCGGCTGCCATCCACGACAACCTGCTGATAGTTCCATTCTCCCGTTGGCCGCAGGTAGCCTCGTCGAGCTGCTACGATGCCATAAGCTGAACCGTGATACTGCCGGTCGTCGAGGCCAGCGTACTTTTCGTGTTCGGAGTCGAGAATCTGCAGTTCGGTCATTCCGTCGTAAGCAGTATTGCCCTTCTTCGGAGCGCGAATCGCCAGACCATTATTGCCACCGGGCGGCAGGCGAAATTCCACTCGAGCAACGAAGTTTGCATACTCATCTTCGGTCAACAGCATTCCGCCATGGCCGGATTTGCAGCGAATGGCTCCGTCGACGACTTCGTAGTTATCAACGGCTCCCTGCCATCCGGTCAGATCTTCGCCGTTGAAGACGCTTTTGAACGCCTGTGCCTGATGGCCTGACAGGACCGCATTGGCTTCGTCGCTGCTAAGTTCCCGGATCGTCATGTTCCGCCAGCGGATCTCGCCGCCATGAGTTTGCAGAACGATGGGCCCGGAGACCGGTAAGGGAGCTCCGCGATCGAAGTAGTTTTCCATTACGGCGTTGTCGACGAGCATATGATCATTCATCCAGACTGAAGTTCGCGATCCCACCTGCACGATGCGAAAGGAATTCCATTCGCCAAAGGGACGATCGGCCAGGACGAAAGGATCTTTGCCTGGTCGGCCGGCTGAATTGTTCCACAGTCCGCCGCTACCCAGATCAGCACCAATGCCGAACTTGCCGGGATCGGTATAGTCCCAGATCTGCACCTGAGGGCAGCCCTTCAGGTAGATACCGCTGTCTGCGGTGGGAACGGTCTTGTAGTCGATCTTCAACTCATAGTCGCGGTAGTTGCCATCCGTCGCCAGGTACGCGCCGTGACCATCATTGACAAGTTCGCCGTTTTCAACGGACCAATGCTTCTTTGCATCCTCAGTCCATTCCTCTGTCTTCTTCGTCAGCTCGTCCGGAGCGTCCCGGAAGTCCTTCATAGCGGCATGAGTCCAGCCGTGCAGTCCATCCAGGTTTTGACCATTGAACAAAGGTTTCGCCTCGCTGGACGGTTCTGTGGCCTGCACTGAAACTCCAACAGTGACAGAAATGGTCAATACAAGAAAACTGAACATGGGACGCATGTGTGAAAACTCCGGATGCGGGGCCTGTTTGAGGTGGGGTGAACTAAGCAGGTGAACGGATTGGCCAATGGAACGTTTCGCCTTTGAAACATTCGTTCGCTGATTGTGTTCGCTCAGGAACGCCAACAGTAGCAAAAAACGTTCAGAAGTTCCTGTCGTCAGATGACCATGCCGCCGTCGATGTTCAGAGTTGCCCCGGTGGTGAACGAGCTGGCGTCAGAAGCCAGATACAAAGCGGCACCGATGATCTCATCAGTCGTGCCGACTCGCCCCAGAGCCTTCATCCCGGCCGCCTGCTTTTCCGCTTCTGGATCGGCCCACAGTGCTTCACTCAGCCTGGTCTTAATGACGCCCGGACAGATGCAGTTGACTCGAACCCCCTGAGTCCCCAGTTCGCGAGCCATCACTTTGGTCAGCATAATGACACCTGTCTTGCTGATCGAGTAGATTCCCTGCATGGGCGATGCGATGTGCCCGGCAATGGACGCTACGTTGATGATCGATCCACCGTCACCGGCAACCATCCGCTTCGCGACGAGTCGGGACAACATGTAGGGCCCCTTGAGATTCACTTCCATCGTCTTGTCCCAGGCCCGTTCATCGGAATCGATGATCGGGCCGTAGTAGGGATTCGTACCCGCATTGTTCACCAGGATGCTGACGGCACCGAACTTGTCTTCGGCACTCTGAATGAGGCTCTCGAGATCCTCGGACTTGCCAACGTGACAGGTGACTCCCAGAACCTTGTCCTTGAATTCGGCCAGTTCGGCGAGTGCTCCGTCGACACTTTCCTGTTTGCGGCTGCAGAGTGTGACGTTGGCTCCTGCCTCAAGAAATCCCTGAGCGATCGCCAGCCCGATGCCTCTTGTACCACCAGTGATGATGGCATTTCGCCCTTTGAGTGAAAATCGATCCGACATGAATAGGTTGCTCCGATTTGATCCACGGTCGCCGACTGAGCCTGCCGGTTTCTTCACAAAGGCAGGCCGATTGATGGTAGAGATCCAGGATCTTCTTTGACTGAGTGACAGCTGACTGGTAACTTTCCCGACCGTTCGGTAGGTTGATTCTAAGTGTCCGCAGGGCGATCAGCAATCAGCTGGCTGTTTCGCATTCACAAATTCTATTTTCATTCTGATTCCTTCGTAGATTTGTCGCTGAGGTAGTTTCATGAGCGATCTCGTTCAGGTTGACGTTTCGTCCGATGTAGCCGTCATCACACTGGCCAATCCTCCGGTGAATGCTCTGAGTCAGGCTGTTTGCCGGTCCATTCAGGCTGCGGTTGAGGACGCGGAACAGAATGACGCCGTGAAAGCGGTCGTGATTATCGGAAGTGGCTCGACGTTTTCCGGTGGAGCGGACATCACGGAATTCGCCGGTCTGCGTGAGCAGGGCCCCGGCTCAGACTTCCCCATGCACGACATGATCAATCGCGTGGAGGCCAGTTCGAAGCCCGTCGTTGCTGCGATTCACGGAAACGCCCTGGGAGGTGGACTCGAAACATCAATGGGATGCCACTATCGCATCGCTGTGCCGAAGTCGCGTGTTGGTCTGCCGGAAGTGAAACTGGGAATCATTCCTGGAGCAATGGGGACCCAGCGTTTGCCTCGGCTGTGTGGAATCCCAAAGGCTGCAGAAATTTGCGCCAGCGGCGACATGATACCGGCTCCAGTTGCCGTGGAACTGGGAATCATCGATCGACTTGCGGAAGGCGAACTGCTCGAAGACGCTGTTGCCTACGCTCGCGAACTGGCAGAGTCCGGTGACGAGCCACGCCGAACCAGCGAGATGACGGACCGTCTGGGTGATGCTGAGGAAAACGCGGCCGCCCTCGATGCTCTCAAGAAGGCAGTCACAAAACGCGCACGTGGGCAGGAATCACCACTGCGTTGTATCGAAGCCGTAGAAGCCGCTGGCACCATGTCCTTCAAAGATGGATCGCAAAACGAATTCCGCATCTTTGGCGAGTGCCTGAAAGGTGACCAGTCGCAGGGACTCATTCACGCGTTCTTCGGCGAACGTACCGTTGGCAAAATCCCGGGCATCACGAAGGAAACACCTCGACGCGAAATCAACACCGCCGCAGTGATTGGTGCCGGCACAATGGGTGGCGGTATCACGATGACCTATGTCAACGCGGGGATCCCTGTGACGATTAAGGAAGTCGATCAGGAACAACTGGAAAAGGGAATTGAACGTATTCGCCAGACGTACGGGATCTCCGTCAAACGCGGCAAGATGTCGGAAGCAGACGTCGACCAGAAGATGTCATTGATTACCGGCACAACAGACTACGCTGACCTGGCCGATGCGGACATCATTGTCGAAGCCGCCTTCGAAGGCATGGATCTCAAGAAGCAAATCTTCGGCGATCTTGACAAAGTGGCCAAACAGGGAGCAATTCTGGCCAGCAACACGTCCACGCTGGACATCGACGCCATCGCGGCGGCGACCAGTCGTCCTGAAAGTGTGATTGGTCACCACTTCTTCAGCCCGGCAAACGTGATGAGACTGCTGGAAATGGTCCGCGGTAAAGAAACAGCCGAGGACGTCATAGCGACATCGATGGACCTGTCTAAACGACTTCGGAAAGTGGGCGTGTTGGTTGGCAACTGTTTCGGTTTCGTTGGAAACCGCATGTTCTGGCCTTACCAGCGTGAAAGTCAGTTTGTGCTGGAAGAAGGAGCCACCGTTGAGCAGGTGGACAAAGCGCAAACGAAGTTCGGAATGGCCATGGGGTCCCACGCGGTTTCAGACCTGTCGGGAATTGATGTTGCCTGGAGGATCAATCAGGAAATCAAAGACTCAATCCCTGAAGGCATGCGTCAGCCCCTGGTGGCCGACAAGCTGTACGACATGGGCCGCTACGGCCAGAAAACGGGAGCGGGATTCTATACCTACGAAGGGCGCAATGCGATTCCCGATCCGGAAGTGCAGAAACTCATCGAAGAGTCAGCAGCAGCAGCCGGCATCGAACGACGCGAGATCAGCGACGAAGAGATCATCGAACGATCGATGTACGCTCTGGCGAACGAAGGTGCATTGATCCTTCAGGAAGGCATCGCACTGCGTTCAGTCGACATCGACATCGTCTATCTGTACGGCTACGGATTCCCGGCGTGGCGTGGCGGTCCAATGAAGTACGCCGACACCGTGGGCCTCAAGAAGGTCTACGACCGAGTCTGTCACTACCACGAAACGCAGGGCTTCTGGTGGCAACCAGCCCCGCTCCTGAAGGAACTGGCCGAAAACGGTTCCACCTTCAGCGAATGGCAGGCGTCATAGAAGTCGCGAAAAGTAGCCGCTTTGTCTGTGCGACATCCGTTAGCACCGACCACTGAGAGTCCTTGAACGCCGGAGCGAAACGTGTCGCTTCGGCGTTCATTGATGCTGTCCGATGGATAGCGTCTGAATTCTCGACGATGTTGCACTTTCACGTGATCCCCGAGACACTTCAGTTCGTTGCGAACCGAGATGTCATTGTCCCTCGCACCACGATGCGGGCCGACCGGACGATTGTTGTGTCTGCTGCAACACGGCAAATACTGGAGTGCGGCTATGAACGAATCGCGACTCAGTTGTCTGCGAACATTCGACAAACCACAGCACGCTCACATGGCGTCTGCCATTCTGCGAGAACATGAGATCTCCTGCAGTGTGACAGGCGACGCACTGAGTTCCTCGTTGTCATGGTATGGCCTGGCGGCACGCCAAACCAAACTCATGGTGATGGAAGAAGATGTTCCCAGGAGCCTGGAGCTCCTGGATCAGGAATTCACTATCGAATCAGAATTCGACTGGATGGATAACGGCACGTCGGGCCGATTCAACTGGCTTTGCGACAACTGTGCTGAGGTCAATGCCGACACGTTTGACGTCTGCTGGGCGTGTCGTCAGGTCAAGCCACCTGATCCGGAACTCTGCCCGGTGGAAAAGCCGGTCGTCGAGATTGTCAGCCAACGAACCGAGCTGTCGTACGCACCACGAACAGATTCTCCCTACAGTCCACCTGCGCCCATTGCATCTCAGGTGCCCCTCACACCCCAGCACGGACTTGTCAGCCGAGTCACGATCGGCACCTTGTTCGCTTTCTGGTTCCCACCGTTTTCGATCTATAACTATGTCATGCTGTATCAGGTCTTCCAGCGCGGCCGCCCACCCATGCGCGTCTACCTGGCTCTGATGGCCAACACCCTGTGCTTCGGTCTGCTGGCATTCTATGTGTCGATGTTCCTGGTGCGTTGGTAGTCGATCTTGTATACATGCTGATCCCGATGCTGTTGGTTTTGCATCTACATTCGCCGAGAGCCGATCGATCCCACCGCCATGAATGCGGCAGCAAATCCCAGCAGGACAAGACAGCTGCACATCACGGGAAACGATGCTGGTGACTCTGCGGCAAGAATCTCGCGGTACCCCGTCAACGCCCATGCGTGAGGCGTCAACAGGCTGATCTTTTGAGACAGTTCCGGCATCCAGTGTCGAGGAACCAGACAGCCACTGATCCCGGCAGTGGACAGCACAATCAGGTTTCCCCACGCAGAGACTTGTGCATCCGTTTTAACAAACGCAGCGAACGCCAGCCCGAGTGACGTCGCTGCCAGCGAGGTGCAGACGGCCAACGGCACCATCAGCCACGGGCGCGGTCCGGGATTCATGCCAAACAGGAAAACGCCGGCCAGCAACAACAGCCCGGTCTGCACCAGTGAGATCACCAGAAAAGGCACCGTCTTGCCCAGCAGGATGGATGCGTTGGCAATTGGAGTTGTCCGCAACCTCTGCAGCGTTCCCAGTTCCCGTTCCTGGATGAATGATCGTCCCATGATATTCACCATAAAGAAGACGAACAGCACGACAAAGCCGGGCACGATCGACCGATACACGCGTCTGGGAGACGGCATCGACTGACTTGTCTCCGCTTCTGTCTGAATGTCGGCTGAGTCCGCTGACCTGGCATCATCACTCACAAGTCGTCCGGACGATGAGCCGATCGCAGCGATCAGTACGAGCGGCAAAGCGAGCAGCACGACCAGCGCGCGCCGGTCACGCACCAGCACTCGTAGATCCTTCATCGTGATTCGAAATGTGTGAGCGAGCATCAGGCCTTTAGTTTCAGTCTCTCAATCCGGTTCCGGTAAGATCCATAAAGAGTCGTTCCAGGCTGGGTTCGTGTGTCCGAATACTCAACAGCGGGATCTGATGCTGGTTGAGATGAGCCATCAACTCGGCCAGACGTTGTGTCATCAATGGCCCTTTAGACGAACGTTCCGTGATCGACAGAGTCGTTCCATCTTCGCATCGTGCGATTGTGATGCCTTCCGATTCATCCAATTCACCAGCATCAAACTCTGACGGCACCAGAAGTTCGACCTTTCGAGGCACCTGCGACATCAGTTTCTCCAACGTGTCACAGGCCAGAATCCGGCCGTGATCCATCACCGCCACGCGAGTGCAGATCGCTTCCACTTCTTCCATGTAATGACTGGCATAGATGACTGCCGTGCCTTCGTCTCGCAGGCTGCGAATGCACTCCAGCAGGTGATGGCGACTTTGAGGGTCCACGCCGACAGTCGGTTCGTCCAGAATCAACAGCCGCGGTTCGTGCAATATTGCGGCAGCGAAGTTGAGTCGCCGCTTCATACCACCGGAAAAGTCTTTAGCCGCGTCGTCCTTCCGCTCCCAAAGCCCGATCTGTTCCAGGACGACCTGTAAGCGTTGTCTCAGCCGTTCACCGCCAAGATCGTACAGCGACCCAAAGAACTGCAGGTTCTCGTACGCCGACAGGTCCGGATAGATGGCCAGATCCTGTGGCACCATGCCAAGCAGGCGTCTCACGGGGATTGGATCTGCCGTGATGGAGTGACCATCGACGTGGATCGCCCCGGAATCCATTTCCAGCAGACCACAGATCATTGTCATCGTGGTCGACTTGCCTGCGCCGTTTGGTCCCAGCAGACCAAATACCTCGCCTGGTGTGACCGAAAACGACACCCCATCCACTGCGGACAAGGTTCCGAAACTGCGTCGTAAGTCAACAACATCCAGTATTGGTTGCATACGTCACAGTGACATTAAAACAGTTCACGAAATGTTGTCGGCATTGTGGCTCGGCGAGTGCCTGATGCACCCGCTCTTTCCCAGCATCGCGGCCACAAGTCAGCGTTGATAGGTGGCGGAAGGCAGCGAGATTTACATCGGGCGATAGAAGTGAGTCAGCATCAGCACCACAGCACCCACCACGCCGACTCGAATGTTATCATTGATACGGCTGTTGATCGATTCGCAAATCGCTGCAGTAACCACGGCGGGCGCAACGAGTTGAAGTGCCATCCCAAATGTCACCGGCGGATCAATTCCTTCCGCGTTCCACGATTCGCCCCAGTAGATCCATCCGGCCATTGCACAGCCCACCAGGACGAACGCTGCCAGACCACTCCACGATTTGTTGGCATTCCACGGAAGTCTCGGGCCTCCAATCAACAGGCCGAACAACGTCGCAGATCCATCGCCAAACGCCAGAATTGCCAGCAGGGCGAGCCCCAGCTCCAGGTGCTGCGGAAACAGCAGCACCATGGCCATCACCGAAAGAGCATATCCTGCGACGGCCGCGAGACCGTTGCGTTCTTCCGGACGCTGAATCCGTCGGAACCCAAGAAAGATCCGAAGAGCCAGCCCGGTCGCCACAGCGACAATGATCCAGCGTAGCGTCGGCGAGACAGGATCACGATGAGAAACAAGCTGAAGAATGAACGGTAACAGGCCGGGACTCATATGCCAGAATCGGCGGCGAAGTTCTCGACCGGTCATTCGGCCCGGAAACCAGGACGGCAATGAGACCGCATGTTGAGGCCGGAGCGTGGAGTCTTCCATGGATCTGTTCAGGTATCCGTGTCGCTTATAAGATCAGTCAGTTCAGTCTCGTGCAGGGGCGCGTATTCGTCAATCGCACCTTACGGCCGTTTCGATGCGATTCAGCCGTGACGAGCACAATTGAGCCTGTGACACCGCCATCCCCACGAGTCCGTGAGGCCACAGCAGGAGTCAGACCTCGTTACGCCCCTGATTCCACCAGTTGACGCACCAGCGGTTCGACATCATCTTCATAGTTGAATGCCTCATCGTCATCCGATTCTTCATCATACAGTGAAGCATCAAACCGTTTGGCAAGCATTCCGTCTCGACCGTAGACGTACACTGCCGGAATCGAAGACAGGTCCAGTGCTTGAAACAACATGTCCGCTTCGGTCGTGCAAAGCAGGTTGGAATAGGTTGCGTTGCTTCGTTCAAGAACCTGAAGAATCCGGTCGAGGTAGAATTCGGGTGGTTTCGATGCGATTCCAACGTAGTCAACGTTGAAGCTCACACAGACCACATCATCTGCGAGCGATTCGTGGAGTTTGGCGAGTCGCGGGAGTTCCTCAATGCAAGGGACGCACGACGTCGACCACAGATCAATGACAACGACCTTGCCACGATTCTGTTCGACAATGGACAGCACGTCGTCCCATGTACCGGGCTCGATCGTGACGTTCGGTTCGTCCTGCGTCTCGCTCGACTCGTCCGTAGGAACGATGGACTCGACAGCAACGTCCTCGCTACAGCCAACGAACAGGCCGAACAGAATTGCCACCACAGGAACAGCGCGACACGTTGGACGGGAAATGTGCAAAGTCATATGCAGGCTCTGGATGAATGCCCATAAAAAACGGCTCAGAACTACCGGTTGGTAATTCTGAGCCGCACGATTCTCGATCGAATGGTGATCCGATCAGAGATGGTGGCTGCCGTTTGGACAGCCCGCCGACTGTCAAGTGGCGACGCCACCTCGCTTAGGACTACAGTATTCGTTCACCGGACCACCTCCTTTCTAAATCAGGAATCCCATTGAAGCAAACGTAGTACAGGTTGCTTCTCCGAGCTGATGGATGCCGGATGCGTTAGGTCCGGCCCTAGTGTCAGCATTCTGAGCTGACTTGACCGGCGAGACAAGAGGAAAAGGCAAAAGGTTCAGCCACGCGTTCAGCATCCGGGCCGAAAACCAAATGTTGTTGATTTGAGTCACCGCTGCTCCGGCAGAACAGGCGGGAATCCATCCCAACGATTGTGATCGGGTCGGAATGTTGCATTCGAACGGTCTTCCTGTCTTGAAAACCGAAGCCGAGCCAACGATACTTCCGAACCCAATGGTGACGCAGATGTCTCACATCTCACATCGGGCGATTAGCTCAGTTGGCTAGAGCACCTCGTTTACACCGAGGGGGTCGGGGGTTCGAGTCCCTCATCGCCCACTGTTTTTACCAGTAAAAACGCTGACGAAACAAGCCTCAGGGTTAGACCCCTTTGAGGCTTTTTTCGTAGACCCCTTTTCAGACCACCATTTACCCGGGATCTGGGCTGACTAAGCTTGTGCTGATGTGATTGCGTCGACAGAAACTGCTCAAGTACGTAGTGTGGCGTTCTCACAACGACATGGAGCGGATCTAAACGCAAATGGCAATACCTGACTACCAAACGATCATGTTGCCGCTGCTGCAACACACGGCTGATGGCGAGATCTACACCGCACGCGGGCTAAAGGAAACACTTGCGGATCATTTTGGTCTCACAGTAGAAGAACGTGCTCAGATGCTGCCAAGTAGGCAACAAACCACGTTCCACAATCGAGTTGCTTGGGCCAAGACGTACCTTCAGCGATCCGGGCTGCTGGAGAACATCCGGAGAGGACACTTCACGATCACGGATCGAGGTCGCGAAGTCCTCAACTCATCCGTTGATCGAATTGACATCGGTTTCCTTCGTCAGTTCCCAGAGTTCAATGAATTCCGTTCCGGTAGTACCTCGGAGTCAGCTGCGCCCAGTTCGCATGAAGACGAGAGTGAAGGCGGCGACCAGACGCCGGAAGAGGCACTTGAGACAGCATACAACCGCATTCGCGATGATCTTGTTGCCGAACTGTTGAATCAGATCAAAGCAATGTCGCCAACCTTCTTCGAGAAGCTGGTACTCGATCTCATGCTGAAGATGGGGTACGGCGGCGCAAGTGACGACTCCGCATCGTTAACGCAAGGTGGCTCCGATGAAGGTATTGACGGTGTCATTAACGAAGACCAGCTGGGGCTTGATATCGTCTACCTTCAGGCGAAACGATGGGAGAACCAAGTTGGCCGACCGGAGATCCAGAGGTTTGTCGGTGCATTGCACGGGAAGCGTGCACGTAAAGGCGTATTCATGACTACAAGTACATTTTCCAGTGCTGCGATTGAGTACGTTCAGACAATCGAGCCTAAGGTGATTCTCATTGATGGACGAAGACTCGGCCAACTGATGGTCGACTTCAACGCGGGCGTGAGTACATCACAAACTTATGCAGTCAAGCGAATCGACACAGACTACTTCACCGAAGATTAGTCAGGCACCTCTCACCGCATTGAAAAGGGCACCCGGCCAACTCGAAGGAGAGAGAAACCGGATGCCCCCGGTGTCCACCGCCGGGAATCGCCTAGGACAACTCAACCAGCGGCGAACTGAACCCCGTAGGGTCAAAATACTCCGCCGACGCTAAAACACGGGCCTTATGGCTCACCAAAGTCTCTCATCTCCGCCGCTTGATTTCACTTGTCGGCATCGGAAACTGGCGATTTTCGGCGCCGAACATGTTTTTCCTGCTCCAGCCATGCCACATTTTTCTCGCGGCCCTCTGTGGCATGGCCAATAATCGCCAGCAACAGATCATCGAGTTCCAGAACGCACAGATCGAGGCTTTGCTCAAACAACTCGGAAAGAAACGCCTGCTGCTCAACGACGACCAGCGTCGCCTGCTTGCCGTAAAGGCTCACGCCATCGGACGCAAGACTCTGCTGGAACTGACCACCATTGTCACGCCAGACACGATTCTGCGATGGCATCGAAGGCTCGTGGCCAGAAAGTTTGATTCCAGTGACAAACGTAAGCCCGGCCGGCCACGAATCCGACAGGTTATCGTGGATGCCATTGTGCGATTCGCAAAAGAGAATCCGACGTGGGGATACGATCGGATTCAGGGAGCACTGAAGAACATCGGCTACCACATCGCTGATTCCACGGTCGCCAATGTGTTGAAAGCTCACGGCATCGAGCCAGCACCCGATCGGCAGCGAACACCGGCATGGTCGACATTCCTGAAAGCACACTGGGACTCGGTCTTTGCGACGGATTTCACGACGGTCGAGGTGTGGACACGGAACGGGCTGATCACCTTCTACATCCTCGCAGTCATGCATCTGAAAATACGTCGTGTGCACATCGCAGGTATCACGCCGAGTCCGAATGCCACATGGATCAGACAGGTGTGCCGTAATCTGACAGACTGCGAAGACGGGTTTCTGAAAGAAGCTTCTCATTTGATCCTGGATCGGGACACCTGCTTCATCCCGATGCGTGGATTTATGGAGCAGCATACTGAGACCACAGCTGTCCTGCTGCCACCGAAGAGCCCCGACCTGAACGCGTACATGGAACGCTGGTTCAGAAGCCTGAAAACTGAGTGCCTCGACCGGATGATCTTTTTCGGACGCAGGTCACTGGAGAATGCCGTGCGTGAATTCGTCGAGCACTATCATGCCGAACGCAACCATCAGGGACTCGGCAATGAATTGATCCAGCCGGTCGATGAAGCGGATTCCGTCGCTGGCAGGATCAAATGCCGAGAACGGCTTGGTGGCATGCTGAAGTACTACCACCGTCGCGCTGCCTGACGAGCCTTGTCACGAGTCTGACGTGAAACTTCTGCAACGACGCTACGCGCCGACCGTGAAACATGGCCGATCTTGAGTGCCGTCCGTCGAGTTGGTCATCGACTCTCGGCTGAAATCGCAGCTGATTTCTGCTGCTATCTGCTGATTGTCAAAGAGCTTTGAGGTCGGTTCAGTTTTTTGACCCTACGGCGATGAGACTGGAGAAACAACAAGAGCAGAACGGAAACCGCGTTTGTCGGTGAGGCGGTAGCTCGATGATTCTTTAATCAAGGCTGAAAGTGTCGCATGAAGGATCATGCCAGATGGCTTCCGAACTACACTTCAGTTCGCATACCGCGACCGTGAAAGACGCGTCCATGCACAGATTCCGGAAACTGCAACTTTGCATTGCATCTCCGCCACACTCGACGTATCAGAAGACGGTGATCGTCCGGGCTTTGAACTGAAGTATGAAACCTGAATCAGTCTGCATTTCATGGGCGGTTTGTTTGCCTCGAATGCGGGTATATTCCACGATGGAAACTTTGAACTCTTCAACGCCAGATTTGCCCATAACTGAATGACGACACAGGCGGATAGGCTGGCTCTGACTTTGCCCATTCATCGCCTGACAACGAACAAGTTTGGAATAACGATTCCTGAAGTGCCGCTCAAGACAGCCAAAGTCGATGAGCCCATGTTGGACCGTGAATTTCGTAGCGACGACGGCGGGCAGGTCTGTTACCCGCCGAGTCAGACCGGCGAAGGAAAGGCGTCATAAGAGTTGTCCATGCGATGAGGCTCTTTCAGATCGGCACGGCGAGCAGAAGAGGGCGATGAACGGGATTCGGTTCCGCAGTTTTGACCGGCCACAGAGACCGCAGGTAAAGTCATAGCCCCCAAGTGCGGGGGGAGCGGGTTTCGGATTCAGTCGCTGTGAGATCGCAACGGGGCAACCATTCAGGCGGTTCGTGATGGTGCTGCTGGCTATACGGGTTGAGCCGCGCAACTTTCATGCTGAATGCTGATAAACCACACAAAACTGGTGAGAACACACAGGTCGGGCTTCCGCACACCCGGTCTGCACACCTATTATTTAGTAACAAAGTTCAGGTGTTGCGCGTTTCGCGCCCAGATGTGCCTGTAATCAGGGCACGCTTGTTTGAGTATTGAGTCGATCATGGCTTCCGGGAACAACCTCATTGATGGATTGATCGGGAATGGCCCGGCGATGCAGGAGGTCTACCGGATCACTCGGAAGGCCGCTCCTTCGAATGCCACCGTCCTGCTGACGGGTGAAACCGGCACCGGCAAGGAACTGATCGCAAGGGCTCTGCACGAGCTGAGTCCACGTGCCAGCGGGCCATTCGTTCGAGTCAACTGCGGCGCACTGTCCGAAAGCCTGCTCGAAAGCGAACTCTTCGGCCATATCAAAGGAGCGTTCACCAGCGCTCATGAAAGCCGGACCGGACGCTTTGAAGCAGCTCACGGTGGAACCGTCTTCCTGGATGAAATCAACTCGGTCAGTTACCAGCTGCAGGTGAAACTGCTGCGTGTTTTGCAGGAGCATGAATTTGAACGCGTGGGGGATACGAAGACGATTCAGGTGGATTGCCGAGTCATCGCAGCGACGAACGTCGACCTGATTGACGAAATCGATGCAGGACGCTTCCGAGACGACCTGTACTACCGTCTGAACGTTATCCCCATTGATCTGCCTCCGCTAAGAGAACGTTCGGAAGATGTTCCATCACTGGTCGACTTCTTTGTGGAACGCTACTCGACAGAAACTCAAACCGAAGCGAGGCAGTTTTCACCTGGAGCCATGCAGCTGCTGGCTCAGTACCGCTGGCCGGGAAACGTTCGCGAACTACAGAACTACGTCGAACGAGCGATGGTGCTGGCGAATTCCGCAACAATCGATGTGGACGACTTGCCGGAACACGTTCGCGGAATTCCAGTCGTGCGAACGGCTCGCGTTAACGTGGATTCGATTGAAACGCTTTGTGCCGATCTGGTTGGACGCACCGTGTCGGAGGCTGGCCCGGATTCCAATGAACTGTATTCTGCCGCCGTGAGTCGCGTCGAACGCGAAATCATTCTGCAGGTGCTTCGTCAATGTCAGGGCGTCCAGACTAGAACGGCTGCTCGTCTGGGAATCAATCGCAACACGCTGCATAAGAAGATTGAAGAACACAATCTGCACGACGAATCGCGTTAAGGCCGTCGAATGTTTGGCAGGTCTGCCATTCGTCAGTACGCTGACTCGTAATGACTGCTTCATCGCATCAAGACCAAAGCTGTTCCACTGAGGAACGACCTCAAACCCCGGCGGTCAGTCGGCGTCTCGTGATTGTTCTGACAATACTGCTTTGCTTCACGAGTCTGGCGACCGGAACCGGTCTGTGGTTGAGCGGAATCCGTTTTTCTCAATGGTGGTCCGGTCTCGCGCTGGAAAATCTTGCCAGTGTCTGGGCTTTCCTGCTGCATGTGGCGACCGGGCTACTGTCGTTAGTGTCATTCGTGTTGTTCGGGGCTGGCCATATCCTGCGAACGCGAGCCCACCGAAACCGAAGTGCTGCACGGCGTGGTTGGATTCTGCTGACGGCTTGCATCACCGTGATGGTTTCAGGGCTGGCATTGCTGCGAGTCGATGGCGTGGCGGAGCTTCGTCATCCGTTGAGCCGCTCCGTGGTGTATTGGTTGCATGTCGCGGTGCCTGCCGTTGCAGTGGTCCTCTACATTCGGCACCGACGACGTGGTCCCGCGATTCGCTGGCGACTCGGTGTCGCAGGTGCTTTCGGCGTTATAGCCGTAACGTTGATCTTACTGGCCGGCCAACAACTGTATTTTCGTGAAGCTCCGACATCTCCTTTATCGGTGACCGCTGCGACGTTTCAGCCGTCTCCCGCACGCACTGAATCCGGACGGTATATTGAAGCTTCGTCGCTCAACCGGGCGGCATACTGCATGGAATGCCATGCGGATGCTCACGCCGACTGGGCCGTGAGTGCTCATCATTTCAGTTCATTCAGTAACCCGGCATACCTGACGTCGATCAAGGAAGCACGTGAGGTTTTCAAGAAGCGAGACGGCGACGTCACTGCCAGTCGCTGGTGCGCCGGATGCCATGATCCGGTCCCGCTGTTCAGTGGCGAACTGGACGATCCCGACTACGACATGATCGACCATCCAACCGCATCGGCCGGGATTACCTGTTCAGTTTGTCATTCGATCACCGGCATTCCCGGCACGGAAGGGAACGCGAACTACACGATTGCGGCACCTCAGCACTATCCGTTTTCAACCAGCAGGAACCGTGTTCTGCAATGGGTCAACCATCAACTCATCAAGGCGCGACCAGCTTTTCACAAGCAAACGTTCCTGAAAGAATTCCACAGCACCGCCGACTTCTGCGCGGCCTGTCATAAGGTTCACATTCCGTACGAAGTCAGTCACTACCGCGAATTCGTGCGAGGGCAAAACCACTATGACAGCTGGTTACTCAGCGGTGTATCCGGGCACAGTGCACGCAGTTTCTACTATCCGGAAACTGCCACGTCGAGCTGCAACGACTGCCACATGCCGCTGAAGGACTCAGCCGATTTTGGGGCTCAGCCGTTTGATTCGGGCAACCAGCTGCAGATTCACAACCATTTGTTTCCGGCAGCGAATACGGCGGTCCCGTTCTGGGAAAGTCAGCAGGAAATCGTGGACGTTCAACAGGAGTTTTTGAAGAAAGCACTGCGAGTTGACATCTTTGGCATTCGACATGGCGATTCGATTTCGTCTCCACTGACAGCGCCACTGGGACCGGAAGTCCCCCTGCTCGAAAGCGGCGAAACATACCTTGTGGAAACAGTGATCCGCACGATGGACGTCGGCCACCATTTCACTCAGGGGACGACCGATTCCAATCAGGTGTGGCTGGAAGTCACGGCCCTGGCGGACGGGAAAACGTTTGCAGCGAGCGGCCAATTGAATGAAAAGAACGAGGTGGATCGCAACGCACACTTTATCAACAGCTTTTTGGTCGATCGCGACGGAAAGCGAATTGATCGACGCAACGTCCAGGACATCTTTGTGGCGCTGTACGATCACCAGATTGCGCCGGGAACGGCCCAGGTAGCACATCACCACCTTACAATTCCACCAGGCCTGGCGTCGCCCGTTACGGTGCGCGTGCGGATTCTGTATCGAAAATTCGATGAAGGCTTTCGGAATCTTATTTCAGAAACCGCTGCTGCTGCCGGACGCCCACTCACCAATGATGGGTCTCTGCCGGTCACAGTGCTGGCCAGTGACACGTTCACGTTCGGACCTGCGGACGATGGCCAGCCAGGATCGAGCGAAAAAGACCCGGTTGCACCGTGGGAACGATGGAACGACTACGGAATCGGAATGTTGCTAAACGGCCGAGCCACACTTCGGCAGGCTACCAACGCGTTTCATCAGGTAGAACAGCTGGGGCGTGTCGACGGACCATTGAATCTTGCACGCACTCATCTTGCAGCAGGCGGCGCAGAAGAAGTCCGACTGGCGGTGGATGCACTCAATCGAACCAACCTCCATGACAATCCAGCCGCCCATCCGTGGACAACACACTGGCTGGCCGGTCGTATTCAGCGGGAACTTGGTAATCTGGAATTGGCGGAATCCCATTTTCGAGCAATCATGGAGATGCAATCGGCGGAAATGACACGGCGAGGTTTCGACTTCAGTCGTGACTATGTCGTGAACAATCTCCTGGGACGCACCATTTTTGACCGGGCGCTGCAGCTTCGCGGACGGGACGATGTGGAGATCCGCGAACGACGGCTGCGAGACGCCGTGGAAGTGTTTCGGCGAACACTCACGCTGGACTCCGAGAACGTCGACGCTCATCACAACTTGTCGCAGCTCTACGCGCTCCTGGGAGATCCCAAACTCGCAGAGACTCATCGCAATCTGCATACTCGGTATCATCCGGACGATACAGCACTCGGACGGGCGGCAGCGGCAGCTCGCAGTCGATATCCCGCTGCAAACACCGCCAGTGAATCTGTGACGATCTATGAACTGCATGCGCCGGATTCCCGTGGCGAGGTGGATTGATTTTCTGATCGGCAACCTCAAAGATGCGGCCCATGAAGATGAGGATCACCAGGGCCATCAAAAAATCGGGCGGCACGTTCATCAACGTACCGGTCTGTGTCGTACTGCTCGTTCAATTCGCTGCGGCACAGACGCCCGCGAAATCCGTTTCATTCGTACCCGCGTTTGAACGATTCGCCAGACACGACGAGATCGATCAGAGAGCCGCGGGTGAACTGCTGGCGACGGAACTGAGTTGCATCGCCTGTCACAAATCGGCCAATGATTCACTGGCAGCAAAACGTGGGCCTCAGTTGAACGGTGTTGGCAACCGCGTGCAGCACGACTGGATGGCGCGATTCATTGCCGACCCTCAGGCAGTCAAACCAGGGACCACGATGCCTCAGATGCTGTCTGGCATCAGCGAATCCGAACGCAGCGAAGTCATCAGGAAGCTCACCGCGTTTCTTGCATCGCTCGAAGTTCCTTTTCCGGAAATCCGCGGCACAGGAGCGGTCCCTGTCCCGCATGAATTCTGGAATCATGGAGTCGAAGATCAGGGGCGAGTGTTGTTTCATCGGATTGGTTGCGTTGCCTGTCACGAACCGGACAAAACGTATGAAACCGTCCGTACGAAGCCGACTCCTCTGGACAAGATGCTGGAACAACTGGATCCGGAAGAACTGGCGGAATTTGGACTCGAAGCATCGGCGCGACGAGTCGATTCCGTGCCACTGGGAAACCTGGCGGACAAGTATACTACCCAGTCGCTCACATACTTCCTGATGTGGCCTCATCAGGTTCGACCTGCCGGACGGATGCCCGATTTTCAACTGGGCGTCGTCGATGCGGCCGATGTCGCAGCATGGCTGCTTCGCGAACGGCAACCGGAAATCAGCGAACCTGTTGAGCAACCAGAACAACCATCTGACGTCGAAGAGGGTCGGCAGTTATTCGTGTCGGTCGGGTGCGTTCAGTGCCATGATGTGGACTCGTTGAAACCGAAGTCGTCTGCGACTGCCTGGGAAAAGCTCAACCTCGACGCAACTCACTCCTGCGTACACAACCCGGCGTCCGGACAGCCTCGATTCGCCATCGACGATCAACAACGCATCACCTTGCGAGCAGCGACTGGCGATTCCGCCGAGAAGGAGACTTCGCCACTGCAGCAGACAATGCTGCAACTCAACTGCTACGCCTGCCACGAACGTGATCAGCAGGGAGGAATCGGTCGATACCGCAAAGCGTATTTTGAAACGTTCGGGCATGTAGACATTGGGGACGAAGGCCGGCTGCCTCCGCCTTTGACGGCCGTTGGACAGAAGCTGCACACAAAATGGATGGGTTCGGTGCTGGCTGGTAAGACAACAGTGCGGCCTCACATGAGAATCCGGATGCCCGTGTTCCCGCCTCGGCATTTAAAGAAGTTGCCTCAACTGTTTGCCGCTGCCGATCAGTCCAGGCCGCTGAAGAGCGAAGCGGACGTCTTCGGCGACCAGACGGGGCTGGCAGAATCCGGACGTCGACTTCTGGACACCGGCTGCGTGCAGTGTCACGCGTTGCGAGGAGAATCGTTGCCAGGAGTCGCGGGCGTCGATCTGGCGACCGTGGCGACTCGCGTGCATCCTGAGTGGTTTTACAACTTTCTGCTGGATCCAGGGAAACTCAAGCCGGGCACGCGAATGCCGACGTTCTTTCCGAACGGAAGGAGCCAGAATCCTAAGGTGCTGGACGGCGACGCGGATCGACAGATTGCGGCAATCTGGGCGTACCTCAAAACCGCCGACAAACATGCTCTACCGGACAAGCTGGAACAGGCTCGTTCCGCAAGCTACGAACTCATCCCGACCGATCGTCCCATTCTGTTGCGAACATTCATGAAGGACGCTGGCACACACGCTTTGGCGGTGGGGCTTCCGGAGAAACTCAGCTTCGCCTTTGATACCGAACAGTCTCGACTGGCGCTGGCCTGGAAAGGTCGCTTTCTGGACGCTCAGGGAACATGGTTCGTTCGGTTCGCTCCGGAAGCCGATCCATTGGGGACCAAACCGTTCCACTTTCCCCCGGGGCCGGTCTTTGCCGCACTGGACGACGACCAATCTGCATGGCCTGTGGATTCCGATTTGACAGGCAATCGGCCCAGCAGATTCGTGGGCTATCGAATCGACAGCGAAGGAATTCCCACTTTTCTGTATCGATCGGCTGGTTGTGAAATTGAAGATCGCATCGTGGCGAGTGGCGAGGATTCACTTGCGCGACAACTCACCGTAACCCGGACGGAACCTCTGAGGACCAGGATCTGGCTTCGTCTCTTCACGGGAAGTGAACTTAAACTCAACGGCGCATCGTGCCGTTCAGGTGATGGAAGTGGCGTGACCGTTGACGCTGCTCCAGACACAACAGGCATCGTGGTGGAAACGGATACCCTGCAGGAATGGCGAATTCCGGTCACGCTCGACAAGTCAGCCACGATCAAGGTGGAGTATCGATGGTAATCGCTCAGCTGGTTCTGCGTTTCGAACCCACCATTCAGTGTCGTCCGGCGCAGCCCGTCGTACGAATTGTGTGCATGCTACTGCTTTGTCTGTCCCCCGTAACGCTGATGGCAGGCGAAGAAGATTACTACCGCATGATTTCAGTGGCGACGTCGGAAGCTCCCACGACGTCGCGGTCAAAACAGTGGAAGCCGGCACCCAACGGCCTGGCTCTGGAAGTGAGCGGCCTGGAAGTGCTGGATGACCGTCGAGTTGCCGTGGCGATTCGAAAAGGTGAAATCTGGTTTCTGGATGGGGTCTACGACGATCCGCCGCGTAACGTCACTTACCACCGTTTCGCATCCGCTTTACACGAACCACTCGGCCTGCTGAGACAAGGCGACGTCTACTACACCGTGCAGCGCAGTGAACTCACGGGCATACGAGACACCGATGGCGACAACGTCGCCGACGAATATCTCACTGTGGCCAAGGGCTGGGGAGTCACCGGCAATTACCACGAATACGCCTTTGGCCCGGAACTCGATCGCGACGGAAACCTGTGGCTGACTCTGAATATCGGAATGGGGCTGTCGAAGGAGCAAAAGGGTCGCACTCTTCCGGACGCCGCCTTCGGATATCGCCAGGGTCGCTGGCGAGGATGGGGCATGAAGGTCACTCCCGATGGAACACTCAAACCGGTCTGCGCTGGAATGCGTTCGCCATGCGGCATTGGAGCCAACGCCGACGGCGATATGTTCTATACCGATCAGCAGGGCAACTGGGTGGCAACGAACTCACTGCACCACATGCGTGAGGGTACATTCTTTCATCATGTGGAAGCACTGGCATCGATGAACCTGCCTGGTTCACCACTTCAGGGCATCGATAAGGTAAGTGGAGGCATGGCGTACCCGGAAGCCGTGCAGAGATTCCCTCAACTTACGCCACCTGCCGTCTGGTTTCCGTACAAGAAGGCCGGACAGTCAAGTACCGACATCATGCTGGACGAGAGCGGCGGCAAGTTTGGTCCGTTCGCCGGGCAGCTGTTTGTTGGTGAGTTCACTCAGGCCAGCATCCACCGAGTCTTCCTGGAAAAGGTCGGCGGTGAATATCAGGGAGCGTGTTTTCCATTCCGATCGCGGTTCGCTTCGGCCGTCCTGCGGATGGACCAGGGAACGGATGGCAGTATGTTTGTCGGGTTGACCAACCGTGGCTGGAGTAGTCTCGGCACCGCATCCTACGGGCTGCAACGATTGGTATGGACAGGAAAAGTACCGTTCGAAATCAAAGAACTCAAAGCTCGTCCGTATGGATTCGATGCGGTGTTCACTCAACCGGTCGATCCCAGAACGGCTGGTTCAATCGATTCGTGGAAGGCTGCCAGCCACACGTATCTGTATCATTCCAACTACGGCAGCGAAGAAATTCAGAAAGATAAACTCAAGATCACGAAAGCCGATGTCTCCGACGATCGACTCACAGTGCAGCTGCATATCGACGGGCTTCGAGAGCTCTTCGTACATGAGATCGTTGCGGATGGAGTCCGCAGTGCTTCCGGGGCTCCCGTGCTTCATCCGTACGCCTGGTATACCTTGAATCGAATTCCTCGCTGATGTAGCAACGAAGGGCAATGGAAAATGGAGAAATGGAGAACAGAGGCATTCGGAAACTTTGTTGGACCATAACCCCCAGCTGTTATGGCGAGCAGCGCGACGTCAGTCCGCTGAGAACAAAAAATTGGTCAATGATGACTCGCCTGATCCTGTTCCAGTGAAACGCGTTACGCGTCCAGGATCGGATCCTGATCGCATGAATCAAATCGGCACTGCTGAATAAGCCAGCAGTCGCACACGCCAATGTCTCAAACAAGTGCCGCCACAATGACAGATCATCCGATACGATTTGCTATCGTCGGTTGTGGCCGCATGGGACAGGTTCATGCGAGCAGACTGATGCGCGACGATCGTTCGGTCGTTGTTGCTGTCTGCGATGATAATCAAAACATCGCTCAGCAGCTTTGCGATAACTTCGCACCTGACGCAGCGGTGCTGCCGGACCTGACAGCTGTCCTCGGATTCGACGTGGATGCTGTTGTGATCGCCTCACCGACGGCGTGCCATTATCAGCAGATTTCTTCTGTCATTGAATCCGGTCGTCACGTGCTGGCGGAGAAACCGCTCGCCAGAACTCATGAGGAGATTCGGCAGCTGATCGCATTGTCAAAAAGACATCCGGAGACGGTTTGTGTGCTCGGATACCAGAGACGTTTCTGGCGAAACTATCAGTTTCTGCGTGAGCAGGCTCAGTCGCGTGCCTTGGGGCCGATCGTTGCCGTGACATTCGTCAACTGCGAGCGCTGGGAACCGACAATCAAAGGTACCTGGCGGGATGAGCCGGCCAGTAACTTCGGTGGATTTCTGGGAGATGCCGGAAGCCACAAGCTGGACGCCATTTTGTTCACGACAGGACTCCAGCCACACGACCTGTTTGCCCGCTGCCAGTCGGGAAGAAGCCACGTCGAAGTCAGTGCGTCCATATCGGGGATGTTCCAGGGGGACATCCCTTTCACTCTGGCATTCACCGGCAACGCCCATCATTACTACGAAGAACTTCTGATTCACTGCGAGAATGGTGATTTGATTCTGAGAAACGATAACGTGTTCATTGCTCAGCAGAACAAGCTGACCCAGGTGGATTTGCCCGCCAACGAATCCGGCCCGCAATCCATTTCCAATCCCGTCACCGGAATGCTGGATGTTCTGACAACCGATGCTGAAAACCCGTCGCCGTTTTCAAGTGCTTTGCCGGTTCTGGAGATGACACAGGCGGTCCTTGATTCCTCAGCTTCGAAAGGCCTCGTGGAACTTGCACGGCCAGAGTGACGGGAACGAAATTCGTAGTGGCCACCTTACACGACTCTAAAGCGCGTGTGGCTCGACACTGCCAGTCAGAAACTCAGTGTGTTGTTCAACCGTTGCCTTCCAGTTCGGACGCTGCTCCTCCTTGAGGAACTGTAGTGTAGCTTGAAGCCGGCGTTTGAAATCTGTGGTGGATAGACGCTCACTGAATTCACCGGGCCCTGCCTCACTACGATTGCCATAGAACTTCATGTCCACCGGGACGACCAGCCACGCTCTATCGGTGAAGATGGTTGGCTTCTGCCCATGCCACGTCCAGCGAGTTGGCGCGGGGAGGTACATCAGGATCAATTCACCGGGATCGTTTCGCGTGAGGCCAGGAACATACATGTATTGATTTGTCAGATCGTCACCACCGAGATGCGGTGTAAGTTCTCCCAATGACCTGACACTATCACCGCCAACATTCGGAAAGGATTGCGAGTTATTGGCGTCCTGCCAGTTGTAGATAGCAGTATCGAGGACCTTATGGCAATAAGGCTGTCCGGAAGAATCTGTCAGGACCGTGGCATAAAAGACAATCGCAGCGCCAAACATGACCGGTACGAATGCAAGTATGATAATCGTCCGCTTCGTCTTTGACGCCATTTGACACCTGCCGTGCGACACCACAGTTCGGGAGTCCGCAAGGAATTCCTGCAACTCCAATACGAGCCCCATTTTTGCTCCCAGCCATCGCCGAGTGCAACCCGATGGCTACCGAGAACATCGTCGCATGAGTTCTCTCAGCAAGTTGCAAAGCTGCACTGCTGGTAGAATTGGCTTCGTGAGATTCGTGCGAACATCATGCCTTTGTCCGACCATGCATCGTCACCTGCCCCGTGACTACCAGAGAGACTCGATGGCGTATCGCTATTCGGCTGGCTCCTTCTTCGATAACCTTCTCGCGAGTCTATGTACTGACAGTTGCCAAACCATTCGGGCCAATCATGGAAACAGACGAACCACAGAATCGAATTCGAGATCTCACAGCAGTCCAGTGCCGAGTCATCGGGGCGCTGATGGAGAAGGCATATACAACGCCGGATCAGTATCCGCTCACGCTGAAATCGCTCACGTCGGCCTGCAACCAGAAGAGTAATCGTGATCCTGTCACGAACTATGATGAAGGAGCAATCCTGTCGACGCTGGACGACCTGCGTGAAATGTCACTGATCGCTGAAGTCTTCACGGATGGAGGGCGAGCGGCTCGATACCGTCACTACATGCGATATCGGTTCGACTTCACGGAGACTCAGTTCGCAATTCTGGCTGAGTTGATGCTGCGAGGCGAGCAGCAACCGGGCGAACTGCGGACTCGGGCGAGCCGGATGAAGCGGATTGAATCTCAGGACGCGCTGCGCAGTGACCTGTCGGAACTCCAGGAGAAGGGGTTCATCACCGCCAGCGGGCCACTTGACCGACGAGGCATTACGGTGGACCACACCTTCTATCCGGGCGCGTCCACCGATTTGTCGCCTCGACAGGAACATCGCGAGCCTGCTGAAGTGGATCAACCAGTGGAAGCCCACGCTGACGTTGCACAGGATCAGCTGCAGGAACTGCAGACTGAACTGGCCAGACAACGGCAGGAACTGGATGAACTCAAGCTGAAGGTCGAACGGCTTGAGGATTTGATGAGGTAACACGGTACCTACTCTGATCGTCCACGAGTCTACGTTCAATCACGGTGGGTATCACCGGTTCTCGAACCGGTGTGCCAAAAGGCACAAGAGGCGGCTCCGGAAATGCCTCTTGTCGCTGCGCGACCTCGGTTCAAGAACCGAGGCTAACCGTGCGTTGGACGCCTTGCCGCTGACGGAGTGGGCTTCAATACACTACTCAGATGTGACGTCGGTATGAAGATCGTTGTCGCGGCACCAGATCCTGATTTCGTTCAGGAATCGTTCGCCAAACTGTTCCAGTTTCTGGTGTCCGATTCCGTACGTCTCCAGCATTCCGGTTGTTGTTGTTGGCCGCATCTTTGCCAGTTCTCTCAGAGTAACATCGCCGAAAACGACATACGGCGGTACACCTCGCTCCACGGCGAGTTCCATACGGACGCTGCGTAAGTGTTCAAACAAGGGCTGATCGACGCCATCCCAGCGTTCCACAGCCGCCACACTTTGTTTGCGAGGCCGTGGGCGGGTGAGTGAAACATCCAGTTCTCCCTTCATCACTTTCCAGCCATTCGGCGACAGTTTCAGGACGGGGTGTTCGCCGTCCCGAATCAACAGCTCGTGAGCGATGAGCTGGTCAATCCAGTTTCGCACGACGTGTTCGGATTCGTCTTTCAGTAGTCCCCAGGTGCTCAGTTTGTCATGACCGTTCCCAAGAATCTTCTTGTTTCGTGATCCTCGCAAAACCTGACACGTGTAGCTTGCGCCGAATCCCTGATTCTGTCGGTACACGCCGGACAGAATCTTTTGGGCAACGACGTTGCTGTCGGACACGGTTTCTGTTTCTTCCATGCAGATGTCGCACGCGCCGCAGTTCTTTTCTTCCAGTGTCTCTCCGAAGTGTCGGCAGATATGGACGTGTCGACACAGGTGACTGATGCAAAAGGATTCCATCCCAGCGAGCGCGGCGCGTGAAGCCGCTCGGTTCTCTTCCGTCTCCGACTGATCGATCAGAAACTCCCACGTACTGACATCGCGACCGGAAAAGAAGAGCCAGCATTCGGCTTCCAGGCCGTCACGTCCGGCTCGACCACTTTCCTGTTGCCACGCTTCGACACTGCGCGGCATTTCCGCGTGAATGACAAACCGCACGTTACTCTTATCGATGCCCATGCCGAACGCCACGGTGGCAACGATGATGTCGATCTCGTCATTGATGAAAGCATCCTGATGCTTCCTGCGAACGTCGGCGTCCAGTCCGGCGTGGTACGGCAGCGTGCGGTATCCCAGAGCATTCAACGCCGTACTGGTATCCTCGACGTTACTGCGGCTGATGCAGTAGATGATGCCGGAACTACCCTGATGCTTCTGAAGAACTTCGCGTATCTGGCTGAGTGCCTCATGACGGCGTTCGACTCGGTAGATGAGATTCGGGCGATCGAATGAACCGACCAGAACTTCTGGATTGTGGAGTTCCATCTGCTGGCAGATATCACTGCGGACGCGTTCGGTGGCTGTCGCCGTAAACGCGTGAAACGACACATCTTTGAATGCTGACCGCAACAGGCTCAGCTGCCGGTATTCCGGGCGAAAATCATGGCCCCAGTGGCTGATGCAGTGGGCTTCATCAATGGCGATGAAGCTGATCCTGGTTTGCTGAAGAAATCGGATGGTCGATTCCTGAACCAGTCTTTCCGGGGCTGCGAACAGCATCTTCAGCTCCCCGGAACTCACACGTTGAGCCACCTGCCGTCGCTCTGCAACCGACAGCGAGCTGTTGACAAACGCGGCAGGCACCCCGCAGGCGGTGAGTGCATCGACCTGGTCCTTCATCAGCGCGATGAGTGGGCTGACGATGATCGCCATTCCTTCGCAACATACGGCAGGCACCTGATAGCAAAGTGATTTGCCTCCACCGGTTGGCAGGACAACGACGGAATCACGCTTGTGCATGACCAGCTGCATGGCTTCCTGTTGCAGCGGGCGAAAGTCGTCATAGCCCCAATATTGTTTCAACGCCGACTGCAATTGCTGCGTCGACTGATCCTGCGTTGAGGCGGTTGAAGTAGAAGACGACACAGGAAGAATCACGCTGGTGATGGGATGTGAGTCAGGTGCGAGGCATGTTATCTGTTGTCCCGCTGCAGCAGAACCGATGAGCATTGAGTTTCTGCAAAGCCACGGGCAGCGTTCGCGTGAAACGGAGCCTCCTGCTCAGGTAGACTGTACCGATTAGCCAGTACCTGCATAACAAGAACTCGGCAATGGCTATGGTTCTGCAACACGCATCTGGATTCTCAACCGATGACCTGTTTTCTCTCTACTCGAATCCGGTGGTTTAGGGCATTCATGGTGGTTCTCTTGGCACATACAGAAATGGCGGCTCATGCCGCTCAACATCGACTGTACTTTGGAACGTACACTCAAGGTGACAGCGCCAGTGACGGCATTTACACAGCTGTCTTTGATGATTCGACCGGACGACTCACCGAACCCGTTCTGGTTGCCGCGACAGAGAATCCGTCGTTCCTGGCCATCCATCCAACTCAACCCCTGTTGTACTGCGTCAACGAGCTGACGGAGTTCGACGGGAAAGCACAGGGTGCTGTGAGTGCGTTTCTGGTCGACAAGGATTCTGGCAGCCTGAATTTCATCAACCAACAGCCCAGTGGTGGTGGAGCGCCCTGTCATCTGAACGTGGATGCCGGCGGGCGATTTGTTCTTGCTGCGAATTACATGGGAGGCAACACGGTGGTCCTGCCGATCGGTGAAGGCGGCGGGCTCGCCGAGGCCAGTTGCCTGATTCAGCACGACGGGGACGGCCCTGACAAACAACGCCAGGAAGCACCTCATGCCCATTCCGTCAATCTCAGTGCCGACAACAGCAAAGCATACGTGGCGGATCTGGGAACAGACCGAATCTGGATCTTTGACTTTGACGCTCGGAGCGGACAACTCACCCCAGGGTCTCCTGCATATGCAGAAGGAGTGCCCGGAGGAGGACCACGACACCTGACGTTCCATCCGGCTGAGAAGTACGCGTGGTCAAACAATGAAATGACGGCAACGGTGATGGGCTTTCATCGCGATCCGCAGACAGGTGGACTCGAACGCTTCCAGGAATTGTCCACGTTGCCAGAGGATGACACGGGACGCCGCAGCACAGCCGAATGTCTCGTGCATCCGTCCGGGAAGTTCGTCTATGTCAGCAATCGTGGACACGACAGCATTGCTGTCTATTCGGTGAACGACGACGGGCGACTCAACACGCTACAAATTCAAAAGACCGGTGGTGAGGAACCACGCAACTTCTTCATCATGCCGGACGGAAGATGGCTGCTGGCCGCCAACCAGAATTCTGATTCCATCGTGGTCTTTCGAATTCTGAACGATGGCACCCTGGAAAAAACACCAGAACAGATCACCGTCGGCCGACCGGTCTGCATTCGACGATGGCACGGACCACAATAAAGTCGTCTTCGGAAATCCTCCCAACGCCCCGGATACATCTGCACGAACCGCAGGTGACGTTACTCCATGGATGATCCTAACGACACTAAAGATGCTGCCGATCTCCTCAGGCAGACATGGCAGAAGGCGGGTGTTCATCCAGAGCCACACATGGCCGTAATCCTGGGATCCGGATTGCGAGGAGCTGCTGAGGATGCTGTTGCTGCGGGAGCCACGGCGATTCCCTACGCCGATGTCCCGGGTATGCCGGTTACTCGAGTTGCCGGGCATGCAGGTCGATTTGTCGCGGGAGGCACCAAACTGCCGCATACCGTTCTGCTTCAGGGGCGGTCACATCTTTACGAAGGCTGGACAGTTCACCAGGCCACGTTTGCTGTTCGATTGCTTGCGCGTCTCGGTGTAAAGAAGCTCATCGTCACCAACGCCGCTGGTGGAATCCGATCGGGAATGAATCCCGGTGATCTGATGCTGATCGCCGATCATCTGAGTCTGGCAGATCTCAGCGATCTTGCAGCAGACGACCAACCTTCAACGATCTATCGACGACCGACTGCGTTATGGGACGAGAAGCTGATTGCGGTAGCGACAGGGATTCCAACTCCTCTCACTGTTCATCGCGGTTGTTATGCGATGGTGGCGGGCCCCAACTACGAAACTCCGGCGGAAGTTCGAATGCTCAGCGTGATGGGAGTTGATGCTGTCGGGATGAGTACCGTGCCTGAGGCAATCGTGGCTTCACGACACGGCATGTCTGTTGTTGGTGTTTCATGCATCACCAACGCCGCATCGGGTCTCACTTCAACGCCATTGAATCACGAGGAAGTCGGAGAAACAGCAGCCAGTATCGAAACGGAATTCATCAGCTGGCTCTGGCAATTGCTGAAGCAACTGGGACCGTCTCAACACAGAAATTGATCAGTTGCCTATTTGCCCGCCAGCTCAGGGAACGCGGCAGCCAAATCCAGTTCGTCCCCCGTCTTTGTCTGTTCTTCGCGCAATTGATCAAACAACGTCTTCTGCAGTTCCAATCTGTCTGGCTGATCGGAAAGGTCGTGCATCTCCCGTGGGTCAGACTTCAGATTGAACAGCAATCGTTTGGAGATCTTCGGATACAGAATTAACTTGTCATCGTTGACGGTAATCATGCGTTGATGATCGGTGTAGGCTCCGTACGCCGTACCCCGCTTGTCCGTACGCTCTTCATTCAAGGCACTCAGCAAACTGTCAAACTGCACGTGGTCCGGACGGTCGGCACCGGCCAGCTTTAACGCCGTGGCCATCACGCTTTGAAGATAAATGCGACGGTTGTTGGTCTTGTTTGCGGGGGCAGAGGGACCGCAAACGACAAACGGCACACGCACGCTGTGATCGTACATGTTCTGTTTGCCAAGCAGGCCGTGATGACCGCATGCCAGGCCATGATCGGCGGTAAAGAAGATCCAGGTGTTGTCCGCCTGGCCGGTTTCCTCCAAAGCGTCCAGGATGCGACCAATCTGTTCATCCATGTGTGTGATGATGGCATAGTATTCCTGGCGATTGACCTGCACGGCATGTTGAGTTCTGGGGAACGGAGCCAGCTTTTCGTCACGGATGCGGTTGCTGCCGATGTCATACGGATACTCTGGCAGAAAGTCGGCCGGCATACGAATCTGATCGGCCGGATACTGATCGACAAACGACTTCGGTGACTGCCGAGGATCATGAGGCGCGTTGAATGCGAGGTACATGAAGAACGGCCGTTCATCGGTCTGAGCGATCTTCATGTAGTCCACCGCGTCGTTACCCAGTACCTCACTCCAGTGAGTGCCACCTTCCCAGAATCCACCTCGTTCCCGATCCCAGGGAACCCAGGAATGATCGTCGACTGACTGAGGCCGATTGTAGCCAGCATCCGTTTGCTTCGGCATGCCGCCTCGCACATGCCGCGTGACTTCAAAGACCTCCGGAGCCGGAACTTTGACGTGCCATTTTCCGGAAAAGAACGTCTGATATCCCTGAGCGGCCATGAGCTGCGGCCACAGCTTCTTCTGAGGAACCCACGTCTTCCTCAGATTTGTTTCCGCTTTCTTTGCATTCCACAGAAATCGACCGGTGACCATCATCGTCCGACTGGCCACGCAAACCGCTCCATGCCATCCGCCCTGGTTGTAAGCATGAGTAAACGTGGTACCTCGCTTGACCAGTCGGTCGATATTCGGCGTGCGAATCTGATCGTTTCCGGTGGCATGCACCGTATCAAACGCCTGATCGTCCGCAAAGATGAAGAGTACGTTGGGTTTGCCAGTCGGCTCCGCAGCCGCAGCCTTCGGGACGACCGCAAGACCGCAAACGAAGATCAACGCCCAAGGTGCTGCCAGCGACTGCGTGTACTGCAACAGAGCCAGTCGATTGTCTTTCCGTGAGTCGATGGAAATCTGAACCATGAACAATCTGCTTTCATTGGGAGGCGATTGGTTCACAAAGGCTCCTCGACGCACGACCACAAGTCAACAGATGAGAGATCGCCAATCAGTCTTCATTCACAGTGGAGCGCGTCCCGTTACAGGACGTCGTTGCTGTCGGATTGACCACAGATGACACGGAAGACACGGATGGCAGAGGCGAATTCAGGGTTGTCTTGATTGCGATTTTCTGTGTCTTCTGTGTGATCCGTGGTCAAAACAACAAGCAACCTATATCCCACAGGACCTGCAATCGTCAGTGGGTTGAAGCGGGGCTGCTCGCCGGGTCTTCATGGTCAGTAGTGACCTGCGGCAATGCTGAACTTGTTTCTTTGGTTATCCGTTACCGAGACACTTTGCGAGGTAATCTCGCGAGCGAGTGATTTCTGCGGTGACCTGTTCGGTGGTTTCGAGGATCGGGATGCCTCGTGGGACCGGGTGCATGAAGATTTCTGTCCAACCGTCGTAGTTGATATCCTTCAATGCCTGGAGCAGCGGAGTGAAGTCGAGTTCACCGCGTCCAGGAAGCTGCAGCAGTTCTTCTTCTTTGGGCAGCTTCTTCATGCAGCCGTGTCCATGCTGCCAGCAATAGAACATTTCGATGCGGTTGCCGAGTGTTCGGATGAGGTCGGACAGCATCGTTTCATTCTGTTCCAGGTGATACGGTGCCAGTGCGATGCCCAGATGATCGTTGTCGCACAGTTCGACAAGCCATTTTAGTGAATCCGGCGACTGGATCAGATTATTACCGTGGTTTTCGATGGCAATCGTCACACCGTTTTCTGCGGCTGCCTCCAGATGCGGCTTCATTTGCTCCGCGAAATTCCGCACGGCCTGTTTGAGATCGTCTCCTTTCAGACCTCTGGGACCAACGCCACCGGTCACGATGGTGGGACAGCCAAGTCGTTTGGCAAGTTTGAACTCATCCTTCAGACCGAAGGGGCCCAGCACATACTGAGTCAGACATCCCAGGCGGACGTCATGAGCTCCCAGTAGATCGGCAAAAGCGGGTTCGCCCATCTGATCAAGTTGCTCACGCTGGTTGCCATGTCGCTTCGGCCAGATGTCGATGGCTGTCGCGCCCGTCTTGCTGACTTCCGGCAGGATCTCCTCGATCGCCGTGTAGCCGTACATGCACGATCCAACAATGTACCGAAGCTGAAACTCAGAAGAGTCGTCATCAGCGATGGTCAGCGGCAATGTGCCGGCCAGTGCGGTTCCCACAACGGCTTTGTTGAAACTGCGACGTGAAAGATCGGGAGCAGAGGTAGCCATCGATTTCTCCGAGGACTTTTCGAGTGGTTTCAAACGGGCACGAGTCTACTCGTCGCTTCCCAGACAGTAGAGGTATTCCTGACGATCAGCATCCGCTCCATGTGCCACTCGAACATAGATGCGGCTGTCACAGAAGACCGGCGTGGAGTAGACCGTACCATTCAGCTCGTTCTTCTGCAGCAGCTTGAACTCTTCCGGCGTCGCGGTGAATACAAAAGTCGTCCCGCCTTCATTCGTGACAAAGATGCGATCTCCGACGAGGACAGGTGAACTACTCACGGTTCCACTGAGTCGTCCCTTCCAGAGTTCTTCTCCTGTGGCAGCGACGCGACATGTGGCGATGCCCGTGTCGAGAACGGCGTAGAGGTGTTCCTCGTGAACCAGCATTGAAGGTACATAGTTGCGTACCGGTTGTTTCCAGACCAGCTTTCCGGAACCATCCGCTGCGACGGCGGAGATGTGGTTTTCAGGATAGCCACCACTCGTGAAGATATGCGTTCCGTCCGTGACTGTTGATGTCACGCATTCAGTGGTTGCTCCTTCCACTTCCCAAAAAGACTTTCCAGTGAGCGGATCGAAACTGCTCACCAGATCACAGCCCGTCATCAGCAACTGATCTCGCCCGGCGATCTTCAGGATGATGGGCGACGGATAGTTGGGCTTCTCCGGCCGCTCATGCTTCCATTCGATATCACCGGTGTCGCGGCGAAGTGCAGCGATGGCTCCGCCGCCCTTGTTGTCTGCCGACACAATCACCAGATCACCGTAGATGGCTGGCGAACTCCCGTAACCCTGGTGCACGACGTAGTCAGAGATCTTTGTTTGCCAGATGACTTCGCCGGCCGCGCTCACAGCCGATGTGTAGACCGCCCCGGCATTCAGAAAGTTGACGAAGATCAGTGAACCGTCGTGTGCAGGAGTCGTGGAAGCGAGCGTCGATTTCTTATTCCCTTTGGTCGTGAAACCACCCTGATGCACAGGAGTCGACCAGACCTCTTTGCCGGTCGCTCGCTCGACACAGATCAGAAGCTGTTCTTCTTTTGAGTCGTCGGCAGCAGTGATGTAGACAAAGTCACCGACGACAATCGCACTACCATGGCCATGTCCTGGAATTGGAGTCTTCCATAGTACGTTCTCTGTGTCACTCCAGTTCAGCGGAGGATTCTGATCGGCCGCGGCGATGCCATCACGATTCGGCCCGCGCCACCATGGCCAGTCTTCACCAAGGCAATGGGGACCGACTGCGAGGGCTAACACAAAGGCAGACGGGCACACGATGTTCCACATTCGACCACGCATAAACAACAACCTCTCTACGAAGACGCATGACATCTGCTTGCGATGCCAATTCCAATCCTGTCTTCAGCGGCAGGATACGTCCAGAGATTGTTACGAGGTTCGCAGGGAATGCAAATTCTCGGCGGCCTGGGGACTATTCCGCTTCAGTCTCAGCTGAAGCTTCAGGCTGCACATCGCGTAACTTGCGACGAAGCAGCTTGCCGAGGAAGTTCCTCGGCAGACCGTCCGGGCAATGTTCAATAATGCGTGGACGTTTGTGAGCGGAAAGGTGTTCTTTGCACCAGGCCTGGATTTCTTCTTCGTTCCACAGCTTCTTCGATTCCATCACCAGAAACGCTTTGACGACTTCGCCTCGCTTCTCGTCAGGAACTCCGACGACGGCGGCTTCGGCAACTCCAGGGCAGGTCAGCAGGATTTCCTCAACGTCCTGCGGATACACATTGAATCCGGACGTGATAATGAGGTCCTTCTTGCGCTCCATGATCTTGTAGAAGCCGTTTGGAAGTCGCTTCGCAAGGTCGCCCGTGTAAAGCCATCCATCACGGATTGCTTTCTTCGTGGCTTCTTCGTTCTTCCAGTAGCCCATCATGACCTGAGGAGCCTTGACCAGAAGTTCGCCTGTTTCACCATCCGGCAGATCTGTCACTTCATCTTCGGAGGACACAATACGGCACTGAGTGTCAGGCATTGGTAACCCAATCGTGCCGGCTTCCGATTCCATGTAGAGTGGTCCGGCATGCGTCACAGGTGATGCTTCGGAAAGGCCGTAGCCTTCAACAACCAGACCGCCGGTGTGCGTGGCAAATTCCCTGGCGACTTCGACGGGCAGGCTCGCTCCGCCACTCATGACCCATTTGATGGAACTCAGGTCGGCCGGGTATTTCTTCAAATGAGCGTTCATGGCCACCAGCATCGCCGGGACGGCATGAAAGATCGTGGGACGCTGTTTTTCGATCATCCGAATGACCTTGCGCACATTGAAACGATGATCGAGATACAACGACGCCACACAGGCCGCACCACTGAGGATCGTGGCCGACAAACCGTAGCTGTGGAAGAACGGCAGCACAGCGAGCATGGATTCCTTGCCAATGACGCCACCCGCCCAGTAGTACTGCTGCCAGGCGTTGGCGACGAGGTTGCCGTGGCTGAGTGTGACGGCTTTCGGATCTCCCGTGGTTCCACCAGTTGCCAGAATGTAGGCGGGTTCGTCCGACTTCTGGACGACTCGTGGAGTCTTGACCGGAGTGGATTCCTTCATCTCATCCCAGAACCAGCCGACCGAATCGCTGACGGCCATCCACCAGCTGCCAACTCGTTTGCGACGCATCAGCAGGTAGCCGATCTGCTGAAACAGAGGCAGCCGAGGTCGCAGCGATACGTACAACGTTTGTTCGGGACGAGTCTCACCGGTAAGCAGATGAGCCAGCATGTCCAGACAAATGATGGTCTTGCAGTCAGTGAGCTTCAACAGTTTGTCGACGTCTTCGACGACTGACAGTGGGCTGATGGCGACAGCGATGCCCCCGGCGCGCCAGATGCCATTCAGGGCGATGATGTACTCCGGACAATTCGGCAGGAGGATTCCGACTCGATCACCTGGTTGAACCCCCAGTCGCTGCAGCATGTCCGCCGCGCGCATGGCGTCCAGGTTGAGTTCTTCCCATGACCACTCCAGATCGTTGTAGTGGCAGGCCAGCCGTCCCGGCATGAGTGTGGCCGCTCGGTCGAGCAACCCCCAGGCGGGGATGTCCGGGTATTCGAGAGACTGAGGGACTTCGAAGTCGACCTCAGGTGCTTCAGTGACCCCATCAAGAGCGAACGGAGAGACCGTCGACATAACTTCCCCACTTCCCAGTCACTCCACTGCGAGCAGTATTGTGACAACGAGGCCGATCCTGCTTCCATCCTGTCGCAGTCCCGTCCCCCGACGGCACCCAGTCAGTGCGGCAGATTAACCCAGAAAAAGCAGGTCGGTATTCTCGTATTGTGAGGCAGGTTGTTTTTCGTGCAGGACAGAAGTACGGACTTCCGGCCGACAAATCAGCTTGAATTCAGGCCACCCAGCGGTTGAAAACAGGCAAACAGTTCCTTTCGCACAATATGAGAACACTACGCAGTCTTGAACTATTCTTCGGCAAATGCAAGCAATACGCAGGAACGAATCCCTCCGACTTCAACGGTCCCTCAGAGATCTTCCTGAATTCTATGGAATCAGAGGGTTGTGAGGTCGGTTTCAGGGGATGTTTCAGATGTTCCGCTGGTCTATTCCTCAGAAATGACTCGGCTGGCACGATCAACCTCGCACCAGGCGGGACTGCTCTTGCTGAGAATCCGGATTCGGCTGTAAATTCCAGTGTCTGCCGAATCTGCGGACAGGAAGTCATCTATGAAATGTCAGCAATGCAGCACGGAAGCTCCCGCTGAAACAGACCCGGAAAGTGGACGCCTGCGCTGTTCGAAGTGCAAGGCATTCTGGGGGAGTGGATCCAGCCAGAGTTCGGCCGTTCGGCAGGCTCGCGATATCCTTCAGCGGTGGTCCAGCACCGACCTGCTGGATGAGATCTCCAGCTTCCCCTCAGTGCCCCCACTACCGGACCGAGCAACACCGGATTCAACTGCAACCTCAACCGCAGATGAAGTGGAGCCGGCTGCCATCACTGATCGCGACGCAAAGAACGATACGTCTGCGGATCGTGAGGATTCCGAAATCCTGAGTCTGGCGGAGGCAATCAAACAAACCACTGCAGACACATCCGAGGACGCTGATGACACGTCAGCAGACTCCGAAGAACTGAACAACGACGACAAGGTCGATCCTTTGCAGGCGGCCCCGTCAGAATCAGAACCGCAACTGGCAATCATCAGCGATGACGATACTCCGGCTCCGGACATTGAAAAGTCAAGCGCAGCGCCAGATGAAACTATTGTCGCCGGGATGACTCCAGCCGCTCAGAAGGCATCAATGAAACCCAATCGTCGACGTCTGACACGGATGCCCGTCAAACGGCGTCCGAAACAGACGAACAACGACGATTCGGTGAAACCAAAACTGTCGACGACACACTCCACAGCCACACAACAAGGAATGGACGCCGTGAAGAAGAAATACCGCGTCGACCGTCCGGGCGATCATGCTCCGCTCAGTGATCCTGCCGGCTCTCCAGTCGAAGCAGAAGCAACCGACCCGCGCGCTCAGGATGCATCAACCAGTCGGCGGTTCCGAATTGACAGCGCGACGAGCGTCAATGAACTGGCTGGCGGCGCACGAGTCCGTGGACAAGGCAAACCTCGTCAGCGTTTCATTGACGAAGCTCATGAATCGATGTCGCTGCGTGGCCCTCATTTCGAAGTGAATCCACCGAAACGTTCGAGTCTCACATCGCTGACCGGCCAGTTCCTGGCATATACAGGCGTCCTTGGCCTCACCGTGGGGACGGCCATCGTGATCTACGGTCACTTTGGAGGCATGTCCGAATACACGCCGACTGGCTGGCTCGTCACCACGGTCGCTCAGATGCTGTTGTTTCTGGGAGTGATCAACCTGGTTTCCGGCGGAATCGAGCAGAACAACCACGATGTCTCACACCGCATTAACGTCCTGGGCGAACAGCTGATGCGCATCGAGCAGGTCACCGAAACCGCGATGCGCGGCCCCAAAATCACTCCGGAACGCTACGCCGGAACCGCCAGCGAATCGACTCACCGAGAACGCGAAAAGGTCACGGTGGACGAACGGCGATAATTGTCGGGCAGGGACCAGAACCCTGCCATAGCGAATACCACCTGTTCCATTAGCGGTGTACGGAAGACACTGGAGGCGTTCCACAGACATGCCTCCTGTCGCGGGGCGACCTCGGTTCAAGAACCGAGGCTACCCATGCCGCCAGAATGAAGCTGCGATCCGCTGGGTGGCCCTGTTTGCTCGCAAACAGGGGGCCGCAGGCCGTGGAGGCTGTTTTCAGCAAGCCAGTTACTCTGCCGAACGTAACAAGAAGCTCCTCTGGCTCCTGTTGCTGCGCAACACAGGGTGCATGCAACCTGTGCGACCCACCTGCTCATTCGGTGGATTGAATGCATCAGCCATCCACTACGAGACGTTTGCAGACGGGGGGAAGTGGGTTCATGATACCGGTTGAGCGAAACACTGATCGTGCTGTGCTCGCTCTGCCAGTGTCGCAGTTTCTCCCTTCAGGAACGTTTCATGCATCCGGATCAGATCGGACCGTACCGCATTGATGAAAAGATCGGTGCCGGTGGGATGGGAAACGTTTACCGTGGTACTCACACGGAAACCGGGCACGCGGTGGCGGTCAAGGTGCTGCCTGCTTCACTCGCCAGAGAACCCGGATTCATCGAACGTTTCACGCGGGAGATCGAAGCCCTGCGGAAGCTCAAGAGTCGCCATATTGTTGAACTGTTTGACGACGGGTCCACACAAGATGGCTCATGGTACTTCGCCATGGAATTCGTGGACGGCGAAACACTGACAAGTCTGATTTCCCGTCGCAAACGAATTGCATGGGAAGAAGTCTCCGACTTCACTCTGCAGATTGCCGCTGCCCTGAAGGCGGCTCATGACGCGGGCGTTGTGCACCGCGACATTAAACCTTCGAACCTGATGGTCACTTCAGATGGCACCGTGAAACTCACGGACTTTGGAGTGGCACACATTTTCGCCACGACGCGTCTGACTCGAACGGGTGGCGTTGTCGGAACGGCCGAATACATGTCTCCTGAGCAGGCCCGCGGTCAACGAGCGACCAAGCGCAGCGACCTGTATTCACTGGGCGCAGTGATGTACGCCATGCTCACAGGTCGACCGGCATTCACGGGCAATAACGCCAACGAGATTCTGCACAAGCAGCAGTTCGCTCAGGTGGAAAAACCGACACACTATGTGCCTCAGATCCCTCGTCTGTTCGAAGACCTGGTCTGCAAGCTGCTTGAGAAGAAGCCCGAACACCGCATTCCCGACGCCCTCGTATTGAGTCGTAAGCTGGAACAGGTTCGAGCCCGCATCAACTATACGGAACAGCAGAAGAAACTGCCTCTGGATCAGCAGGTGTCGGCATCAATCGATCAGGCAGATGAAACGGAGGACCAGGCAACTCCTGCGGCTGACTATCATGGTCCCGGCCCGGCGACCATTGTCCGCAACCTGATCCGTCAGGAAGCAACGTCGCACCTTGATAAGTCACCAATCGGTCGCTTCTTCGACAATACGTTTGTACTCATTGTGATGTTCATCCTCGTGGTGGGGCTGGGTTTCTATCTGACGAAGAATGCATCCCTGACAGAAGAAGAACGACTGGCCGAAGCTCGGGAGATCCTGCGGAACGAGGCATCGCCAGCCTGGTTCCGAGCCCGCGAAACGCTCGAAGAACTCGTTCAGAAGAAGTCCATGGCTGATGAAGCTCCCGAGCTGGAACTGCTGATTCATCGCGTCGATAACTATGAATTCTGCAGATCACTCAGAATGGCAATCCCAACAACCGGAACGCGAGACACTGAGATTCAGCGACTTATCCGCAAGGCCTTCACGAGATTCGCTGCAGGAGAGATTGTGCAGGCGCGGGCGGAACTGAAGTCCATTCATCATCTGGTGAACAACTCGCTTCAGGACGAGTACCTGGGAACCTTCATCGAAGAAACGCTGGAACGCTGGGCTGAAGACACAAGTCTGATCGGTCGGAATCTCATCATGCAGGAAATCATCACGCAGGCGAAAGACAGTTCAGAGAACTCCCCGGAGTACGCCAGAGAACTCCTGCGGGCAGGGGAAACACTCTACGGTGATGACCCGTCCGTCGCGGAGCAGGTGGCCGAATGTCGCCGACTGCAGGAAGCCCTTCCTGATCCACCAGAGGAGTCGAAACAGACAGAGTCCCCTGCAGAATCGTCTGACTAGAGCAGTTTGCTTGTGGTTGTAGTCGTTCTGGCTCGTGGGAATGTCTGATTCATCGGTTCTTTCACGTCTGACGCGTCCACAAGTCAGCTTAATACGCTGTCGCTGAAGGAATCAGGACGGCCGGAATCTGAGAATCCATGGACCCATCCGGCGACTGCCTTGCCAGCGCGGCTCAGTTCCACAGAATCATAGGCACCATCCCCCCGGAGAAGACTATGGCCGTACGAGGCATCCGCGGCGCGACGAGCGTCAGTCAGGACGATCCTGAACAGATTCGTGAGGCGACTCGGGAGCTGATCGAGGAGATTTTGAAGCGAAATCAGATCACTGATTACGATGAGATTATTTCCGCGATCTTCACGACGACCACAGACCTGTGTTCTGCCTTTCCTGCAGAAGCCGCGCGGCAGATTGGGATGAACCTTGTACCGCTGCTTTGTGCTCAGGAAATCCCGGTGAACGGTTCGATGCCTCGATGCATTCGCGTCCTGCTGCACGTCAACACGGATCGTTCGCCGGCAGATGTCATCCACGTGTACCTGCGAGACGCAGAACGCCTGCGCCCGGATATGAAGAGCGCTCAATAGCCGACATAGATGCGTTCAACGTTTTGCCATGTTCGGCTCAAAACGCAAACTGGCCGGTACCTCACAAGGAAGCACCGGCCAGCTGAGTAGATTCTGCATCACTGCGGTTAGTTCAGTGATGGCTCACTGAATTCAAACGAGACCTTGTCTTCGCTTGTCGCGGAAGCCTTCCGAATCGGACTTGATGTTTCGCCCGTCAGGAAGTTGTCGACACGAGCCTTCTTCTTCAGGTCGTCGAAGGTCTCAGCAACCAGCAGCTGAACTTCCCGTTCGTGCAGCTCTTCGTACAGTTCCGCCTTCACGTCCTTCGGATCGTGATCGACGGGTTCTGTTCGGCCTTCGTATTTCAGGATTGCATAAGCCGATGGACCAACCTGGATGAGCGGCGAGATCTCGCCTTCTTTCTCCATCCGGAAGGCCGTCTTTCGCAGTTCTTCGTGAGCTCCCGAATATCGGCGGATTGGAGGAATACTGCCACCAAGCGATTTGCTGTTTGGCTCCACAGAAAAGTCACGGGCAAACTCTTCGAACTTCTCCGGATTCGCTTTGAGCTTTTCAGCAAGTTCCTGACCGCGTCGCGAATTGTCGACAACAATCATTTTTGCTTTCACTCGAGGGCCATAGTTGTCGTAGTACGCTTCCTTAAACATCTTCTCAGTGATTTCAACTTTCGTGCCAGCCAGCTTTCGCAGAGCGAGCAATGGCCAGATCACATCACGGTGATACTGCACCGGAGTCAGGCCTCGCTCGGACAGGATCATGTTGTACCACTGATCGATCGGCAGACTGACCTTCTTGCTGATTCGGTTGACTTCTGCAGTGACTTCGCTGTCGGTGACCCGAACACCCTTTTCCGCGCACGCCTGCTGAATGATGGTTCGGTTGATGACGCTCTCCAGCACCTTCGCACCGAACTGTTCGAGGCATTCCTTCGCCAGTACTTCGCGTGTGATCAGTTCTCCATTGATACGAACGGCCGGCTGTCCCAGGACGTCGGTCCGGCCGATCTCTTTGCGTTGCTTTTCTGCGGCGGTTTGCTGTGGCCCTTTGGCTCGTACCAGCTGCCAGCTTACGCCGACGGCCAATGCGGCGATCAACGCCCCTGTGATGAAAACAGAAGCGCCCTTGCCCTGCTTTCGGCTGGCGTTGAACTTCTCGACAGACGACTGCTCATGTGGTGTTTGACTGGTGTTCCTGTCATCCATGACAAAGACTCCTCAGACGCATTGCGGATAGCTGTGAACGATCGACGTCGCACGAAAGGTTGTACGCGATGTGCCTTGGTGGGAAGGGAGGGGGGAGAGAGTGAGCCGGACGGTTGGTGTCCGATACGGAGAGGATTCCAAACGTGTCCAACCGGCGGGCAAAAACAGCCGGTTCGACTGTTGTGTGAGATGTGAGTTACAGCTTTATAGGTCGTTTTGCAGAATTGGGTCAAGTTGTGTTTCTGAAGGTGTTTCGGGGGGGCCGGAGGATTGTTAATTCGTGCGTTTCTGGTATCATACTGTGGTTCGCATTGAGCGGTGCAAAACCCGTTGCAGCAACACGTTACGTCAACTCAGCAGAGCCACTCCCTAATCTGATGGAGTGGATTTCTCAACAGGCCCCGCCGGGGAGCCAGGATTCCGGCGGAGGCGCCCGATTCTTCAGCCTAAACGGGCATGATTTTCAGAGTACTTCACCGCTGACCAGCGGATTTCCAGGGAGCAACCAGGTTGTCTACAGACGATCCGACAGGTGAAATCTCCATTCCGGATGATTCACGAGTTCAACGGACTGATATCCAGGAAGAAATGCGTACGAGCTATCTGACGTACGCGATGAGCGTCATTGTGAGTCGAGCGTTGCCGGACGCACGCGATGGGCTCAAGCCGTCTCAGCGCCGCATTCTGGTCGCCATGAATGACCTGAATCTTGGCCCCGGTGGCAGTCGGACCAAGTGTTCAAAGATCGCTGGCGACACGATGGGTAACTATCACCCTCACGGCGACGGTGCTATCTATGCGACGCTCGTGAGAATGGCTCAGGACTGGTCGATGAGAGAACCGCTCATTGACAAGCAGGGGAACTTCGGATCGCTGGCCGGTCTTCCTCCTGCGGCAATGAGATATACCGAGGCGCGTCTGGGCAGCGCGGCGGCCGAGATGCTGCGTGACCTGGATCGCGAAACAGTCGACTTCACGGCAACGTACGACCAGAACCGGTTTGAACCGGTCGTCCTGCCGTCTCGGTTCCCCAATCTGATTGTGAATGGTTCGACGGGCATCGCCGTCGGCATGACGACCAGCATTCCTCCTCACAACATGGCTGAGGTGTGTGAAGCGGTTAAGCGGATCATCGACAATCCGGACGTGACACTCGATGAACTGCTGGAAGCGATGCCAGGGCCGGATTTTCCGACAGGCGGAGTGATCTGCGGGCGCATGGGAATTCGTCAGGCGTACATGACAGGCCGGTCGACAATCACACTGCGCGCAAAGACGCACTTTGATAAAGAGAAGAACAGCGATGTGATCGTCGTCACCGAGATCCCTTACATGGAGACTCGTGACCGCATCCGCGAAAAGCTGGAGCTACTGGTCCGCGACGAACGCATCAAGGGAATTTCCCGCATCGTCGACCTGACTGACCGCACCATTCCAACATGGCAGGTACGTCTGCACATCGTCCTGAAGAAGGATGCTGACCGTGATGTCGTACTGAATCAGCTGTACCAGTTTTCTCCGCTGCAAACGACGGTCAGCATGATTCAGCTGGCACTCGACGGCAATCGCCCTCAGCTGATGACGATCCGGGGACTGCTGGATGCGTTCATCAGGCATCGGATCGATGTGATTCGACGACGCACCGAATACCTGCTCAAAGAAGCACGGCGACGTAAGCATACGGTCGAAGGTCTGTTGATGGCTCAGGTCGACATCGACCGCATCATCAAGACGATTCGCGATTCTCCCAGCCGAGCTGTTGCCCGGACCGCGCTACAGGAAATCCCGGTACCGGCCGCATTGGTTGCCCGAGCCCTCGGGGCAGACGGCTTCGACGAATATCAACGCGAACAGGGGACGGCCGAAGAGTACTTCCTGTCGTCGAATCAGGCAGAAGCCATCGTTTCGATGCAGCTCGGTTCGCTGGCCAACCTCGAACACGAAAAGTTGCAGGGCGAACACAGCGAACTGCTGACCAGTATCGCCGATCACATGCACCTGCTGTCGGACGAAGCTCATATCCGAGCGGAAATCCGCAAGGACATGGAAGAACTGATCGCGAAGTTCCCCGACAAACGTCGCACGGAAATCTCTCACGAAGAACTGGGTGATTACGACAAAGAGGCGCTCATCGCAGAAGAAACGATGGTCGTCACCCTGTCACAGCGAGGCTACATCAAACGCACGCCTCTGGCGACGTATGAATCTCAGCGTCGTGGCGGTAAAGGAATCAAAGGAGCTCAGTCGGATGACGAGGATGCCATCGAGCATCTGTTCGTTTCCAGCACTCACGACTTCCTGCTGTTCTTTACTGATCGAGGCAAGGTGCACTGGCTCAAGGTCTATGATCTCCCCCTGCAGGGACGAACGGCCAAGGGCCGGGCGCTGGCGAACGTCCTCACGCTGGAAGAAGGTGAGGGCATCGCCAACTGTTTCAACGTGCGTGAATTCCCGGAAGACAAGTATCTGATGATTGCGACTCGGAAGGGCATCATCAAGAAGACCGCCTTGTCCGCCTACGGACGGCCGATGAAGGGCGGCATTATCGCCATCCGCCTGGACGATGACGACGAACTCATTGACGTTCGCATCGTGGAAGGCGATCAGGATGTTGTCCTCAGCACATCCGGCGGTATGTCGATTCGGTTTTCACATGATGACGCCCGGCCGATGGGACGAGCCACGCGAGGTGTCAAAGGGATCACTTTGGGATCGGACGAAGTCGTCGTCGGCATGGTTGTCGCAGACAGCGATCGCACTCTGCTAACCGTCTGTGAACTGGGCTACGGCAAACGAACTCCATTCGGCCCGGGAATTGCCGGAGGTGACGATGAAGATGCAGACGGTGAATCAGCCACCAGCAGCAGTGCTCAGTACCGCCGTCAAAAGCGAGGTGGCAAAGGGCTGCGGGACATCAAGACCACCAGCCGAAACGGCAGGGTCGTTGACGTTTTGTCGGTAATGGATGACGACGAAGTGCTGATGATCACCTCCAAAGGCAAGATTCAGCGACTGAAGGCATCCGACATCAGCACGATTGGCAGAAACACTCAGGGCGTTCGAGTCATCCGACTCGACGACGGCGACACTCTGGTGTCCTGTGCCGTCATCGCCGGAGACGTCATCGAAGCCCAGGCAGCCGCCGTTCTGGAAGCAAGTGCGGAACCGGAGCAGACAGCAGCGATAGAAACTCCGGACGCGGCAGCGACGCCGGACGTGGTAGAACCATCGACGGATGAACCTGCCGATTCAGATACCGAGTCGTCGTAATACACTGGTGGCGTGCAACTGAATCCTTCCCGGGTAAGCTGCGTGAGGTCTGCTCAGTGATCGTCACTCATAACTGCGGACTCACGCCGCGCAGCTCGCCAGCCTTCGGTTCTGTTGTACAGCACAGTCTGGCGCATCATCAATGTGACGGAGGCAGGCTGTTCTGGAAGGCTCGGTTTCGGTATAGGAACTCGATGATATTGCCCTCGTGGGGTTGCAGCCAGTTGAGAGCCTGGGTGGGGATTGCTCCGACATTCAGGCGGTCGATGTTTCGGGCATCGCAAAGCTGCTGAATCCATGTTTCGTCGTTTGTAATCGCCGTGCCAACCAGTGTGCTTCCGATGCTCTTAATCATCTGGTCCTGAGGACACTGCACAACGCTGGCGAACGGGAACATGAACTCGGTGTTGGCCATTGCGTCACCGGGATCACTCACATGCAGCACCGTCGGTCGCAAATAGTCACAACGTTCCTTCTGAACCAGCCGGTCACCGTTGCGATATTTCTCAGTCACTTCGGTGACAGCACCGGATGATACTCCGTCATCGATCATGCTGTTCATGGCTGCGGCCGCTCCTTCTATAGTAAACGCAGCAAGGGCGGCGTTGTCGTCTGTACTCGGAAGAGCTTCTACCGGCCCCAGTTTGGCCGCGATCGCATCTGCGATTTCTTCGGTATGGCGTGACGCCCAGATCCCCGACGCGTTGATGCAGCTTCGTCCGCCGTTTACGAGTACGCTCTGAACAAGCACATCCAGGTAGTCTTCCCACTGATCGACCACATCGTCACCCAGCAGAATTTTGCTGAACCCAGGACCGTGTACCTGCACTCGAGGGTTGCCCGCATATTTTTCGATGGTGTCATTTCCGCCGAAGATCATCGAACGGTTGCTGAGTTCCATGATGGCGTTGCCGACATCGTGCGGACCAGGATAGATCGAGAACGCTTCTCGCGGAACACCGGCGGCTGCGAATGCTTCGTACAGCCGGAACGGTGTCCACGGTTCGGATGATCCCGGTTTCAGTACCAGCCCGATCTGCAGAGGAATCGCTGGCAGCCACAGTGTGTGGACCCCCGGAGAATTGGACGGCAGAACCAGACCAAGCACATCCGACGTCGCCTGATAACTTACTGTTACCCCCCGGTCTTCTGAACCGTACCCCTTTGCAAGGATTTCCAGTGGCAGGCCTCGGGTGAGAGCCTCCAGGATGTCGCCCATGTTTTCGAGAACAAAAGCGACCTTCCTCATGTTGCCTCGAGCCATGTGCAGTGGCAGACCGGTCGTCGCCGACTGAATCCTGCAGAAGTCTTCTGGCGACTGGATGCCGCCGCCAAAGGCCAGATTCCCTGTGCGGAACCTGTCAGCAGCGACTTTGCATTTCGCGATGAGATCTTCGCAGCTGAACTCTCGCAGTATCTCTCGCGCTTTGGCTGCTTTGCGCATGTCCATCCGCACCAGACCACCGTTGGCCTGATGCATCTGAGCCATCACTTCGCCGGTTTCGAAGTGAACGACGTCGGCTTTTTCGAGCGATTCGTAGGGCTGTCCCCATCGGACAACTGGGATTTCAAGCATGGTCATCGACCTGAGTTAAGCAGAGAAAAATTCAATTATCGACATCGTAGTCCCATGAGACTGAATGGGACGAAGCAGAGGAGGCACACGTGGTCGCCGGTACTTTGCGATCAGTTCATCAGACGGTCGTCATGAACAGACATCAGTACACGCCAACGGTCGTTGTCTTCGCAAAGACGTGATACGGCCGTACGCCGCTGACTCCGTCCCACGGGTACTTGTCGTGCGGCTCTTCACGTTCACCTTCGTCACGTTCCAGGAAGCCAGGGACGAAGAGCTCTTTGGTCATTGTGTAGAGTTTCACTCGACCGGTCGCCCCGTAGTCAACGACCTGAGTGTGGTCGTCAAAATCGACGACTTCGACCACAGCTCGAGGCTGAGGCGCGTAGTAAGTGATTTTGTAGTTGTCGGCGGGATCAAACGGTTTTCCACAGGCCAGTCCCATCAGCGTATTGCCGTAGGTCGGCGTGATATAGACATTGGGGCCAAGTAATTCTTCGCAGGCGAAACGATACCACTGAGGCGTGAATTCGGTGCCTCCACAAAAGATGCCCCTGATACCGGCTTCTTCGATACTGCTTCCTTCGTCAAGCAGCCTCATGGCCAGAGCTTCCAGCAGCTTTGGCGTCGTGAACATGCACTGAATGTCGTTGTTGGCTCCCAGCACCGTCACCGCCTGATCGATCACATGATTGCTGTATTCTTTCGCTTCTTCGACCTTGCCCTTCTTGAGTAGTTTGACGACCCACCGAGGATCCAGGTCCACACAGAAGGAGATTCCGCCACGATGTTGAGCCAGATGTTCAACGGCCAGACGCAGACGCCGCGGTCCGGAAGGCCCCAGCATCAACCAGTTGGCCCCTTTGGGAAAGGATTCATCCGGCAGCGTGTCGCTGAAGACCTCGTAGTCAATCCAGTGGTCTTCCACGACGACTCGTGATTTTGGAACCCCGGTTGTTCCACCGGTCTCAAACACGTAGATGGGTTTGTCCTGCAGAGCTTTCGGCACCCACCGCCTCATCGGCCCACCGCGCAGCCAGTCATCTTCGAACAGTGGAAACTTTTTAAGATCGTCGAAGCAATCGACATCTGTCAGGGGGTCGAAGTCGAACTCCTTCTTTTTCTCCAGCCAGAACTCGCTGCCGGTTTCTTCGCTGAAGTGCCACTGCACGGTTTCGCGTGTGTGCTTGTCAAGGAGTTCTCGCTGACTGGCTGCCACAGTACTCAGATCCACGGCGGCTCTTTCTCGATTCTCTGTTGTTTGGGGCTGGAAAGTAATTCATTCAGTGCGATGGGGATTACGTCACTGAAGCGGGGCGCCCTATCCAATCCGGCAGGGACGCGCGGGAAGGAGGGAGACGTTTCTTGTAATCAGCTTTCGCTGACTTTCTGACATACTAGAATCGTCCCGACATTTTTCCAGCCAGCTTGGTCGGCAAGTGAGTTGTGCCGATAATCCTGCCTGGTTCTGATGGATTGTGCCGCTGAAACGAGACTGGATGCCCACAAGATGAAACGTAAACGAATCGGAGTCCTCACGGCAGGAGGTGACACGCCGGCACTGAATGCCACAATCTACGGCATTGTGGAAGAAGCCAATCGGCGAGACACCGAAGTTCTGGGCCTGATTCGGGGCTATGCGAGCCTGATGGGAGAACAGGTTCCGACGATTCTGTTGAATCCCCTTCTGTCGACGATTCCCGAACTCGATCCGTGCGTGGGAGGTACCATCCTCGGATCGTCCCGGACCTACGTGGCACCGGACTCTCCGGAGATGGGCCGCGTGACCGAAAATCTGAAGCGTTTGGAGCTGGACGGGCTGATCTGCGTTGGTGGTGACGGGACCATCAACGGCATGCAGCCGTTGGCGGACGTGACCCCGTGTGTGCTCGCCCCCAAGACCATCGACAATGACCTTGGCCTGAACTACGCCGACGAACCGAACGACTGGAGGCGATTGAACGGTGAGGAAACTGCCGAGCTCCAGCCTTCGCGCCGAAGCATCCGTCTTGAAGATATCGTCAATTATGCGACTCCTGGCTTTGCAACTGCCGTGTTTGTGGTTGCGCATAGCATCGATCGGATTCGCACGACGGCCGAAAGTCATCGGCGCGTCGCGATTGTGGAAGTCATGGGCCGAAAATCGGGTTACATCGCTCTGGGATCCGCCTACGCCCAGCCGGACATCATTCTGGTCCCGGAAGTCCCACTGAATCTGGATCAGCTGGAACAGGAGGTGCGACGACTCTACGAGATTCAGCACCACGCCGTCATCGTTGTCGGAGAAGGCGTTCGCCTGCCGGATGGGACAGACCTGGGAGCCGCAGAGAAATCGTTTGATCCTGCAGGAAACATCAGGTTCGATGGAGCAGGCGATGCCCTTGCGACCATGCTGCAGGACCGAATGCAGGATGGAATCTTCGAACGAATTCGTTTTGGCGAGCCCGCAAAGTCTTCCTTCTTTACTCGAAAGATCGGCCATACACAACGAGGCGGACGCCCCGTTCAGTTTGATCGCTATTACGGATCACAACTGGGAGGCAAGGCAGTGGAATTGGTCGCCGCCGGCGACAGCAATCAGGTCGCGATGCTGCAATACTCATCAAAGAACGGATTCGAAACGTCATCCCTGTCGGCGAACCGCCTGAGAGATCCGTGGGGAAACATTCACGCACGAACGCTGCATCCCACCATGTACGATTCCGAAAGAATGCATCTCTCGGACTTTGGACGCGCGTATCTCCAGCCCATTTTCACTAATGCCATCGGCTGGGACGATGTGGAATTCACACGGGCGGAAACGTTCAGCCCCGGCAATCTCACCAATCGCTTTCAGAGCGTCAACGTTGATGTGGCAAAACGCATTCGCCAGCTGTAGGTGACGTGCTGCAAACGCCTGTGTATACTGACAGTTACCACTTCGGGGAAAGAGTGCATGCACAGCGATTCTTCGGAGAATCAGATGACGCCGACTGCAACTGGATGATGACTCACGTGCCACCTCGCAAGAAGAAACCAGCAAAGAAGTCCGCCGAAGAAATCACGCTGGAATCGGCGATGGAAGAATTGACCGTGCTCGTCAGTGACCTTGAATCCGGCCAGCAGCCCCTCAGTGAGGCCCTGGAAAAATTCGAACGCGGAATGCTGCTCCTGAAGGAATGCAATCGACAGCTGGATGTTGCATCCGGACGGATTGAAATTGTTCGAAAGATGACAGAAGAAGGTGTTGAGGCAGAACCATTCGACGCCACCGCAACCATCGACCGCAGCAACGACTCTTCCGACGACAGCGCGGGAAGTTTGTTTTAGAGCCGTTTGCCGTCTCCTGAGGACGTCCTGGATTCCGGGACGCCTGCCTGCAACCAGGCATCTGCCCGCTTACTGACCCGAATTCGGCCGCGGTGATCTGGACCTGCTCTTGAGTCGCTGGCTGGCTTTACGAAGGAGCTGAAGTTCGGACGGCTTGAGCGCACCTTCGCCTTCGCGATGGATTCGCTTAAGAATCTCATCAAGTTGTTTCTCTTCGCGTTCACGTTCTTCCGCTTCGCGCTGGCGCTCTTCTGATTCACGACGCGCTCGTCGGCGAGCCATCATGCTGGAACGAGCAATGATCTCATCTGTATCGATGTCTTCACCGCTGCGGAATGATTCGAAATGTTCCGGATCCGGGTCCATCTCAGAAAACCCGTCGTCCCAATTCTCTGTCGATTCTGATAATTCGAAATAGCCGGGGCTTGCGGAGCGAATTCCCAGTTCGTGCAGATGCACGATGAGGACAAAGCTGGAAAGCGCGACGATTGCACTCTGGTCGAAGACGAAGGCGGCGGTCAGCCCGAGCAGACTGACAACCAGTCCCAACCGCAGCATCACATCATTGACTTCGAATCGGTCGTAACGTTCCGCCAGAAACGCGCGAAGAAGTCGGCCTCCGTCAAACGGAAGCACCGGCAGCAGGTTCGCCGACAGCAGCAGCAAACTCGCGAAACAAATCATCCGCAGCGCCGTCAGCGACAAGGCTTCACTTGAATCAACCTGCAGCCCCTGAAGCAATGTGCCCAGGTTGACATCGATGCCCATTCGCTGCAGCTGAAAGATACAGATGGCAGCTGTCGCCAGATTGACCACGATGCCAACAACCTGAATCTGAGCCTGAACAGGGAATCCGGCATCACTCCCGTGCGTCGTCAGGCCTCCGAGCGGCCACAAGACCACATCGGCTGAATCATTCCCGGTTGCCTGCGTGACGAATACCTGAGCAAGCTGATGCAGGATCACTCCCAGCGCCAGGATCGCTCCGGCCAGGAGTCCCAGTGGCAGGCTTCCCAAACGCCAGGCAATCGCCAGGACTGCGATGGGCAGAAGAACGCTCACTCGGACCCGAATACCATGCACCCGGCCAAGTGAGAGAGAGAAGTTTCGGATACTTTCTGTAGCGTCCATCAGAGGAATTGTAGCTCTGCTCCGTCAGCAAAAAAACGTCCGAATCGGGAAAAAATCGTGTACGTGATCCCAGCTCCCGGGATTTACAGAGAATCGGGCTGGCTGTTGCCACTGTCCGCCGTGGAAACCGTCACCTGCGGGTCCGTCACGACAACAGCAATGGCCTCGACAGTATATCCGGCCCCCGAACCGGCTGCCCCTCGATCCTGTCGTTCTCGGCGACCTGCTGAGAGCCCGGCAAATCCGCCGCCGACGGGACCGGCTGATCTTTCGATCATCACGTCCAGAGAAGCGCGAGTTCCGTCTCGGCCCGCACGAACACCATCAAACCAAAGAATGCCATCGTCTGGTCGTTCTCGCCGAAGTCCTTTGGTTTTCGACTCGTAGTGTTTGGCGATTTTCCCCAACTCTGTGCGTGGGAGGTTGGCGACATGACAGCGTGAGTAGTAAACCTGTGTGTTGACTGGTGATTCCTCTGTTCCCTGCGATCCGTCTTCTATTGTGAACTGAATGGCAACTTCAGCTTCCGCACCACGATGCAGTCGGATTGGCATGCGACCACGTAACTCCAGTTGCGGATTGGCAGACACCTGCCGAAGTTGTTGCCGAAGTCGATTCGCCACTTGCCAGGTGGCTTCCGTCCATGAGTCTTCCACACCGAAGCCCGCTGCGGCCGCCGGAGCGAAATTCGTCTGTCTGCCCGTCCTGCCTCCCGATCTCTGAGATGAAGTCCGTGATGCTGAGCGCGGAAGCGACTTGAGAACGACGAGGTGACCCGGGTCGACGGGGTGGGTATCGAAGAGTCCTGAGTTGACGATCGCCGTTGCTCCGGTGGCATACTGCTTCTCATAGAGCGAGTAGATGGCTTCTCGCATGTCAACACTTGGGATCGTGCTGGCGAACCGCAGCAGACTCAAGTCTCCCCCGACGATATTCATCATTCCGAGTTTGTCATTCACCGCCTTTTGGAGCTCCTGACCGCGAATTGCCGACAGCAGATTTTTCCTGGACAGCTGCGGCACATTGACTTTCGGCAGTTTGTTGTCCTGCTGCGTGGCCTTGGCATCTGCAGGTTTGTTCCGCGCATGACGGTTATCATCTGCGTCCCGATCTTCTCGGCTTCTTCTTCCCAGGCCTGTGAACCCCTGCCCCAGCAGCGACGGACGGTCGCCGGCATTCAGCGCCGGAGTCCCGGACATGGCAGCCTGACCGTCCGAAACCTCTGTCGGAAGATGAAGTTCGTCTCGAAGTGCATGTACTCCGAGAGCAGCAAGAATCGTCTGTGCTGACTGCCCCGCTCCGCTGGAATTCACCACAGACACAGCCAGAGATTCGATCATGACGGGACTGATGTTGGGCGACCCCAGCATACCTTCAAAGACAACCAGTGAACTCTGTTTGGAATCCAAAGGCGTTGTCTGCGTCCCTGCCAGGATTGCTCGCAGCAGGTTCCACGCTTCCTCAGAATCATTCACAAGAAGTCCCGAAACGATGCCGCGGGTCAGCGCCTGCTCGGAAAGTTCTCCGTCTCCGGGTGACGGTTGCGCGACGGGGACTGCCGGTGTCGCGGGAGCATTGATCGCTTTCTTCTCTTCGGACCGGCGATTGCCTCCGCGTCGACGATCATCATCCTCTTCGTCGTTGAATTTCAAATTAAAACGCGGACGGTCATCCCTGTCCGGTTGCTTCCGAACGTTCCTGCCCGGGGTGAGACTGGCTTGTTGTGCCGTCGGCACTTCTGCTGGTTCTGCGCCCACTTCCAGCAATCGTTGCATCTGCGCCACAAACATCGCAGGCGGGCCCTCTGTCGCCTGCAGCTTGATCGCAGCCGGCAACTTGCTGTTTCGTCGCCTGGCGGCCAACTCAAAGTGTGGTGGAGACCATTGTTCGATCGTGGGCGGCAGAGTCGTTGGCGACTGCGCGGCCGCAAGGACACCAACGGCTGCAGCGATCAGATTTCCGGCACTTCCCATTGATGACTGGTCTTCAGCCGCCGGCGTCGTGGCAACAGATGATTTCGACGGAGCTTCATCCCGCTCGTCCCTGTCCTCGCGGTCATCATACTTGCCTCTGCTCTTAACAACCGCTGGCGCTGGTTTGGTTGCTGGCGTGCTGACCGCAGGTGGTGGAGCCAATTCCGGAGTGGCCTCTTCTCCTCCCCCGCCGCAACCTGGCAACGGACAGATTATCAGAGCCAGCAAACAGGGCAGTAAGAATCGACTCATCGATCGTACTCCGAACTGAATCATAAGTTGGATCCTTCGATGTGCTGCAAATCACCACTGCAGCACATCGCTGACCGTTATGGAACTGCCGACGTCAGGCTGTCGCCTCAGTGAATCGGCGAGCAACCTCGTCCCAGTTCACCACGTTCCAGAATGCCGCCACGTAATCCGGCCGACGGTTTTGGTAGTTCAGGTAGTAAGCGTGTTCCCAGACATCCAGTCCGAGGATCGGAGTTCGACCAGCCGATAGTGGCGTGTCCTGATTGGGAGTTCCTTCGACGACCAGCTTGCCGTCGTCTCCAACACTCAGCCATGCCCATCCGCTGCCAAACTGTGTGGCTGCAGCGTTGTTGAATTTTTCACGCATCGCGTCAATGCTTCCGAAAGCATCGTTGATGGCATCGGCAAGAGCTCCGGAAGGATCTCCGCCACCGTCCGGTGACATGACCGTCCAGAATAGAGAGTGATTGGCGTGGCCTCCTCCATTGTTTCGCACAGCACCCTGAATGTCTGCGGGAACACTGGATAGTGCTTTCATGATTTCCACGATGCACTTGCCTTCCAGGTCGGTGCCTTCCAGTGCCGCGTTGACCTTATTGATGTATGCCTGATGATGCTTGCTGTGATGGATTTCCATCGTGCGAGCATCAATATGAGGCTCCAGCGCATCGTAGGCGTAGGGGAGGTCCGGAAGTGAATATGCCATCAGAATGACTCCTTGAATTCTTCGAGATGTGCCACGATTCCAGCGCAGCGTTACAAACAAAAGGTTGATTTGCACAGAGAGAGACCGACCTCGGCCCACACCTGAGAACCTTTTATTCTAGGTGCACTCAACCGGACCACAACCATGAACTCAGGCTGAGTCCCAATTCAGAGGGGGACGTGCCACCTGGTCCATCAAGTGACCTGATTCACACACCGCACAGGTCGTCTTGCTGTGGGAAACACGGAATTTGTAAGGATTTGGCAGTAACACCGTCCGTCACAGCTCACCTGTCCATCCGGACTCCATCTGGAAATTCGCTCCCGGCGTCCTAGAATGTCACGATGCCATCTTCAACACTGATTGCGATCCCCGTCTACAACGAAGCGGCCCATGTTGTGGCAGTGCTGGAACACGTGAAACAGCATGCCGACCACATCCTGGTCGTTGATGACGGCTCGACTGATGGAACCAGTCGCCTGCTCGCGGGGATTGATGGCGTGACCGTCATCGAGCATCCGGAGAATCGAGGCTATGGCGCCGCTCTGGCAACTTCCTTCAGGAAGGCAATGGAGGGCGGCTACGACGTCCTCGTCACAATGGATTGCGATGGTCAGCATCAGCCTCAACTGCTTCAGGAGATTGCCGCGAAGATCTCAAGTGATGAAGACGGTTACGACATGGTGTCCGGGTCACGGTACCTGCGCCCGTTTCCAGAGAACACGTCCGCACCGAAAGACCGCCGAAAGATCAATCAGCAGATTACTGCATGTTTGAACAAAGAGCTGCAGTTGAGCATCACGGATGCGTTTTGTGGATTCAAAGCCTATCGAGTGTCCGCGCTGGCTGATCTGAAGATCACCATCCCCGGCTACGCCATGCCGCTGCAGTTGTGGGTTCAGATCGCAGACCTGGACTGGCGGATCACAGAGTTCGCCGTCCCGCTCGTCTACGTCGACGAAACCCGCACGTTCGGCGGGAACCTGGATGACGCAGAAGAACGCCTCGGTCACTACCGGGAAGTCCTCAATGCTGAACTCGCTCGGCGAGGCATGACTCAACGCTTCACCGCCGATTGCGGCAAGGTGTAGTGACACGGATCAGCGACTAGAGCTGCTGCAACGAACTCGATTCCGGCGTCGCTGCCTCTGCTGTCGCGCCATGAGTGATTCGAATCGAGCCATTCGTGGTTTCAGCCATCAGCCGCGCCGCTGCTTCGTCATCTCTTCCACCCAGAGTGACCAATGCCCCCCGCTCCAGCCGCTGCCCGTTTGCAGTGATGCGCCCGTTGCGAGTGTCTGCTTCAATCGTGACCGGTGCCCCAACCAGCTCGATATGAATGGAACCATTCGTGGTTTCCAGATCGTGTTCGCCGGGCAGCAGACTTCCCTTGAGATGGATGGAACCGTTTGTTGTTTCCAAATTGACGGTAGACAGCTCGTTACCGATCACAGCCACTCGCCCGTTCGTTGATTCTGCTTCGACGGAGCCCGTCATGTCCACTACGTTGATCGCACCGTTTGTCGTTTCCAGATCGAGATTCAGCTGAGCCGGTACAATCAAAGTCAGCGACACGCTTCCATGAGTTCCGCCAGGAACTTTTGCTTTGATGTTTGCGACGCCATCATCGTCTGTTCGTTCCACCGTGATTCGTTCTGCCTGTTTCTGAGCCCTTGCATGTGAAGCGGCGTTGGCCTTGATTTCGGCTTTAACGATGATTTCTGACACATTTCCGGCGACGCAGTTGATGTGTCCGTTTCTCGTCCGAACTTTGCATTACCCCGAAGTGGGCACCGGCATCGCATACTGAACGGAACGACTGGCCTGCTTCCCGCCGACCAATTGAACCACGTCGCAGCCGGAACCACTCAGAGCAGCCAGTACAACAAGCATGGAAGGAGTCAGGAACAATCGGTTCATGTTGACAGCTCGGTTGACCAGGACATACGCAGTGAATCTTCCGTCTGATTCGCCGAGGCGGTCTGGTATTGGCAGAAATCTGTTAAACGTGCAGCAAAGAGGTCCCCGGTCCGCGTGTCAGGAAGACCCGACTGAACGGTCCTGCTGTTCAGGTGAAGCTTCGAACAGCCCTTGAATCAATTCGTTCTGTTGACGTTGAAGCACAATGAGTTGCCAGAGCCTGTGGTTGATCGATCCGAGAGCCAGCATCACGACAAATGGAAAAGGGATCATGAACAGTTCAATCATGCTTCTGTACTCAATGTTATTTCAGGGATGAATGGAGGACCTGCAATGCGGCTGACGCTGTCGCGCGTTGTTGAGGATGGGAGATCCCCGGGGCAGAGCATACGGCAGTGTCTGCTGACGTGGACGAGGATCATTGCAGAAGTGACGCGCCACGCCGATACTTACTGACATTGAATGAGAGCACGGAACCTGCCGATGAGTGATTCTCCGTATGGGCATGAATCCATGAAGCCGAACAGCGTGAAAAACCTCCTCAACTTCACTAAGTGCGCGTCAGCTACATGAGCAAGTCGAATGGTGTGACAGTCGAGAGCGCCGCACCGGGATGGGTTGGCTGGCTCTTCTTCGGTATTGGGGTCGCGTTTCTTAGTTGCGTTTACGTCGGTGGTCTGCGTCCACATCAAAAAGCGGGTGCATGGAGGCTCTTTGAGCGTCCGGACGACATTGATCTATGGACGGCTTCTGCAATTACCATCATATGCTTCACTGGAGCGGGCGCGGCAATTCTGGCTCACCGAGCAACATGGGTTAAGTCCCGGCGATGGTTTCGGAGTCTGAAGCAGGATTCGCCCAACGAACCTTGGCGGTGGCGCCCGACTGGGCCGCTGGAATGATCCGCCCTGATCAGCCTCATGGACGTCATTACTTTGTGATCTGGGGACTCTTGTGCCTTCTCAGTTCGGTGCCAGGTATCGAATTGTGGCTGCACCGGGGAGGCGTCCCAAATAACATCGTCAGCTGGTCAGCATTGGGGGCTGCAACCGTCGGAATACTGACTCTGATCTTTTCAGCTCGTTCGTACCTCCGAACATCTCGCGCGTCGCAGTTGACGCTCCACTTGAGTGCGGAGACCGGTGTGACAGGTGGCGCGCTGGAAGGCGCCATTTCCGGCGCAGCGAACGATTTGACTGAATGCATCATTCGCCTCGTTTGCGAGAAGCATGATCTACGGGTGAAAAAGACACACGACGGATCACGTCACTCTCATGAGGTGACGGCACAGTACAAAGATCTGTATCGATCAGAAGCTCAACACGGAATGCTGCCGATTCGATTTGGAATTCCGTTTGATTCGCCACAGACTTCCGTCGAATGGACGTTTCCCTTGCACCTGTGGTTCATCGAACTGGAGGGCCTCGACGACCAGCTGCTTGCTCGCTTCTGGGTCCCGGTCTTTAGAACGCCTGCCAGCCATCCTGATTTTCAACTGGGACCTGCCGCTGCCGACAGATTGACGAGCGACGAATCCCCTGTGGATTGCCTCGCACGCCATGGAATCAAGGTGACCCACATGACAGGTCAGCCAATGACACTGGAGATACCTGCCGGACATTCCTGGACGACAGCGATCTGGCTGAGCATCTTAGGCGTCGCTTGTCTTGCCGTCGCGGGGTTCTCATTGTCGCGGCTCGCTGGCCTGGTCGCCTCTCTCCGGCCTGCCGTTGACGTTATCACCGTTGCCAGCGTGATCTCGATCCTGGGGACTCTCGTCTTTGTGATTGTCTTCGGGCTGTTTGGACTGTTGTTTGTCGGAATCACCTTCCAGGCATTGTTTGAAAGACGACGGGTAGAATGTGATCGATCCGAAGTACGAATTCATCATTCGTACTTTGGCTTCGGCTGGACGACCTCGATCCAGAGCCAGGCCATTCAGGAACTGGTGCTGACTCACTCAAGTTCGGTATCAGGTCGCCGCAAAATGTTCATGAACGTTGTCGCAACAACGAACGGAATGCTGCGACGTGACGGCTCAACAATGGTGCGCCGCAGAACAATCGTTGGCTCGGTTCCCCGGGAAGCTGCAGAGGCAGCGCGTCTACTGCTGGAAAATGCGATGACAGAATGATGATCTCGGTGAGGTTCGATCTGGCAGCAGGAAATCGAATCGCTCACCTTTGATAGACTCCGCACGCTGTCTCTTTTGTTCCCGGACATGCAGTGTTTAACCACATGCGTTCGCGGCGCCATCGTTGATTGCCGAAAGCTCAGGGGCAGATACCTGATACCGGCCTAACTGCAGCGCTCGGAATCGGCTAGAGCAGTTTACTTTTTGTTGTAGCCGTTCTGGCTCGTGGGGATGCTTGTTTCATAAGCTATTTCGCGTCCGTCGCGGCCACAAGTCAGCGTAATACGCTGTATCGCTCCGATTTCTCCAGAGTCCTGACGCTGATGGTGAGCGTCCTGCTGTTGGCTTCGTTCTTTGTGTCCTGCTTCAGAATGCCTGAGAGCAGTATCCGTTTGCCCGTCAGCGCATCAGTCTTCATCTGCAGGGTGGGAACAGCACTAAAGTCGATCGGCCATGTTTGGTTATCAGTCACTACGGACATCCCTGATGCCCCGCCACTGCCCGGTTTCGCCACTTGAAGCAATCCATGAAGCTTGATTCCCGCTCCTTCCTTTGTCTTTGTGGCATCGCATTCTTTGATCGTTTTTACGTCAACAATCCAGCGGGCCTTCGTTTCGACCCCTTCGACTTTCCGAAGTGTTCCGGTCACGAACACCTGCTTCTTGTGGTGGTCGCTGGCAAAGCTGCGAGCGGCATCATCCGAGAACTGCAGTTCCCAGATGGTGCGATTGAATTTGATCGTAGTTCCCGTGGTCTCTCCACCGATGGCAACCCCTCCGGTTCTCAGCCGGCCGCAGCACTTGACCTCAACGGATGGTTTGGCCTTTGATTCGTCCGGGGTTGCTGAGGCACACAGGAGCAGGCTGATTCCGAGGATCGATTTCCACATGATTTGATCCGATCTCCAGTCCACACAGTTCGCCAGGAGCAGAACTCTGTCAGTGAAGGAATTTACTGCTGCCTATCGCAGGCGCGATGGGTTCACGATCATACGGTTTTCTACAAGTCGCAATCGTGGTCCATCCGAAGGTGGTGAAGGATCTGTTGGTGTGCTTCCGGCGAGAAACGAAATATCAAGCACGCCACCAGGAACTTTCGCAGGTGCCGCATGCCCCCAGAATTCTCTCAACGCAGCAACAGGTCGCGCGTTGTCATAGATCAAATCACGGACTCGGATCATCTGCGTTGGAGTCTGAGTGGGATTGGAAAAGGTCTTCTGCCAGATCAGCGCGGCTGCACCCGCCACATGAGGAGCCGCCATCGACGTTCCGCTGTAGGACTCATAGCCGTTGTTGACGACCGTACTGAGAATGTCGACTCCCGGCGCA